>SPJK01047152.1_pt1:45000-61833 | contig 61833 bp, 46 predicted proteins | sample 3741771 | NCBI WGS metagenome assembly SPJK01 (sample SAMN10925997, study PRJNA522277) | cold seep metagenome | isolation source: Elba SIP-enriched marine methane seep metagenome, extraction at timepoint T2 | place: Italy: coast of Elba, Mediterranean Sea
CCGGTCCATCGCTTAAAGCTTGAGGTGAAGTTAGATGGGTCGGCAAAACCAAGCTGATAGCCAATTTCGGCTACTGACACGTGCCCTTCCTGCAACGCAGCTTCGGCAAATTGCCGGCGCACGTCCCGCACCAGCTTTTGATAGGATGTGCCTTGTTTAGACAATGCGTGACGGAAGCTACGCTCCGTCATTTTTGCGTCGAGCGCCAATTCAGCCTGACTGGGCGGCGCGGCAATTTCCGCCCTTACACGCATGCGGATATATTCAGCTAGCTCTGACTTGCGCAGTCGCTCCAGATCTCGTGCCAATTCAATCAACAGGCGCTCATAGGTAATGGGGTCTGACAGCGGGTTTGGAATATCTAAAACTGATAGGGGGAAAACAATTTCATCCACTTCAGAATCTGTTGTGATTTTGGCCCCTGTCCGCTTTGTTACCTCAGGCCCAATTGCTAGGTCATGCCTATGACTGCGCAACTCGATTAGATTGTGTTCCTGCCCAGTGAAGGCACTGATCAACAGATTGGTCGAATGCACGACCGCAGCTAATCCAACCTCATACCCTTCTGCCACCGGGTAGCGTGTCTGAACTTCAATTCGCGCACCATCACCCTTAGTAGCATAGGAAAAGAAATAGAGCAGAAGTTCAAGTTCGGCATATTCAACAATCGCATTCAAAGCGCGCCTAAAGTCTGGTGCAGTTTGGATGACAAGTCAGCCCTTCCCGAAAGAAGTCAATGGTGCAGTGCTTAGCAAATCAAACCCGAATGTCGGATTATCTATTTCCCGTCCGATAGTATCAATTAATTGCGCCAATTGTTGATGTGCCGACCCTGACGGGGCAACCACAATCTCGCGAATAGCAGCAAGCGCGCGGTCTTTCCCCTTTGGATTGTCCGCCAAGGAGGTTTCGATCAATTGACCGAAATAATGCATATAGGCCCAGTCCATACTGCCCCCTTACAAAACTGACACGATCTTGTCAGTTTGCACCATTTTAGCGCCAGATTGCAAATTGTCTTATGAAGCGTCTATGGGCAGTGTCACGGCAACACAAATCATTTTCCAAAGGAGAGGGTAATGGAAAATCGCATGCGTCTTGATCGTCGTCATTGGCTAGCAGGACTGAAGGCAGCAGCCATATGGGTCCGCAACCCCGTCAGTGAATATGGCGCAACACAGGTTGCCAAAATTCAGTTCAGCTTGCTCGGCCCCATGTTTTTGAAGGAAGTGGACGAAATGCGCGCGCATCCTATTGGCAGGCGCTTGCTTGAAGAACGCCCAGAAATGGATGCTGCGATTGATATGGATGCCCTGTCCAAGCTTCCTGATGGATCATTTGGCAAAACCTTGCATGATGTACTTGATTTTCCTGACACAATCCCCGGCTATTTGCTGGCAGGCCTTGCCTATAAAGAAGGCTTCTTTGACTCACTGGATGTTACCGACGAAGTGCGTTGGTATTTGGACCGCCGCTTGCAAGACCATGATGCAAGCCATGTAATTTCCGGGTACATGACAGACTTGGCCGGTGAAGCCCTAAACATCTATTTTATCATGGGTCACCAAACCAGCATTCCAAAATGGATGATGCCAATCATTCCATTCGGCATTGCCCCACTGACATTCCGTCCGAATATTGGTTGGTTAAAATGGGTCAAACATTTGTTTAAGGCATTTGATCGTGGTCGGGCGGCCCAAAAACATTTTCCCCACCATTCCATTCCGTATGAAGAATTGCTTCCCAAACCGTTAGAAGAAGTGCGGGAATTTCTGGGCGTAACCCCGTTGCCGAAAGGCTGGGATACAAGCGCTTGGTTTGAAGGGTCGAAAGCAGCTGACAACATTTTGGCAGGGCAAGGCCAAAATACTGATGTGAAAACTGACGAAGCCAAGCTTTCTCAAGCCGCTGTTGAAGCAGGTGTTCCGTGGCGTGATTTCATGCGCGCCAGCGAACCTGCTCGCGACAAAATTCGCTCCATCGCTGCCCGGGGCGGGAGCCTTGATGCCATGATGGCTGCCTTAACAGCCTAACAACGGAACATGCCATGCACGGACAAATATCATGACCTACTTAAGAGCGCTCCCCCTTGCCGGGGGCATCCTTGCTGTTTCCCTTTCGACACATGCGCAAGACATTCCAGCAGCTGCGGAACCGCAATCCGCAACGCGCCCTTCACCCGTAGAGGAGGCAAAGAAGGAAAAGAAACTCGCGCTCGATGAAATTGTAGTGACTGCACAGAAACGTACGGAAGATGTACGTGATGTGCCGATGGCGGTTTCCGTCATGACCGGGCAGGAATTGCGCGAAAGCGCCATTTTTAGCTTTAACGAATTGGCGGCCTATATCCCTAACGTGTCGATCAATACTGATTGGAACTCCCTCTACATTCGAGGAATAGGCGCGGCTGAATATAGCCAGCTTGCTGAACAGTCCGTCGGCTATTTTATCGATGGCGTCTATTTGGGCCGGATTGAATTCTTGCGACCCGGCTTCGTCGATGTCAATCAGCTTGAAGTCCTGAAAGGCCCGCAAGGAACCCTATTCGGACGTAACGCGGCAGCGGGCGTGATCAACATCACCACCGGACAACCCAGCTATGAATGGACTGCAGATGCCTCAGGCTCATATGGCAGTCATGGCACACTTGATCTACGTGGTGCGTTTTCCGGTCCGATCATTGCTGACAAGTTGGCATTCCGTGTTGCCGCGTCTCACAATTCAACTGACGGGTATGTTGAAAACCTGACAGAGGGGGCCACCCTTGACCCGCGTCATTCAACATTCTTTCGCGGTAAGCTGAAGTTTGATCCGATGGATAATCTGACCATGATAGCATCATATGCATGGTTTGATTTTGAAGCAGGCCCGTTTGGCGGAACCGAAGCAACATTCCTGCCAACAGAATATCAGGCGCTTTACACAACTTTTGACCCAACATTTGAAACAAATTTCGACCGTCGCGGCAGCCGCACCCCCGACGGCCCAGATGCTGGGTTTGAAGAAGCCAATATTGGTGATGGCCAAATTGCCAGCCTGCAAATTGATTGGGACATTTGGGGCAACCACACGCTGACATCACTGACAAGCTATGCCGACTATACTGCCTACACAGGCGGAGATATTGACTATTCAGGTGCCAATCTTGCCGCACTAACCAATACGCAGGACTACAGTCAGTATAGTCAGGAAGTCCGACTGGTTTCCGCGCCAGGTGACTTCCATTACCAATTCGGCATCTTCATGATGCATGTTGACCACAAAGCCGCAATTACAGTCCCGATATTGCCAAACGCCAATATCGGCATGTTGACGGATCCCTTGTTGATCTCAACACTATCAAGTGCGCTTGCTCCCATTTTGGGTCCGCTTACAGGTACCCAACTTGTCCCCGCAGATGATGTTTTAGGGTTCCATGATATTACCATCGATACCGCAGCTGTCTTTGGGCAAGCCCGCTGGCAAATGCTGGATACTTTAGCGCTGACTGTTGGCCTGCGTTACACCTATGATAAGAAATCCGACTATGCGCGGGGCCGCCCTTCTGACAGTTCAGTCATTTGGCGTTCACTTGTTGGTGAAGGTTATGAGGTAACGAGCGACAAGCTAGACAAAGACATTTCACCAAAAGCCTCACTGACTTGGGAACCCGTAGAATGGGCAACCATGTATGCAACCTATGCCAAGGGCTTTAAGGCCGGATCATACAACATTGCAGCGCTTGAAGCTGAGGACGTGCCTTTTGAATCCGAAGACGCTAATAGCTACGAAGCAGGGATCAAAACTGAACTTCTTGATGGCCGCGCTCGTTTTAACATCGCAGGTCACTGGACAGATTATACAAATCTGCAGGTCGCAACCTTCCAGACTATTGGCTACAATGTCACCAATGCGCCAAAGGCTGTAACGCGCGGAGTCGAAGCGGACTTTAGCGCACTTATCCTAGAGGGACTGACAATCAATTTGGCCGCGGCTTACACAGATGCACATCATGTTGAATTTGAAAAAGGGCCATGTCCTGCCACAAGCCCTGCCGACATTGGCAACTTCCCCCCCAGCGGCCTAGGCAATCGAGGTGAAGATGATTTCTGCGACCTGTCTGGAGAGCGCTTACTGCAAGCCCCTGAATGGAGCGGAAGTGCGCGCATTAATTATCGCGCACCAATTGGCAATCTAGGCATGTTGGGCATGATTGGCCTCGACGCAACCTATAAGGATGATGTGTTCTATGATCTTGATCTGGATCCGCTTGACAGCCAAAGTGCGCATTGGATGTTCAACGCGCAAATTGGTTTGATGGATATTGATGGACGCTGGTCCTTTATCCTGCGGGCAAAGAATCTTGCTGACAAGATGATCAAGACATTTGGTGGCGACGTGCCTGTCTTTTTCGGAGCCCATGCCGCAACAAGTAATGCACCACGATCATTTTTGGGCGCATTCAGAGTATCGTTCTGATGCGCCATTCACTAACGGCCTTACTGATCGGATTGATTACCATGACGGGCTCAACAACCAACGCATCACCTGTTTGGGACAACCCATCGTGGCAGCTGCAACGCGATCAAAACGGCATCAGAGTTTGGACCATGCGCGAGGAAGGCAAAACGATCGACACATACAAGTCAGACATCACCCTATTGGCATCAATCGATCAAATTTTGCCGAAGCTGATTGACATTGAAGACTTTGCCAGTTGGGCACCTGACATCAGGGAAGCATACGCGCTAGATTCGAACAATGCCTCCTACATTGCCTATGCAATGCCCTTCCCCGTGAAAGACCGGGACATGGCGCAACACTATCAGATTAAGACACTTGAAGACCGCACAGTGGTCCTGCTCTCAGCAACACCGGAAGCCACACCAAAGCAAAAAAAACGCGTGCGTGTGCAAGATGCGGAGCTTGTTTGGACACTAATTCCATCTCCTGATGGCAATGCCACAACATTGCAAACAATTGGCTTTACTGACCCAGAAGGAGAAATCCCGGCCTTTATCATCAATATGCTTCTGGTTGAAGGTCCCTATAGAACATTGGACGCCTTGCGCAAATCACTTGCCGAGGGGGAGTGAGCCACAATGAGTTTTGGAACTATTTATCTGTTGTTAGGAGCGGCTATCCTGTTACTTGAAGGTATACGGCTTGGCACAAAACCAAGCGTACTGCTGACAGATTTCAGTGGCGATCTGCCGATCCAATCAAAGATCACCCTTCAGTCTATGGCAGGCGGCGCGCCGCTTAGCACGAGCCTGGTTTTGGTCTGCGGGTTGGTTGTCGGTATCAACAACACCATCCTACTGGCCTATTTGACAATTGTTCTGGCAGTTGTCGCCATCATCCGATTGGTTGCCACGCTGGGCAAAGCCAACATGCAGAAACAGTATGTCGCCGTTGTGGTTGAGTTTGTTGCCGCTGCACTAGCTGCAACACTCGCATATGCGTAACCCACACCCCCGTGTTACTAATCACGGGGAAGTTTAGCCCTTTGAAGAATGCAGTTAAATCAATTCGTGCAGTTTCGCCCAGTTGGCTGGCAGGTCAAACAGGGCAGCGATGGCATCCGCTGTTAGTGCTGTTTCAGGTGGACCACTATCAAATAATGCACCATCCTTTAGAGCGATGACATGATCAGCAAAGCGACGGGCTAGCCCAATATCGTGCAGGATGGCCAAACAAGTGCCGCCCTGATCGACAAACTGTCTGACGGTTTGCAACAGGTGATATTGCTGCTTTAGATCAAGGCTCGACGTCGGCTCGTCAATCAACAAAATCGGCTGCTTGACCCCATGCATCTGACAAAGGGTGCGGGCAAAATCGACCCGCTGTCGTTCTCCTCCTGACAAGGTTGCACACACGCGATTTGCCAGCGGGAACAGGTTGGTCTCGTGCAGGCTATCGCTTGTCGCTTGCGCGCCTGCAGTTAAGCCCGCGTCGCCGTGGGGCGCGCGGCCCAGTCTGATCAGGTCGTGAACCTTTAACCCCGGCGGGCTTGATATCGCCTGCCACATCACAGCTCGCGCGCGAGCCTGATCCTGAAATGACTGGCTGGCAAGCGGTGCGCCATGCAATAGTGCCGTGCCCTCGTCAGGTTGAAATTCGCCTGCCAATAAGGATAGCAGCGTTGATTTCCCTGCCCCATTGGGGCCGATAATAACAGTCAGCGTACCGGGCTTTAGGCTCAGACTGATATCGCGTATCAACCACTTGCCGCCACGGGCGACACCGATATTTTGTGCCTCAAGCATGGTGGCTGGCTCCCTGCCGGATCAGCAGCCACACGAAAAATGGGCCACCGATCAGGCCTGTAATGATCCCTATGGGAATATCGGCAGGCGCTGAGATGGATCGGGCCAGCATGTCGGCGCACACCAACATCAAACCCCCGCCCAACCATGCGCCGGGCAGCAACGCCTTGTAATCTGTGCACCCGATCAGGCGCAACGCATGCGGGATCACAAGACCGACAAAGCCGATCATCCCTGTCAGGGACACTGTGGCACCAATCATGATGGAGACAGCTAACAGACTGGCCTGTTTCAACCGGACAGTGTTGCAGCCTAGCGACCGCGCGGTCGCATCGCCCAGTCCGTACAGATTCAGCGCAGTGGGCCGCCACGCCATTGCGTTGGCGATCAGGACGGGCAGGCATATCAGGCCAATCTCTCGCCACCCGGCTGAGGCGACAGATCCCAACATCCAAAATGTCAGATTGCGCAACGCGGTGTCATCGCTGATAAAACTGAATATGCCAATGATCGCGCCGCCAATGGCATTGATGGCGACCCCGGCAAGGATGATAGTGGCAATGTTCACCGTGCCAGATCGATTGCCGATCACATAAACGCACCCTATCGCGATCAACCCACCGATAAAGGCAGCGATGGGTAGGCCTGCTGCGGCCATGCCCGCCCCGAATACGATGAATAATCCGGCACCAACTGCTGCACCGGACGACACGCCGATCAGGCCTGGGTCGGCAAGTGGATTGCGCAATAATGCCTGTAACAATGCGCCTGAAATGGCAAGCGCGCCACCTGACAGAATAGCAAGCGCAAGGCGCGGTAGACGTAGATTGACCAGCACGAAATCTACGGTCGACTGAGGTCCGGTTTCGATCAGACTAATGAGCTTTGCGGGCGAAATGAATTTTGTCGCGACGGCCCCCACATGTAGGGACAGATAGCTTGTGGCACACAGGCACAAGGCTAGCCCGGCAATAATTGTCCGATCACGTTTGGCTTGCTTGATAACAAGTTCCTGTGCAGCAAGATCGGTCATTTTGTGCCGATTTTATGTGCAAGCGTTAGGAGCGCATCTGGGGTGCGCGGCCCAAAACCAAGCAAGGCAACGCCATCAACCACAATGATATTGCCGTTTTTGATGGCGTCGCTATTGGCTAGGGCTGGGTGGGTTTTTAGGGCATCCACCCCGCCGATCATTTGCAATGTGTTTTCCATCACTAGCACATAGTCAATTTGCCTGCTGGCAATATAGGCGCCATTGATGGGCTTATAGCCCTGCAGGTCGGCCAGCACATTCTTGCCCCCGGCCAATTGGATGGCTGCATCCGCCGCTGTATTGGTGCCCGCTGCCATTAGGGCATGGCCTTGGGATTGTAGGACGAATAACAGGGCGGGGGCGGTTTCAGTGCGGACAGGCAGTTGCGCCATTGCCGGGGCAAGCGATGCGATCAGCGCCTCCCCCTGATCTGTGGCCTCAAGTGCTGAGGCAACATCCTTGATCTTACTGGTGATCCCGTCAGTGCTTCGCACGGCTTGCACCTGCACGACATTGATGCCCAGCTTGCGCGTAGTCGCTATCGCAGGCGGCGGCCCAGCCTCAGCCGCAGCAAGCACCAAGGTGGGGGAGAGGGAGGCAATCCCCTCCGCCGACAGGGCGCGCACATAACCAAGCTGCGGCAGGCTTTGCGCTGCAACCGGGTACGTGCTGGTTGTGTCTGTGCCAACCACTTGATCGCCGAAGCCAAGGGCATAGACGATTTCTGAGATGTCGCCACCAAGGGAGATGATCCGCCTTGGTGCATCCGCTGCCCGCACTGACAAGGAGATCAGACATAGGCAGCAGGCAAGAAGCACCCTCATGCTGCGGCGCCTTTCGGTGCGGCTAGCGATTCAGCCAGATTGCGCCAGTCTGTCAGCTCTTCAATGCCGGGTTTGCGTTCGCCAAACATTTGCAGGATTAGCATGTTGTCAGCAGCATAAGCTTCAAGAGAGGTGACAATCCCATCCACCGTCGGCTTACGGACCAACCAGACGGAGCTTATTAAATCGTCGCGCAGGTGCAGATTGAATGTGGGGTCTAGCACATTGAACCATGGCCCCATCACTTTCAGATTGTGGACTGGGCCTGTGTGGATTTGGACGCAGCCATCATTGCCGACAAATACCATGATCGACAGGCCCATTGCTTTGGCCTGCTCAAACGCCTTTGTCAGCGCGCCTTTCGGGCACTCTACTGCAAACGCGTCCCCGGCAAGGCGCAATGCTTGCAGGCGGCCCACATTGTGCTTTTTCAGAAGCAGGACAAAGTCATGCGTGTCTTCAAGCGCAGCCCAATCTTTGTGAAGGGCGGGCTGGTCAATGGCACTGTCTTTCTGATCTGTTTTGGCTGGGCGTGTTCCGGCATCAAGCGCAACGGGGCTGTCATCTGTCGTGTCGGCTTTAAAAGCTGTGACCAAGGCCTGATAGGCGGGGATGCTGTCGTCTGACTTCAGATAGATTTTGTGCACCGCTTCGCCGAACCGATCAAAGAAATGCAGGCTGTGACGGGGGCCGTTTTCCGTTTCGTCGGAAATGGCAAACCCAGATGCCCATTGTTTCATAAACAGGCGCAGATCAATGTCGTGATTGAGAACGATACCATGAACTGGCCCGACATCAATATTGTCATAGACGCCGATTTTCTCGTGAACCACATACTCGTTCCGGGTCAGTGCCATCACCGTCCCCAGCGAGCCAAGCCGTTTGACCAACCCCGCAAAATCGTCATTCAAGCGGGTGACAGATTTATTAACCGCCCCTGTGCTGACCAGTGTCGCCTCGCTAATGCCCAGCCGGGTGGCGGCATCGCGCGTGCGCAGTTTCGGTTCTTTTTCAATCAGTTTTGAATAGGCCGCGCGAATGTCTGCCGCCTGCGTTAAGGCGGGTTTTGTCTCTATGCTCATGAATTTGACCTCTCTCAATTTGTGTGGGGTGGGTGTGCGTCCCCTCAAAAAATTCTCATTTCTTTTAATGCGACTCATTTGCATTTGCAATACATAATGTGTTATTGCAAATCATTCTCATATTGGCGCCAGTTTTTGGGGGCGCCTTCCTTTGTGGTGATCCGAAAGGTCGCCACCATCTTGTTATGGAAGAGTATTGGGTATGACACATCATCTAGGTTTACACAAAAAGCGGGGCAAAACCCGGTTGGGTCAAGCGTTTTTGGGGTCCGCTTTATTGTTGGGAGGCAGTCTTTGGGCGCCTTCGATGGTTGCGGCTGAAGAGGGGCAGGTCGCTGCGGCCCCCTCCAACGCAGCAAAGGCAACAGGCGGCTTTGGTGACAGCCGCTTCGTCGATGAAATCACAATCGTTGCGACGCGCAGCCCTATTAAGGCGTTTGAATATCCGGGCATGGTGTCCGTCATCAGCCGTGATGATATTGAGATTCAGCAGCCGTCGACCCCCGATGATTTGCTGCGCTATATGCCGAATGTTGAATTTGTCGGCGGCCCGCGTCGGACGGGGGAAACGCCGTCAATTCGCGGCTTTAGCGGTGCCGATGTAATTATCCTGGTTGATGGCGCACGACAGAATTTCGGGTCGGGTCATGACGGCCGTTTCTTTATTGACCCAAGTTTGCTGCGCCAGGTTGATGTGCTGCGCGGGCCTGCCTCAGCGATTTATGGCAGTGGCGGCAATGGCGGTGTGATCGAATTTCGGACCGTTACCGCCTTGGACTTTTTGGATGAGGGGACCGATTTTGGCTATGCCGTCAGTGCAGGCTATCAATCCGCCAATATTGAACGGTCGGGCACATTGACCACCTATGGCATGCTTGGCGACAATACTGATTTTATCACCAGCATCACCAAGCGCGATTCAGGCCGTATCCGATTGGGAGATGGCAGCGAGCTGCGCGACACGGATGATGATGTGTTGGCTGGCATTGCCAAACTGACAGGCCGCGTGAATGACAGCAGCACCCTTGATCTGTCACTGACTCATTTCGCAAATACTGCCGAAGAGCCTAATAACGGCCAGGGGGTTGGTCAGCATGGCGTTGTGGAGAAAGATGTTGGCTCAACCACCATTCGAGGCGGTTGGTCCTATGACAATCCTGACAATCGCTATCTGAATGCTGATTTGGTCGTTTATTACACGGCGTTTCAGGCTGATGAGCTGCGCCTTGATGCCAATGGCACTGGCCCGCAAGGGGAGCTGTTGAAGCGCGACGTTGAAACCATCGGCTTGCGTTTTGACAATCGCGCGCAGCTAAGCGGTCAACGCGGTGATAGCGGGGTAACGCTGCTTTACGGTATCGAATATTACGCGGATGAACAGGATGGCGAAGCGGGCAGCGGTCAACGTGATGGCGTCCCCGATGCCGACGCGTCGTTCCTTGGCGTGTTTGCGCAGGCTGATATGCGCTTGAACCCAGAGTTTATTCCCGGGGAGTTCATTATATTGCCCGGTGTGCGCTATGATGATTACGAGGCTGAGAGCAGCATCGCCGCCAAGGTTGATCGTCGGGAATGGTCGCCGCGCCTGTCCGTCAGCTATTTGCCAACCGAGTGGCTGCAAACCTTTGCCAGTTACGGCAAGGCCTTTCGCGCGCCATCATTTGATGAACTTTATTTAAGCGGTATTCATTTCCAGATCCCGATACCCGGCGCCACAATCACCAACCGTTTTGTTGCCAATCCGGGTTTGAAGCCCCAAACAACCCGCACGTTTGAGTTCGGGGCCGGGCTTGATTTCCAGAATGTGTTTTCAGATGACCGTGACCGCCTGCAAATCAAGGCGGCGCACTTTATCGTGTGGGGCAAGGACTTTATCGACCTGCAGGTGACGCAACCTGAACCCTTTACCGATTGTAACCCGTTTATCTTTGGGACCTGTGATGGGACAACCACCACAGTGAATGTGCCCAATGCGAAGTTGCAAGGGAGTGAGGTAACGGCCAAATATGAAACGCGTCTAACGCAAGTGACGTTGGGATTTTCGTCGATCAGCGGTGAGAATGAAGATACCAGCGCGCATCTGGGTGTGTTGGCACCTGATCAATATACAGTGGCGATCAGCCGGTCCCTACCGCGCCTAGATGCCCATATTGGGTGGAAGGCCATTGCCGCCGCATCGTTTGACGATACGAATGACCCGGCTGAGGCGCGGGCAGGCTATGTCGTTAATGATGTCTTTATCGGATGGCAACCGCGTTCCGGCGTGCTTGAAGGGTTCAGGCTAGACCTTGGCGTCGATAATCTGTTCGACATCAAATATGCCCGGACTTTTACCGATGCGCTGGAACCTGGTCGGAACTTCAAACTGCAACTTGGCTGGTCGCAGAACCTATAGGGTTATAAAGGGGGGGAGTCTGATAACGACTCCCCCTTTTTGATCATGTGCGCCGAAAGATGTAAGGCTGAACATGGATAGTCCAGTTCGTACTTTCATCTTCCCCGGTGCACCGCTTTTCGAAAAAGAGCGCCATAAACCGAAAGCGGGTCGCATTTGCGGCCCATTTTGGTTCTTGCGCACAAAAAAATGGGCGCGCGATTATAAAAGGCCGTTCCGTTCGTAGAGCGGCCTTTTGTTATTGTGCCCATGTCTTTTCCAAAAATGCAGATTCGAACAGTTCGCCGGACGAGGCCGAAGTGCTGAAGGCGTGTGGAGAGAGGCTACCTAGTCGATTACCGACCATCGTCAGCACGCGGCACCAAATTGCCATATTCCAATACTTTGTGTTCAAAAGCTGACATTCAACACTGCGCCGAATGTGCGCGGTGCGCCATAGTCCCCAAGCGCCACGGCAGCAATCGGAACCATGAACTGGCTAGGCACATAAACCTCGTCAGTCACATTCTTCACATAGGTGCGCAAGCGCACATTCTGATCTTCCGAGAAAAAGCCAACGGTTGTATTCACCATTGTGTAGTCAGCGCGCAAATCGAACGGCTCTCCATAGGGACGTGTGGTGATATCGTCTGTCCAATAGGCATCGACGCGCGCCAGCCCGCCGTCAAACAACGGCACAAACAGCAACGGGAACATCACTTGCAGCCCGCCAGACAATGTATATTCGGGCGAGCGCACCATTTTCTTGCCACTCAAATCCTGCGGGTCCCGCGAAATGCCCAGCAAGGCCACACCGATGCCGGTTGCCATGGGATCAACGCTGGAAAATTCTTCAACGTGCGCATCCATCCATGTGGCGTTCAGATTCATGGCAAGGAATGACAGCGGCTTAGCCGTGAACTCAAACTCCACGCCATCAACCCGGGCCTCGGGTGCGTTTTCGACCAGCGCTGCCATGCCAACAATCTGGAAGGATTGGTAATTGTCGTAAAAGTAGGAAAAGCCCGTCAGATTAGCGGTGATCCTGTCGTCCCACCAATTGGTTTTTACGCCGGCTTCATAAGAGGCAATTTCTTCGGGATGAAACACATTGTTGCAATCAGCATTGCCGATGCCGACACCGCCGGGCTTCATACCCTGCTGATATTGCATATAGGCCATAATGTCTTCTGTCGCGTCCCACTCCACACCAAGTGTCCTTCCCCCCTAAAACTTCACCCTTATTTCGCCAGAAATTGTGCGGAAGGATCCGGTGCCGCCAATGTATGATCCAGTGAATGCAGGAGCATCCGAAGAGCCGCGAGAATAAAATTCGTCAAATGGATTCTCGATGAAGAAGCTAATTGCCCACTGTTCATCAATATCACGCAAGGACAACTGTCCCCGGTATCGCCAGGCGGCGGGAATATTAGATTTTGGGTCAAGATCAATCGCTTGGAACATGTCGCTTTTGTATGTGGCTGTCAGCCCCAATTGCAGCAGCGCAAAATTGCCTAGCGGTACAAAGGAAAGCAGGTTCTGTGTCCAGCTATAGTCCGGTGACAATGGAAGCCGCTTGCCTGATAGATCACAGGGTTTCGTACCATCATGTAAAACTGGGCAGGGCCCGTTTCTAAATTCTTCGTAACGCGCGTTTGTGATGGCACCGTTACCTGTCAGAATGAGGAACGGGGCCACCGCAATGGCGTAGTCGAACTCAATCCCTTTGATGATCGTTTTGGGAGCGTTGGTAATGAACGTTTCGTTGCCTGTGATTGAGGTGATTTGCAGCCCGTCGTAATCTGTATAGAAGGCTGAGATATTAACCCGAATTCGCCGATCAAAAAACTCGCTGCGAAGGCCAACTTCGTAGTTCAACGATTCTTCCTCGTCAAACTCCAAGTTAGCCGCATTGTTCGATGTCGCGCTAAATCCGCCAGACTTGAACCCTTTTGCAACGGTTACATAGGTCATCACGTCTTCTGTAAAGAAGTACTGGCCGGAAATTTTGGGGGATAGGTCGAATTCTACTCTTTTGCGATTTTCGTTGTAGGGCTCGTTTTCCGGCTGAATGATCGTGAAGACTATCGCGCCGTTCGGATTGGTTGCCGTTGTGCGCCCCGGTGAGCCGCCCGGTCTTAGATTGTACAATTCATGGAAGGCCTCGATCTCCTTGATTTCATAGGAGAAGCGGTTGCCAACAGTGATATCAATTTTCGGTGTGACCGACCAGGTGAATTGGCCGAATGCAGCATACGTCGTCGTTGTTTGGTCGACGTTGTAGTAGTTTTGCTCAATTGGAAATGGGGGAGCGTTTGCCAGTCTTGCCCGTGCGAGTTCCGCCCCAAGCTGACCAGCCAATGCGTTGTCTAGGGCAAACGCTTCTTGCCTGCACCCGCCAAGCATGGTGAGCACAGCTGCTCCTTGTGAATTTGCCCAAATAGGATCACAGACACGGCCCATGGTCGTCAGTTCCAGACCGCCGCCGACAAGCAGGGCCTCATGGGTTTCAAGCAACAAGGTTGTATCGCTTTCAACCTTCATATTGTTGTGAAAGAAGTAGAGTCCGCCAATATAGCTGACAGATTTCCAATCGCCGGTGACGCGAATTTCCTGACTGAACTGCATATACTCTTCGTTGGAAAGCAGGGTCAGCATGGGGATCGGGCCGAAGTCCCCATCAAAGTCAACGAAGTCTACAAGGCGGGCCATGTTGGATACAGAAACCAGCGACAGGCCAGGCTGGATATCCCAGTTCAAGGTCAAAGTCGCATCGTAGGCCTCTCGGTCAGTGATGTTGACCGAATCCTTGTGGAGTTTTTCATCCGCCGGATCCGCACTGGCCTGGGGATCAAAGACTTGTTGGGCAGCCAGGTGTCGGGGCTGCAAGAAAACATAGCCTACAGGATCACCAACTTGATCAGTTGTCAGGTAGTTGAGCGACAACGTAACGTCCACTGGCGCATCAAAATCATATTTCAATTTTAGCCTTGCATTGAAATTGTCGCGATTGCTGATCATTTCGCCGGTGGTCGTGTTTTCAATATCACCGTCTTTTTTGTCTATGCCCGCCGCAAACCGGAATGCAAGCCTGTCCTCCAGGATCGGGCCTGTCAGCGCGATACGATAGCGCTGTTGATTGTGATCGCCGTAAAGGGCATCGGCATCCATTCCCCATTCGTCTTCTGGTGTACCGGTTCTAATGTGAAGTGTCCCGGCAACTGAGTTTTTGCCGTAAAGAGTGCCTTGTGGTCCGCGTAGAACCTCAATGGCGGCGACGTCCATCATGCCGGTAGATAGATAGGCGGGCCGTCCGTAGTAAATTTCATCAATAATAATCGCGACGGATTGTTCAAAGCCGCGATTGTTGCCAGAGCCTGTGCCGCGCATCGTAATGAAGTTGAATGCAGGTGTGGCCGTAATTTCCAAATTGGGCACCAAGTGACCGATATTGTTTAGGTCATTGATATTCTGACGTTTGATGGATTCAGCGCCGATGGCGGTAACGGACATTGGGATGTCTTGCACATCTTCCACCCGTTTTTGGGCGGTGACAACAACCTCATCCAACGTGGGTTTTGCCTTGGCCGTTGTGTTGTCGAGGGTGACCTGACTATCCGATGCAGTTTCCTCCATTGTGGCTTCTTGCGCTTGGGCCATTGTGGCAGACCCCAGAAAAATGGAGACCACCATTGAGCAAGCTATGGCTTTTGAATTATGATTCCGCATTATACTCCCCCTCGGATGCTGCATTTGTCTGCCCAAGCGTTAGAAGATGGGCTGGTCGGCGGCGTTCACCGATAAATTGAGCTGCCCTGCAAGGCCGGCCTGACGATGTATGTGGATTTTTTGGTATTCCGATGATGTGAACATTTGCATCATCGCGGCCTTGTTGGGATACATCGCCACGGCAACATCGTCCCAAAGCTCATCTACATCGCCGACAAGCAAGCCGGTCACGCATCCTGTAAGCACGACCTTGGCGCCAACACTTTCCAAAACCCCATCATTCAGACCGTCGACATATAGGGCGTAGGCTTCCTGACCGGTCAGGTCGGTATCCCTGCCATCTTCATAGGCGGCCCTGACTTTGAATTTCAGCAGATTCACCATATAGACGGGCTGATCATTGTCGATATCGGAAAAGAACTCGGCAGCCTGTTGATCCCCTGGATGCAGTTTGTTTTCTACTTTCATAATGAAATTCCTTCGATGCTAGTTCGGCCAGTAAATGACTTCATCGCCGGGCTGATAAGTTTCGCCGTCATGTTTGTCGATCATTACTGGGCCGTTGAAAATGCTGGGCCAGAGGGGCTCTGCTTGTTCGTCGACATGAGCATCCAATAAAGCTGTCAGCTCTGCCATTCTCTCAGGCGCGCTGTCCGCGAGATTGACCTGCTCGGTCGGGTCAGCATTGAGGTCAAACAACCAATGATCGACGGGCTTGCCCGTGCGGATCAGCTTCCAACCTTGATATTGCACAGTTTGATGATGCCCTTCTTTCCAGAACAGGGGCCGATCAGGTTTGGCACCGTGATTGACAATCGACATCAGGTCTGTGCCGTCTATCACGCGGTCGGTGGGGACTCTCCCACCTGTTGCGGCTGCAATTGTGCGATAAAGGTCAATGTGATGGACCGGTATATCGGTAACGGTGCCTGCGGGAACTCGGCCCGGCCATTTCATCATAAAGGGCACATGGGTGCCGCCTTCAAAATGAGTCAGCTTCCACCCGCGGTAGGGCTTATTGACATCCTTTAGACCAATGTAAGACGCGCCGCCATTGTCACTCGTAAAGACGACGATTGTATTCTCGGCAAGGCCGTTATCTTCCAACGCCTTGGTAATCCGCCCAACCGACCGATCCACCGCATGGATCATCGCGGCATAAGTTCTGAGCATGTGATCTTCGATGTGGCTGAACTTGTCATAATCAGCCCGGGTCGCCTGAATGGGATTGTGAATGCCCCAATGAGCGAGATAGAGAAAGAACGGGCGGTTCTTGTTATTCTCAATAACTTTGACGGCCTCATCGGTGTAATAGTCCGTTAAATAGCCCTTTGGTTCAAACAGTTCTCCGCCATTGTGCCACGCGGCGTAGCGCCCTGTCGCCCACACCATGTTTTCAATACCGTTGTTTTCCCGTTTGGCATTTACCGCGTCGGGGTGATCTGGCGGCAAATAGTACATGCCTGCCATGCCAAGGCTGTCGTCAAAGCCCTGTGCATGGGCATTGAATCTCTCACCTTCGCCTAAATGCCATTTGCCGATA
>SPJK01022623.1_pt1 | contig 59318 bp, 49 predicted proteins | sample 3741771 | NCBI WGS metagenome assembly SPJK01 (sample SAMN10925997, study PRJNA522277) | cold seep metagenome | isolation source: Elba SIP-enriched marine methane seep metagenome, extraction at timepoint T2 | place: Italy: coast of Elba, Mediterranean Sea
GATTACTTCATCTTTGTCGATGGGGCTAACAATGGCGGAGACTACCAAGGTATATTCGGGCTTCAGATCTGGGATCCCGGTGTTGCGGATGGTGGCGATCTACGCTGTGAATTTGAAGATTTAGGTGTTGTACCAGAAGGCGGAAGTGTGAGTACGGCAATTCCAGTTGCCAATTTCTGCGCTACCGACGTGCAAGATCCGTTTCTACCTACATTTGTGAGTCAGCATTCGGTTTGGTTCGGTTTCACTGCCCCACCCTCCGGCCATGTTATCATCGAAGGCATATCCGACACGATTAAAGATGAGATCGGTATTCAATTGGCACTGTACCGTTCGCTTAATAATTCGTGTTTTGGGTTCTTTAGCCATGTCACGAGCCAATTCACCCCTGGCGACCTCAATGAAACAATGGAAGTCACCTGCCTCTATCCCGGGCAACCGTATTGGATACTCGTGGACGGCTCCGGTAGTCAACCCCGAGGAATATTTACGGTGACCGTTACCGACGGAGGTGATATCACCCCTGTCACCAATCAGGATACCGTATTGTGCTTTGGGGAAAGCTTACAAGTCGGCAACAATTTTCACTCCGCTACAGGCACCTATTTCGACACGCTCCAAGTGTTTCAGGGCTGCGATAGTATCGTCATCTCCAATGTGACCGTTCTAGAAGAACTAAGCGTAGATGTAGAACAGACACAACCAGCTATTGGCCTGGGTGGAATGAATGGCATCGCCATGGCTACTCCTAGTGGCGGCTCGGGCAATTACTCTTACGCCTGGTGTACGGGCGAAACCGGCCCAATCGCGATGATGCTGGAAGGAGGCGCAAACTGCTGCGTAACAATCACCGACGACGAGGGCTGTAGCGTGGAGTCCTGCTTTATGGTCGAATATACTACCGATATTGTTCCCACTGTCACTGACGGTGAACTCAATTGTAATGGTGATACCGACGGAGTGATCACCTTCTCCGCCGTTAACGGTATCCCTCCTTACGACTATGCCTGGCAAAACCTAAATGGAACCCTCAATGGCAATGGTGTATTGGCTACCGAGGGCGAAGAAGCCAGCATTACCGATCTACCAGCTGGCGAGTATGTTATTACCATCAATGATGCATTCTTAGACACCACCTTCTCGGCCTTTGTTACCCAACCAGATCCGCTTCTGATCGCATTAGTGGATATCCAGAATGCCAGTTGCTTTAGTTTCTGCGATGGTCAAGTTGAAACCTTAGTTTCTGGTGGCACTCCGCCCTATACTATCAACTGGAATAACGGTGAAGCAACGCAGGTCATCAGCAATTTATGTGCAGGCCAATACAGCCTGACCGTCATTGATGCCAACGGTTGTGAAGCTACACTCGAGACCAATGTGGAGGAGCCAATCGAATTCATAGCTACACCCGTTGTTCTGCAAGATGTATCCTGTTTTGAAGGCTCGGATGGGTCAGCCAGTGTAATGACGAATGGCAATCCCACTAGTTGGAACTGGAGTAATCTGGCAGATACCGAAGTAATTAGTGACCTGCCAGAAGGCTTCTATGATGTGACCGTTACCAATGATGATGGCTGTGAAGCAACGACCAGTGTACAAATCGTTGCCCCGAGTGCACCACTTGCGGTAACGATTGATGAAGCAGCAGGTATCAGCTGTTTTGGGGCAGCCGATGGCATGCTTGAGGCAAACGTCACTGGCCCGTTCACCCAACTTACCTTTAGTTGGAGCGATGGTCAATTTGGTTCCATTGCTGACAACCTGGACGTAGGTTCATTCGACCTCTCTGTCGTTAATGAAAATGGCTGTGAAGCCACTAGCAGTTATACGCTTGACCAGCCAGATGAAATCCTGGCCGAAGCTTTTGCATCCGACCTCACCTGTCCTGGTGGGCCCAGCTCGGGGGTCATCACAGTGGAGAATGTAAGTGGTGGCCGACCAGGCTACAGCTATTCCAGTGATGGTGAAAACTTCGGAGCCACTCCCCTGTTTGAAGGCCTGGAGGCCGGCAATTATGAGGTAAGCGTTCGCGACATAGCAGGTTGTGAACTGGTATTACCAACAGCCATTTTGCCGCCGCCAGAAATTACGGTGGACCTAGGGGCAGAGCAGGTCATTTCTCTTGGTGATATAATCAACCTGGAAGCCCTAACGAATAGTACCAACCCCGTTTTCAGTTGGTCACATGCCGATACCCTGACGATGAGTATTGCCGAGGTCCAACCCAAGGAAACCACCGTTTATCAAGTACAAGTGTTGGATACGGTTTCACTTTGTCAAGCTGAAACCTTTGTCCGAATTATTGTCGATGAGGACCGACGAGTATTCATTCCTAACGCATTCAGCCCAAATGGCGATGGAAACAATGATTTGTTCTTCCCTTTCGGCGGCAACGATGTGGTGGTGGTCAAAACGCTGCGGGTTTTCAGCAGAACGGGCCAATTGGTTTTTGAAGCGCTCGACTTGCCGGCCAACGACCCTTCCCGCGGCTGGGATGGCGAATTCCAAGGGCGGCTTCTAAATCCAGCTATTTTTGTCTACTATGCAGAAATTGAATTTCTAGATGGCCGGACAGAGATCCTCAAAGGGGATGTATTGCTAATTCGCTAGGCTATCATCGGTAGTGATTAACAAAACAGCCGCTTCATCTGTGTACGAAGCGGCTGTTTTGCTTGTATCAGATACTATTTGCCCCTAATTTTGGGGGTTATTTTCAAATAGGAAGTCGAATTGGGACACCATGCCCTAAAATAGACAGCACACATTATGAATAAACTATTCCAAGACATACTCGATCAAGGAACAACATATTACGACCAGTTTGTTGTTTGGCTACCCAAGCTGATCCTTGGGTTATTGGTATTTGCGATCGCCCGGTTTATTGCCGGATCTGCTAAACGCGGATTTGAAAAACGCCTGGCGAAGCGACTGGACGATCCATTGCTGACGCAGTTCCTGGCCCAGATCACAAAGATCATTATCACCATAATCGGCTTGCTACTTACCTTTAGTATCATTGGCATGGGAAAAGCCGCCAGTGGCCTCCTTGCTGGCGCCGGCGTAGGTGCCTTTATCATTGGTTTCGCCTTTAAGGATATCGGTGAAAACTTCCTGGCCGGGATTATCATGGCTTTCGACCGCCCTTTTCGCACCGGTGACATCGTCCTTATCGGTGGCCATGAAGGTGTAGTCAAGAGCCTCACCCTCCGCGATACCCACATGAAGACTTTCGATGGAAAAGACGTCTACATCCCCAACGGGATGATTGTAAAAAACCCGATCGTTAACTATACCATTGATGGGTTTCTGCGCCATAGCTTCAGTGTTCGATTGGAGTACAATGCCGATATACCGAACGCAATTAGTATTATTTACAAGACCTTGGAAGATGTGACACATGTTCTACATGAAGATCGAAAGTCAAATGTCTTCGTTCAAGAACTTAATACCAGCGCCGTCATTCTCGGTATACAATATTGGCTCAACACCTACGACCCGAATGTGTCTGGTTTGGCTGTAAAAACAGAGGCTACCCGTAAGGTGATTGATGCATTACAATCGGCGGGTTACCATTTACCAAAGGAAGTGGTAGAAGTGAAGAATTATCAAGGAAATTCTTAGGAAGTGTAAAGGTGTAAGAGTGTAAAGGTTCGAGAGTTTTGAACCAACATTTACACCCTTACACCTAAACACATGATTAGCTGAGGCGTTCGTAGATGCCGGCAATACCTTGCCCTCCACCTACACAAGCCGTCACCATGCCATAGCGCTGATTGCGACGGCGCATCTCATTGATCAATTGGATCGTCAGTTTCGCTCCTGTGCAACCAAGCGGATGCCCTAAGGCAATTGCACCACCGTTTGGGTTGACAATATCCGGATTGAGGCCGGCCTCTTGAATAACTGCCAGTGCTTGGGCTGCAAAGGCTTCATTCAGCTCAATCTGTTCAATATCGTTGAGTTGCAAGCCAGCTTGCTTGAGTGCTTTCGGAATGGCAACACATGGCCCAATCCCCATGTATAAAGGATCAACGCCCCCAACTGAACAGCTCACCAGGCGTGCAACAGGCTCTAGGCCTAATTGCTTCACCATCTCCTCGCTCATTACAATCGTAAAGGCAACCCCATCAGAGGTTTGAGATGAATTGCCGGCAGTGACAATACCTCCATTGGCAAAAACCGCACGCAGGCGCGCTAGTCCCTCCGGAGTAGTTGAACGACGAACACCTTCATCCATCGCTACGGTATGAGCTGTTTCAACGCGCTTGCCGTCCTTTACCGTTACTTCCGGGACATCTACTGCTACAATCTCATCGCTAAACTTGCCGCCATCAATGGCTTCGGCAGCCTTGCGGTGCGAGTGGAAAGCAAATTCATCCGCCTGCTCGCGGCTGATCCCATACTTGTTGGCTACTGCTTCCGCTGTTAAGCCCATACTCACTAAATAGTCGGGCGTTTCAGCAGCTACTTTGTAACTGGGGGCGAGCTTATAACCCGTCATTGGGATAGTACTCATGCTTTCTGCACCGCCGGCTACATAAATTTGCCCCATCCCGGCGCGAATCTTCGCGGTGGCAATAGCAATAGTTTCCAGCCCTGAAGCACAGTAACGATTAACCGTTACGCCTGGCACCGGCTTTCCCAATGCCCGAACTGAAATCTGGCGGCCGATCTGGAGACCTTGCTCCCCTTCCGGGTTGGCGCAACCCACAATCACATCATCCACCAAATGTGGATCAAGCTCTGGCGTCTGCTCAAGCAAATGCTTAATAACATCTACTGCCAGGTCATCAGAGCGGTAGTTGCGAAAACCACCCTTTTTAGCTTTACCAACAGCGGATCGATATCCTTTAACTATATATGCTTCCATGATTTATTGTTTGTAGAGGGATTTTGAGTAGAGGGTAGAGGGACTCGATTGTCTTAACTACCTTACCACCTCCCTAAAGCGTTTGTTTGAATTTGTAGATCATTTTTTGAAGCCTGAGTATTCTCCCAATCAGGGGTTCAATAGTTCGTTCCTCTACTAATTTCAGTCGTCCAGCAATTAGCAGCTGTGTTTCTAATTCATAACTTGAGCCAGTCGCTACACTGAGGAATTGATTAAATTCCTTTGCTGAATGCCGCCCTGCACCTTCGGCAATATTAGAAGGGATAGAAACGGCAGATCTCCGAATTTGGCTAGTCAAGTTAAATTTTTCATCCCTAGGTAATTCTTCAGTAAGGCGATAAACCTCTTCTACAATATCCATTGCCTCCGTCCATATAGTTAACTTCCTGAAGTTATGCATGGTTGAATTGTCCTTTAGCAGTCTCTCTACTCTTCATCTCTCTACCCTCTACCTTGAAACGCTAGTTTCTCAACGGCTTATTCGTCTGCAACATATGTTGGATGCGTTCCAAGGTCTTTTGCTCGCCGCAAAGACTAAGGAAGGCTTCCCGCTCTACATCTAGTAGATACTGCTCAGACACTTGCTGTGTGCCTGTCAGATCGCCGCCACAGAGTACATAGGCCACCTTGTGGGCAATTTTGATATCGTGCTCCGAAGCGTATTTGCCGAGCTTCAGCTCATTAGCTGCAGCGTATAGCGCGGCCAAACCGGTACGACCTAGTACAGTGATATCTGTGCGCTTGATCGGCTGCACATAATCTGTCGCCAGGTCAAGCACCTCATGCTTTGCTAAGGCAATATTGCGGTCCTTGTTCAACACAATCTGATCACGATGAGGTAAAGCAAAACCTAAGTTGAAGGCTTCTTGTGCGGATGTCGCAACCGACGCCATAGCGATGGCCTTAAATTTCTCAATCAAGGTTGGGATCATCACATCTCCTTCGAAGAACTGATCACTTGCGCGTAAAGCGAATTCCTTGGTGCCGCCACCGCCAGGAATAAGTCCAACTCCCACTTCAACCTGCCCGACATAAGATTCGGCTGCCAGTACGCCTGCATCGCAATGCATCAAGGTTTCACACCCTCCACCAAAGACATAGCCTTGAGTAGCTGCTACCACCGGAATCGAAGAATACCGGCAACGCATAGTTGTCTGCTGGAATAGGTTGATGGCCATATTAAGCTCATCAAATTCCTGCTGATAGGCCAGCATCGCAATCATCATCAAATTGGCTCCTACCGAGAAGTTGGTAGCATTATTACCAATTACCAATCCGTTCCAATCACCATCCTCTGCAATTTGGATGGCTTCATTCATTCCGCGCAAAACACCTTCGCCGATCGAGTTGTGTGCACTAGTAAATTCCAGGCATAGCACACCATCCCCGATATCATGGAGCACCACTTCGCTGTTCTTTAGCACGGGTGCCTGGTCGCGATAATTATCAAGAATAATAAAGTCTTCCGTACCAGGCTTCACGCGGTAGTCCTTAGCCTCGACATCATAGAACTTCAGCGAACCACCTTCCCGCTTGTAGAAAGAAGTATGCCCCGCTGCGACCATATCTTTCACCCATTGGGCAACTGAATCGCCTTGAGCTTCTGCCGCATCGATACCAGCTTGAATGCCCACCGCATCCCAATATTCGAATGGCCCTAACTCCCAGGCATAGCCGGCCTTCATCGCATCATCAATACTATATAATTGATCGCTGATTTCAGGAATGCGATTGGAGGCATAGGCAAATAGGCCTGCCAGGCTTCCTCTAATCAATTGTCCACCGGCATCTTCCGCTTGGAATAAATGTGGAATACGCTTCGCTAAGCTATCCACCTGCTTCACCAATTTGAGGCTTGGCAGATCGGGCTTCTGAGTGGGTTCGTATGCTAAGGTTTCCAGGTTAAGGGCAAGGATCTGGCGCTTACCATCCTCTCCTTTCACCTTCTTATAGAAGCCTTGTCCGGTCTTGTTACCGAGGAAATTATTGTCGAGCATCCATTGCATGTACGTGGGTACTATGAATGTTGCTGCTTGCTCATCATCAGGGCAGTTATCCTTAATTCCCTGAATAACTTTTGCGGATGTATCATGACCTACGAGATCTCCTAAGCGGTAGGTACCCGTTTTAGGGCGGCCAATCGCCGGACCAGTTAATTTATCAACTGTCTCGATCCGTAGCCCTAATTCAGTAGTCAACTGATAGATCTTAGCCATCGCATAAACTCCGATCCGGTTGCCGATAAACGCTGGTGTGTCCTTCGCCAATACGGTCTGTTTCCCAAGGTAGACATCGCCATACTCCATGAAGAAGTCTACAACATCCTGCTTCGTTTTCGGCGTAGGGATCACCTCAAACAAGCGCAAGTAGCGCGGTGGATTGAAAAAGTGCGTACCACAGAAGTGCGTTTGAAAATCCTCGCTCCGGCCATCCAACATTAAGTGAATCGGTATACCGGAGGTATTAGAAGTCACTAGGGAGCCTTCTTTCCGAAACTGATCTACTTTTTCAAAAACCTGTTTCTTTATATCCAGTCGCTCCACTACTACCTCAATGATCCAATCGCAATCCGCGATCTTCTCGAAATCGTCGTCGAAGTTCCCTGTTGTAATGCGACTAGCAAACGACTTGTCATACAAGGCAGCTGGCTTTGACTTCAAGGCCTGCTTCAGCGCGCCATCAACAATTCGATTACGAGCCCGAGGGTTTTGCTTTTCCTCCTCCGACAAGTCAAAAGGAACAATGTCCAACATCAACACTTCCAGGCCAATGTTGGCAAAGTGGCAGGCAATACCGGACCCCATGACGCCAGACCCGAGCACGGCTGCCTTTCGTATTCTTCTACTCATGAATGCTGTAATTTTTTGACTGGTATCTATCGCAAGACACTGACTGTCTGATAGTTAGATTGGTTTAATTGCAGCAAGCCTGCAACGAGTCCACAATTTAGCGAAAATTCGCTAGAATTAATACAGGTGTAATTGTGTAAATGTTTAAAGGTGTAAAAGTTCTTAACCTTCTACACCTTTCCAGCTCTCCCCGTTATGGCGAAAATCAGCTACGTATTTCCCAGGCAATCAGCTTTAGGTTTTCTCTTTCGAGTTGTTCCCACCGCCCGTTGAAGGAGGACCGATCAAGGTTACGCACAATCTGGTATTCGTAGCTTCCTGGCTGGTAAACACCCAAGAAATAGCTTCCAGTGTTAGCGTTGTACTGTTCATAATCAACCAACCGAATCTTGCTTTGAAAGCGCTGCCAAAGGTCATTCGTAAATGACTTTTCATCTTGCGAGATAAAGACATAATTCCGAACCGGAATTGGATGATAATGATACAAGGCGAGGAATGATGGCGCACCTGAAGGTGTCAAGAGCACCTCGACATCCTTGATATAATACTGCTGTGCAGCCATCTCGTCGGTTTTCTGCCGCAAGCTTTCTTCGCTATCTAATTTCCAGATCTTGTGCGGCGTATCTTCTCGACGCCAAACACCGATGAAGTGTGCATCGGCTTCATTGATAGAATAACCTTGTACGGTCGTTAGCAGGTATCCCTCGGCAGCCATTGCGCGCTTAGCTCGCACGAAGTCGGCCCAACCAAAGGTTCGTACTAAAGTATCCTGTTGCGTGCTTTGGGTAAAGATTCCCCAGTAGCGTCTATCATCTCCTACCCCCGTTGTTTCTACATTGATCAGTCGGTATTGCTGGCTGGCAAATGCTTCGTGCTGCGCTACAAATTCATCCCATTCAAGATCTTCCGCATACTCGTATTCGGCATCAGATGGTTGGAATATCCCGCTAAGGCGTTGAGCGTTTACTTGCAAGCTAAGGGTTAGTAGGACTAGCAGCAGATAGTTGTTCATGTGAGCTCTTTTCATTGAATGACGTTAAGAATGAAGCGATTATTGTATAGCGTTCTCCGGGAGACTAATTTTCAGTGGACAGTAGAGCAGTGGGCAAAGCCACAAAGGTTATCTGCTTTTTCTACCTGTCAACTGAACCGACGGACGACATCGCCTGAGCAAAGTCCGCTTGAATATCGGCAAGATCCTCTAGGCCAACGCTAATGCGCAAAAGACCTGGCGTGATGCCGACCGCGAGGCGTTCCTCCTCACTGAGTTTCGAATGCGTCGTACTGGCTGGATGTGTGACAATCGTCCGAGTATCTCCAAGATTCGATGAACGGGTACAGACCTGCAATTGATTCACTAGTGCCATCGTCGGCTCAGCGCCACCTTTGACCTGACAAGTCACAATTCCGCCACCATAACGCATTTGTTTGCGGGCTAGGTCGTACTGCGGGTGGCTCTCGAGAAATGGATAACTCACTGCCTCTACCAAGGACTGTCGTTCCAACCAGCGAGCCAGAGCCTCTGCTTGCCGACAATGGGCATCCATTCGGATCGCCAAGGTTTCTAGGCTTTTGGATAGCAACCAGGCATTAAATGGCGACAATGCCGGTCCGGTGTGCCGACAGAAGAAAATTACCTTATCCAGCAGGTCTTGTCGACCAACAAGGATCCCTCCCAGGCTCCTACCCTGCCCATCGATCCATTTAGTCGCCGAATGCATTACCAAATCAGCACCGTATTCGATGGGCCGTTGCAGGTAAGGAGTTGCAAAGCAATTATCCACCATGAAGATCAGGTCATGAGCTTGAGCGAAAGCGCCGGCCTTCTCCAAGTCGACCAGTGCTAAACCTGGGTTCGAAGGTGTTTCCAGCAATAATATCTTGCTCTCTGGTCGTACTGCCTCCTCCCAAGTCTCCGGTTGGTCAGGCTCCACGTAGGTAAAGGTGATCCCCCAACGAGGTAGCAGTTGTGTCAAAATCTGATGAGTAGAGCCAAATACGGCTCTCGTCGCAACTACATGATCACCAGACTGTAAGAATGCTGCTAAACCCGCAAATACGGCGGCCATCCCGGAAGCGGTGGCGAAGCCGGCCTCAGCGCCTTCCAACGCACACATTTTGCCAATGAACTCATCAACACTGGGGTTATTATACCGAGAGTAAATAATCCCTTCTCCTTCACCGGCAAATGTATCACGCATCATTTCCGCTGAAGGAAAGGTAAAGCTCGATGTCATGAAAAGGGGCGTGCTGTGCTCCCGAAACTGGGTGGCCGGCATTTGGCTACGAATCGCCTTGGTAGAAAAACCTTGCTTATCGCTCATGAATTCGGTGGTATTTGAAAGCTGAAATTGTAAAAAATCACTGGGAAGTACTCAACTTTGCGTCGTCAATTTACGCCCATGGAACTTATTTACTGGCTCGACCTCATCGGAACCTTCACCTTTGCCCTCAGCGGTGCTTTAGCGGCTATTCAACATCGTTCTTTCGATTTCTTCGGTATTGCGGTGCTAGCCTTCGTTACCGCGGTTGGTGGTGGCACCGTTCGCGACGTGTTAATCGGCGCACAGCCAGTTGGTTGGATGCAAAACACCACCTACTTGCTACTCATTGGGATCGCCGTTCCAGTAGCGTACTTTGGCCAGCGGTATATACTGCGCTTACGGCGAACCTTCTTCTTATTTGACACCATAGGCATTGGCTTATTCACCATTTTAGGTTTGCAAAAAACCTTGGGCCTTGGCCTGTCACCGGTTGTCGCTGTGCTGATGGGTACCGTATCGGCTGTCTTCGGAGGTGTACTACGTGACCTATTAGCCAATGAGATCCCCTTGATCTTCCGCAAAGAAATATATGCCACTGCCTGTATAATCGGCGGTATCTTATTCCTCCTGCTACAACACCTGGGCCTGCCTTACACTTGGTCGGTTGGCATCACTGTTGGGATCATCATCATCATTCGGACCTTAGCGGTAGTGCGCCATTGGTCGCTTCCGGTTGTTGGGGAAAACCGGTAAACTCCTCCACAAGCTAGCCTTCACCAACCAATTTCTCAATAAAGTTACCTGATTCCTCACTAAGGGGTACCAAGCGCTCACCTAAGCTGGATTGTGAGGCTATAGGCGTGCATCTTGCGACTGTTGCCTGTAAACATAGCAGTTATATGCTGCCTACAGGCTGCTCTAGCACCTAATTCCTGTTAACACCTGATCTAAAACGAAGGACATGCAAACCGCCACTTTAAAGGCAACCAATTGGCTCGAAAAAACCAAAGAACTCGGCAGTGAGTTCGCACTGCGCGCAGCCCATTACGACCACGAAGGAAGCTTTGTACAGGAGAATTACGAAGACCTAAAAGCTCATCGGTATTTTTCCGCAATGGTTCCCAGCATTTTTGGTGGAGAAGGGCTCTCCTTTACTGAAATGTGTCAAATTGTTCGCCAGCTTGGTCATTATTGTGGGTCAACGGCTCTCGCATTTTCGATGCATCAACACTTGATCGCTGCCACCGTTTGGAAACACAAACATAAGAGCTTAGGAGCTGAAACCTTACAAAAGGTAGCCGCCCAACAATTGGTATTGGTGAGTACAGGTGCACGGGATTGGCTAGGCTCAAATGGCAATCTAATACGCAGTGATGGTGGCTATGTCCTGAACGGTAAAAAGCACTTCGCAAGTCAATCCGCAGCCGGAGACGTGGCGGTGACCAGCGCACCTTTCCAGACCGACACCGGAGCCTGGAAAGTCCTCCATTTTAGTGTGTCGCTTAGTGCGCCGGGCGTATCCGTACTCGATGATTGGCATGTCATGGGCATGCGTGGCACCGGTTCACAAACTATTTCATTTGAAGATGTTTTCATTCCAGAGCAGTCGATTGCCCTGGAGCGGGACCGAGATGAGTTTCATCCTGTTTGGCACGTGGTACTGACTGTCGCCATGCCTTTGATCATGTCGGCATATGTGGGCATTGCCGAGCGTGCGGTTGACCTCGCTATTTCGATTGGAAAATCTTACACCCGCAATCAAAAGCACTTGCCACACCTAATCGGCAAACTAAACAATTCACTGGTAGCTGCACGCGCACAGTGGCAAGCGATGTACCGCCTGACCAATGAATTTGACTTTTCTCCCAATGAACGCACAACAATTGAGATCCTAAGCCTTAAGACCAATGTAGCCGAGCTTTGTATCAAGACTGTTAGTGAAGCGATGGAGGCTATTGGCGGACAATCCTTCTATCAGCGATTGGAGTTGGAACGCCTCTTCCGCGACGTACAGGCCGCGCAGTTCCATCCACTGCCAAAGTGGGAGCAATACGCCTTTACCGGCGAACGGCTGCTTGCCCAAGGGTAACGATTGAAAAGAGGTGTTCTATTTACGATAGATATGCTAGGGGAATACTTCGCCGGCCATAAATTGATTGCGGCCACGCGGCAGCTCCAGGAAAGCATCTGCATCCACTAGATTGGCCAAGTCCCCAGAACCATTTCCGGTGACCGGGTGGGCCAGGATGCGGCCTTCTTGGTCGTAACTTAGGGCTACTTGGAGGAAGTATACCAAGTCAGGGCGGAAAGCATGGTCCTCAGCTAACACCGCTCGAATCGGCGAAGTTTTAGGCAATCCCATGCTGGCATGAAGCCACGGTAGCACATAGCATTGTGTACACATAAAAGAGGAAACAGGATTGCCTGGCAAAGCAAAGACCAAGGTTCCTGCAGCGCTTTGACCAAACCAGAAAGGCTTGCCAGGCCGTTGCTTTATCTTGTGAAAAAGCTTCGTCACACCAAGCTCTTCCAGGGCTTGTGGCAAGTAGTCAAATTTCCCTTTAGATACTCCCCCACTCAATATGACAAGTTCATATTCAGCTAGAATGCGCGCTAACTCTCGGACTATTTCGGCGTAATCATCCTGCAGGTGGAAGGCATCAGCCTCTATTCCATACTGTTGGAAGCTCGCCCTCAGGCGATAAACATTAGACTTTCGGATCTGATGTGGCTTAGGCATTTCATCTACCTCTACCAACTCGTCGCCTGTAGAGATGATGATCGTTTTAGGCGGCCGACTTACTTCTAATTGGGCTTTACCAATGGTTACTGCTACACCAACCTCAGCAGGTGATAATTGCCGGCCTGACGTTATAATCTGGCTACCAACAAGGCGGTCAGATCCCTTATGGTGCACATTTTGCTGATGATTCAGTTGCTCCAAAATGACGGTAGCATTCCCATCTGTGATCGTGAGGTCTTCATAGCGAATCACAGTATCCGTGCCATTAGGAAGAACAGAACCGGTCATCACCTCCAAGCAGCGGTTTTCCTGCTCAAGCATCATTTGCTCCGCTCCAGCTGCCGCGATCCCTGCGATTGAAAACGTACGCGTTCCTTTGGCAAAATCTTCGAAGCGAATAGCAATCCCATCCATGGTCACTCGATCATAGGGTGGGAAATCTCGATCGGCATACAAATCTTCACGCAATACACGACCTACCGACTCCAATACCGGCACTTTCTCGGTACCATAGGCCTGAATGTGTTCGTTTATTATGTTCCTTGCTTCCTCAACGGTGATCATAATTCACTACTTTGGGTTCATCAGCACACGAATGTCCGTGTACAACCTTTTGCGCAAAAATAGACTTTAGAAGGAAGAATGCATGATCCGCTTTCATATCGAAGTCAGTTTCCCATTTTCACTCATCATCCGGATTTGATATATCTGGACAATGCCGCGACTACACATAAACCAGCAGTCGTCATTCAGGCGATCCAGACCTTCTACGAAAAGCAAAATGCCAATATCCACCGAGGAGTTTACGAATTAGGGGCAAAAGCCACTCAGCTTTACGAATCCACCCGAGCCAAAACGGCAGATTGGTTAGGTGCTCGAATGGCCGAAGAGATTGTATTTACCGCTGGTACGACTGCAGCTATTAACCTGGTAGCTCACTCCTTCCTGGAACCGAAGCTAACCGCTGGCGACAATGTGGTCATCAGCGCGATGGAGCACCATGCCAATATGATCCCCTGGCAGCAGGCCTGTTTGCGAAAGGGAGCCGAATTACGCGTCATCCCCGTGCAAGCTGATGGCAGACTAGATCTTGCGCAAGCATCGCAATTGCTCGACAATAGAACAAAACTTTTGGCCCTGGTCCATATATCGAATTCCATCGGTATAATCAACCCGATCGAGGAGCTAGGCGAGATGGCTAGTAAGCATCAAATTCCTGTACTGGTGGATGGTGCGCAAAGCATAGCCTACTACCCTATTGACGTACAGGATTGGAACTGTGACTTTTTCGTTTGCTCAGCACACAAGTTTTTCGGGCCAACTGGTATGGGTTTTTTGTACGCACGAAACGAACACCTCCAAACTATGTCGCCGTGGCAAACTGGTGGGGGCATCGTTCGCGAAGTAGATTTTGATCAAACTTCCTTCGCCCCGCCGCCCACTCGATTTGAGGCCGGCACCCCCAATATGGCTGGTGTAGCAGGCCTTAATGCGGCCATCGACTTTGTGCAGACGCTAGATCAAACTACAGTAAGTGCTCACCTTCAGTCATTGCGCATCTACGCCCTTGAAAGGCTTCAATCTATTAAAGGGGTGCAGGTTCTGGGTACGGCCTCGCCAGCAAGTGGTATTGTTTCCTTTGTCATGGACGATGTTCATCCACATGATATCGCCTCATTTCTTGGCGGAGCCAATATTGCAGTACGAGCTGGTCACCACTGCACACAGCCGCTCCTCAAGTACTTTGGCCTAGCAGCTACTACGCGGGCATCCTTTTCTATTTACAATACGAAAGACGAAGTCGACCTCCTGGTAGCGCAACTTCAACAAATTCAAGCCTTCTTTTCATGAATAAAGATGTCAAAGCGCTATACCAATCGGTCATCCTTCAACACAACAAGGCCCCTTACCACTACGAAAAGGTGGAGCAATCGACACACGAGATCGCGGCCTACAACCCACTATGTGGCGATAAATTCGTGCTCTATTTGACCATCAGCGACCATCAGATAGCGTCCGCCCATTTTCATGGTTATGGTTGCGCCATATCAAAAGCATCCACTTCGATCCTCGTTCAGCAACTGGAAGGAAAAACGCCCAAAGAGGCTGCCGCCTTAATTCGCGAATATTTGAGCATTGTGTTAGAAGGGGCTGCTACTGATCAAGAGGAATTCCAGGCATTTGCTGTTGCTCAACAATTTCCAGGCCGGGAACAGTGTGCCACCTTAAGCTGGCAAGCTTTAGAACAGGAGCTTCCCACCATTGACCAGGATGATATACATCGAGAAGAAAGCAATGAGTAGTAACCGACTAAATAGCTTAAGCCCAAAACGGTATGACCAACGGTCCAGCGATCGCTGTTGAAAATAGGTCCAGATACTGGGAATCATCAGCAAGCAACTCACCCAAAATGATGCGCGCATCAATTCCAGTCCATTCGGAAAATCAAAGAGTTTGAAAATAATCCCGAATAATAGCAAGGCATAGGCTACTGCGCCCAGGTGCGCCAGGGTAATCATCCACCAGCGGCTGGGCCGGCTCGCCTTAAACAGGTACCAAGCGCCCACTAAATAGATCAGGCCAAGCACCAGGAATGGCAATATTGATAAGAGGAAATTGCCGACTGCGATCCCAACACTACCTACCACAAAAGGCGTCCACTCCAGCACTAAGGCTAAGCGACGATATTCACGGACTTCCGAACTCATAAGTAGGTGTTTTTGACTGCAATGATTTGCCCCATGATACTCAATGCGATCTCACGAGGCGTTTTGGCATTGATGGATAAGCCGATCGGAGCAGCTATCCGATTGATCAACTCTTCGCTAAAGCCCGCCGCTTGCAGTCTGGCTACCCGCTTAGCATGTGTTTTCCGGCTTCCGAGAGCTCCGATGTAGGCTACGTCTGAAGGCAGCAGGAGGTGCAGCGCATTATCATCAATTTTAGGGTCATGTGACAGGATGACCGCATAGGTGTAGGCATCTAAAGTAAACTGAGGTAATACTTCTGCCGGGTATTCTTCAAAGACTTGATCCGGAGGAGTAGCAAAGTGTGTTTTCCTTGCAAAGACACCACGAGGGTCGATAACTATGGTTTCGAAATCGAACGCTTCACCTAATTCAATCAGATCGGCCGTAATATGGGCTGCGCCAATAATCAACATTTGGCTACGTCGTGCAAATACTCTGGCGAAGTAGGCTGTCCCATCTTCCAATTCAATTATCTGACTTTTCCGCTCCCGCAATGCCCGAAGGCTTTCTGCCTGTAACTGGCTACCGGCTGCTTGACCCGAGATGGTGCCATCTGCATATAAACAGCTATGCCAACCAGGGCCATCAATAAGCTTTGTCAGCCATACACATGATGTCTGCTCTCGTAAAGCCGTCATCAAACTAGTCCAGGCCTGTTGTTCCGCTTCTTGTGCAGCGAAAGCAGGACAAGCTTCAACAAAAACCTGGATCTTGCCTCCGCAACTCAAGCCAACAGCCCAAGCTTCGTCGTCCGTTACTCCATAGGCTAAGCGGCGGCCCTCTACCTGTTCCAGCAGCGGTAAGGAAGCCTTAATAACGGCTCCTTCCACACACCCTCCACTCACGGAACCAGCCATTTCCATGTCTTTGTTTACCAACATCACAGAGCCTACTGGTCGAGGCGAAGACCCCCAGGTACGAATCACTGTCGCCATCGCAAATTCCTTATTTCCATCGGCCCATTGATCAATTACCGATAAAAAATCTTTCATCTTGACTTTTTTCTTGAACAATATTCCATATAATACATTTAGTAACGAAGCACCTATGGTATCCCCCTCTAAGACAAGAGCCCCGTCTATCCAATCAAGTGTAAGCTAAGGATTCGTAATCGATTTGAATAATCTGGCACAAATGACTTCTACAGACTGTAGATGTACACAACACAAGCATTCCCCCTCATCGGCACGAACAGGGCTTACTATCCTTAGTGGGATCATTATTGCCATTCTCCCTAAATGCCCCTTCTGTGTATTAGCCTATGGTAGCGCACTGACCTTGTGCAGTGGTGCAAAGATTTATCAGCATGCGCCCAATTGGGCTTCCTACATTTCCATTGCCCTGGCAATATTGACGCTCGGGTTGATCCTCTGGAACTACAAAGGACGTAGAACATTAGCTGCCGCAGCGATGATTATCGCAGGTAGTGTCTTACTGATCGACAGTGAATTGCGCACTGGAGAATTAACAACCTATTACTGGGGAGTAGCTTTTCTGCTAATTGGCGTTTGGGTCAACGGCAGTTTCCGCTATTTCTATCGGCGATTTTTTCGCCCGGTAATCAATAAGATATTCGGACCAACTTATTTTCATTCAACCAAAACCATTACTGATGATACCAGCAGCCTTTGATTATGCTGCTCCGAACACACTAGAAGAAGCATTTGCTCTTCTAGAGGAGCATGGCGATGAGGCCAAGATCCTGGCTGGTGGCCACAGTCTGATTCCGATGATGAAGCTACGCTTTGCGTCACCGGAATTCCTAGTGGATATCAACAATATCCCTGGTCTTTCACACATTAAAGAAGACGACGGCCATCTCAAGATCGGTGCCTTAACCCGTGAAGCCGATCTGGAAAGATCGGAGCTTATCGCAAATCACTTCCCCATTTTTACCGACGCTTCCAAGCTGATCGCTGACCCCCAAGTACGAAACATGGGGACGATCGGGGGCAACATAGCGCATGGTGACGCTGCTAATGACCACCCGGCCGTATTGATGGCCTTGAACGCTCAGGTAGAAATCACTAGCGCTGCTGGAAAGCGCACTGTCCCCATTGACGAATTTTTCTTTGGATTCTACATGACTGCGGTACAGGAAAACGAAATCCTTACCGAGATCAGCGTTCCTATGCCTGGCGCCAGAACAGGGAACGCCTATCACAAAATGGAACGCAAGGTAGGTGATTATGCTACCGCTGGTGTTGCCGTTCAAATCACCCTTGGTGAGGATGGTGTATGCACCTATGCCGGAATTGGATTGACTAACGTAAATCCTGTCCCTATGCGTGCTAGCCGTTCGGAGGAAGCTCTCCTGGGTAATCGATTGACGGAAGAAGCCATCGCACAAGCAGCTCAATTTGCGTCGGAAGACTGTAATCCATCTGCCGATTTGCGCGGCGATGAAGACTTCAAACGCCATATTGTCAAGGTGCTAACCAAAAGAATGATCCATCGTGCCCTGGCTCGAGCCAAAGGCGAAAATGCATAAACCAACTATCATGAAGAAATCCATAACTGTCACCGTAAACGGGCAGGAATTCACCGCCGAGGTCGAGCCGCGCACACTGCTCGTTCACCTCATTCGCGAGGAGCTGAGCCTGACAGGTACGCACATCGGTTGTGATACCTCTAACTGCGGGGCTTGTACCATATTACTCGACGGACAATCAGTAAAGTCGTGCACTATCTTGGCTGTACAAGCGGATAAGAAAGACATAGGAACTGTTGAAGGAATGGCCACTGCTGAAGGCTTGCATCCATTGCAAGAAGGCTTCAAAGAATGCCATGGCCTACACTGTGGCTATTGCACCCCAGGCATGCTCATGCGAGCTGTGGAGTTGCTAGAGCACAACCCCAATCCTACCGAAGAGGAAATTCGTTGGGGCATTTCCGGCAATCTTTGCCGTTGTACCGGCTACAATAACATTGTTCGTGCAATTCAGTACGCCGCAGCTAAGATGCGAGGAGAGGAAGTTCCATCGACCGATCCAGAATTCGTTTAATCCCTTTTACAAGATTTTCGGCGGCAGCTCTTAGCTGTTGGCGAACTAAAAATATAACTTATGATTAAGTGCAAGACTTCGCGAGAGATCGGGGGCATGGGGCATCCGATCAAGCGTAAAGAGGATGCGCGTTTCATACAGGGCAAAGGCAACTATGTTGATGACATTAAGTTGCCGGGAATGCTCTACATGGACATTGTACGTAGCCCGTACGCCTACGCGAAAATTAAGAATATCAATGCCGAAGAAGCCTTGAAGGTACCCGGCGTTGTAGCAGTGGTTACCGGTAAGGACCTGGAGCAATACAATCTTCACTGGATGCCGACCCTCATGTCGGATACACAGATGGTACTTCCTACGGACACGGTAATGTATCAATCTCAAGAGGTAGCAGCAGTCATTGCTACTAGCAGATATGCTGCACGTGATGGCAAGGAAGCCGTTATGGTAGACTACGAACCCATGCAGGCCGTTGTTGACCCATATAAAGCACTGGAGCCTGAAGCACCCGTACTTCGTTCTGATAAAGAAGGGCGAACCAATAACCATATCTGGCACTGGGAAGCAGGTAATAAAGAGGAGACCGAAAAGGTTTTTGCCGGTGCTGATGTTGTCGTGAGTGAGCACATGCACATTCCGCGGATCCACGTAGCTTCAATTGAAACCTGTGGTTGTGTCGCTGATTACGACAAGGTAAACAACCACCTCACGATGTATATGACCACCCAGGCACCGCACGCAATCCGTACGGTTATTGCACTGGTGGCCGGTCACGTTGGCCTGACAGAAGAAAAGGTCCGGGTGATTTCTCCAGATATTGGCGGTGGCTTTGGTGGTAAGGTGCCGGTATATCCAGGCTATGTCATTGCTATTGCTGTGTCCTTTTTGGTAGGCAAGCCTGTCAAGTGGATTGAAGATCGTAGTGAAAACCTTCAAGCCGATTCTTTTGCCCGTGATTATCATATCACCGCAGAGATGGCCGGCACGAAGGAAGGCAAGATTCTTGCCACACGTTTCAAGATCTTGGCCGATCACGGTTACACTGATGCCGCAGCGAATCCATCGAAGTTTCCAACTGGTCTATTTTCAATTGGTACGGGTTCGTACGACTATGGCGCTTCCTTTATGGAGGCCGATGCTGTTTACACCAATAAACCTCCAGGAGGGGTTGCTTATCGCTGTTCCTTCCGTGTAACGGAGGCTGTACATGCCATCGAGCGGATCACCGATCGCTTCGCCACGGAAATAGGGAAAGACCCTGCCGACCTACGAATGGAGAACTTCATAAAGAAAGAAGATTTCCCTTGGAAGTCGCCCACTGGCTGGGAATACGATAGTGGTGACTACCATGCAGGCCTGCAGAAAGCAATGGATGCCATTGATTACGAAGGGCTCCGTAAAGAACAGGTAGAGAAACGCGAGCGTGGTGAACTAATGGGTATTGGTATCTCCACCTTTACCGAAATCGTGGGCGCCGGCCCTTCAAAGGACTTCGACATTTTGGGGATCAAGATGTTTGATAGCGCGGAGATCAGAGTTCACCCAACGGGCAAGGCCATTGCTCGTTTCGGTACGAAATCACAAGGGCAAGGGCACGAAACGACCTATGCCCAGATCGTTGCTGAAGAGCTTGGTATTCCTGCCGAGCACATCCAGATTGAAGAAGGCGACACCGATACTGCTCCCTACGGATTAGGGACCTACGCCAGCCGTAGTACCCCGACAGCAGGTGCAGCTGCTGCCATTGCTGCGCGCAAGCTTCGGGATAAAGCACGCAAAATCGCAGCTTACCTGCTCGAGGTTAGCGAAGAAGATTTGGAGTGGGAACCAGGTAAGTTCTTTGTAAAAGGAGCGCCGGAAAAAGCAAAAACGATTCAAGAGATCGTATTTGCCGCCTATACCAACCATCCGCAAGGAATGGAAGCTGGCTTCGAAGCGACCCACTATTATGATCCACCAAACTTGACCTTCCCATCTGGTGCCTATATTTGTGTAGTTGACATTGACAGTGAAACCTACGAAATTAAGGTACGTCGGTTTGTTGCCATCGATGACTGTGGTAACATCATTAATCCGATGATCGTCCAGGGACAGGTGCATGGTGGTCTGACACAGGGATTGGCCCCTGCCATGTACGAGGAATTGATCTACGATGAAGATGGAAACATCCTCAACGGAACCCTGATGGATTACCTTGTACCGACAGCAGTGGAATCTCCGAATTGGGAAACTGGCCATACGATCACACCATCTCCTCACCACCCAATTGGTGCAAAAGGTGTTGGTGAATCACCTACCGTAGGAGCGCCGCCGGCAATAGCCAATGCAATTGTCGACGCCCTTTCGGTGTATGGTATCACACACATGGATATTCCGATCACACCGTATAAAATCTTCAAAACACTGAAAGAAAAAGGTGTAATTGAATAAAACTTATGGCCTCCGGATAGTGTGAAATATTATCTGGAGGCCTAAACAAAGCCAAGCAAAGAATGAAAACGAGAATTGAAAAAAACTTCATGGTGCCAGATAAGATCGATCGTGTGTGGGAGCACTTAAGTACCCCATCCAAGATTGTGACTTGTGTTCCTGGTGCTTCCTTAACAGAGGAGATTGATGACCGCAACTTCAAAGGAGAAGTTTCCTTGAAATTCGGTCCCATCAAAGCCAAATATCATGGCGACATTCATTTTGAGGAACTAGACGGTGAAAACTACCGCATGACATTAGTTGGAAAAGGCCTGGATGCAAAAGGTAAAGGCAGTGCCGACATGGTGATGAATGGCGTACTGACCGCCAATGGCGATGAGACGGATGTCAATTGCACGATGGAGATTACCATTACTGGCATGTTGGCGCAGTTCGGATCACGACTAATTAATGACGTTTCGGATTCTGTCTTCGACCAGTTCGTAGCCAATTTCAAGTCGATGTTAGCTGGCGAAGAAGTGGACAACACTTTGAGTGCGGGCAGCGTCCTTAAAGGTATGCTCGGTCGAAAATAGGCCGACTAACGGATAATTGAGACATGGACATAGCGACAATACAGTCAGGCTTCGACCAACTGAAGTACGTGTTGGATGAAGAGTTGGCCACCGTACTGTTCCTCATGCAAAAGCTGGAAAAGCCGCTGCTACTGGAGGGCAATCCTGGTGTAGGTAAAACAGATGTAGCCAATCATTTGGCAAGCCTGCTTGGTACCGACCTTATTCGCTTGCAGTGTTATGAAGGCCTCGATGTGCATTCAGCAGTATATGAATGGAATTACCAGAAGCAGCTGTTGTCCATCAAAATCCAGGAAAAAAGTACTCGAACCGAAAGCGAAAAGGAAGCACACATTTTTGGTGAAGAGTTTTTGCTACGTCGTCCTTTACTTCAATCAATTACTACTGCGGAAAGGCCCGCGGTGCTCCTAATTGATGAAATTGATCGGGCCGACGAGGAGTTTGAGGCTTTTTTGCTGGAATTGTTATCTGCCTTTCAGATCAGCATCCCGGAAATGGGTACGATCAAAGCAAAGCACCGGCCCCTGGTTGTTTTGACATCCAATCGTACTCGGGAATTGAGTGATGCTTTGAAGCGCCGATGCCTCTATCATTGGGTGGACTTTCCCGATGCCGAGAAAGAACTAAAAATTGTTCGTAAGCATCTTCCACAAATCGAAGATCAATTACTTGATCAGATCGTTCAACTTGTCCAGGCTGTGCGCCAACTAAAACTAAGCAAGACACCTGGTATTGCTGAAACGATCGACTGGGCACGATCATTGGTAGCAATGGGCTGCGAAGACATTCTCGACCCTAAAACCCAGCTCACGCTTGGTGCATTGCTCAAATCAACCCAAGACATCCAACTCATCCAACAACAAGAGTTGGTGGACTACCTAGCGTCCTAATGGCATTTACGCACTGCACCGACTACCCCCACCCCGTAGCTGCCATCAACGGCTTCGTGTATTACCTGCGCGAGAGGGGCTACCCTGTTGGTGTCCAGGAAGCACTGCATGCGCAACAAGCTGCCGCAACTGGGTTGATCAACGATCACAATCACTGGCTTCACAGTTTAAAGGCTCTCTTTTGCGTAGACAAATCGCAAGCGGAAGAATTTCCGCTTCATTTCACGCGATTTTGGGGTACAGCTAATCAAATGGCCAAGGGTAAGACTACCTATAAGAACCAGTCAAACCTTACTAAGGAATCTCCTGCTTCACTCGTTTGGATGGGTTTGCAAGGCAAACAAGAAAGCGATACTGAAGAAGAGGATGCCAAGGAAGTATCCGGTGCCAGTCAGACAGATCGGCTCCGGAAAACAGATTTCTCGAAGATTCAGGAAATCGATAGCGAGTTATTGGAAGAACTCGCCTTGCAATTATGGAAGCAGATGAGTCTACGCCTCAAGAGAAAGCGTAAACAAGCACTGCATCAAGGTAGGATCGATCTGCGCCGAACCATTCGAAACAGTATTGGGCAAGGAGGAGATCCCATTCATTTGTACCGCAATAGAAAAATTCCGCGAAAGCAGCGCTTAATCATCCTACTCGATGTAAGTGGATCAATGGACAAGTACAGTTTTTTCCTGTTGCGTTTCATTTGGTCTTTGCGCGCACACTTTGAAACAGTTGAAGCCTTTATCTTCAGCACCCGCTTGATTCGAATCACGGAGTTTCTTGACGCTCGAAACCTGTCGCAGACCTTAGCTGTGCTCAGCGGGCAAGCGGACAATTGGTCGAGCGGCACGAAAATCGGTGATTGCTTACAGGCATTCAATGAACACTACGCCAAGCGCGTACTGCAAGGACAATCGACTACCATTATCTTAAGCGATGGACTGGATACCGGAGAGCCGGACTTGCTGCAAGGTGAATTACAACAAATTCGACTGCGAACCAGACGGCTGATTTGGCTCAATCCACTCAAGGGTATGGAAGGCTATGAACCAACCGCCCGAGGCATGAATGCAGCCTTGCCAGAGGTAGATATTTTCCGGTCGGCCCACAATTTGAATAGTTTACTAGCACTAGAGCAATATTTGTCTTTAGTTTAAGCTATGAACGGAACTGACTGATCCTCGTTACATATTAGCATGCGATCAAAATGATGTGTTATGTTTAATCATTTCCTGGAACGAACACAAGCTCTCTTCGAACAGCGAGAGCCCTTTGCGCTAGCCTACGTCGTTCGAAGGCAAATCCCCTCTTCGGGAAAGCCGGGCGACAAGGCCGTCATTGAAAAGAATGGGCGAATCACAGGTTGGATAGGTGGCGGCTGCACACGTGGCATCATTGCCAAAGAAGCGATGAATGCGATGACTGATGGAAAACCTCGTTTTGTCCGCATCAGCCCTGAAGGCAATACCCTGCCAGCTGATGATATTATTGACTATAAAATGACCTGCCATAGCGGCGGTTCCGTTGAAGTGTATATTGAACCCATCCTCCCCCGTCCGCAGCTACTCATTCTCGGTAAATCACATGTGGCCATGGCAATTTCACGCCTGGGTAAAGCAATGGATTATCCGGTGAATGTCGTTGCGCCAAATGCCGATAAGACGGCTTTCCCTGATGCCGATCAATTGATCACAGACCGGGCCTTTGAATCTACGCTTATCCGCCCCAATTCGTGCATCATTGTTTGCACACAGGGGGAGAATGATGAGGATGCCCTGGAAGGGGCTCTCCGTTCAGGGGCACCCTACATCTGCTTCGTTGCCAGCAGGAGGAAGGCTAATGCCGTTTTCCAAGTATTGCGCCAACGAGGTGTTTCATTTGACGAATTACAAAGAGTGAGAACACCGGCTGGGTTAGACATTAACGCCAAGCTGCCCGAAGAAGTAGGTATTAGCATTCTTGCAGAGATCGTCGCCTTTATTCGCGCGGAAGACTCCGAATTTTCTTCTGCTTCAACGGATGTGGATGCCACCGCCGATTCTGATATATACATCAATCCTGTTTGTGGTATTCCTGTATCGAAAAGCAGCGCCAAACACGTCATCGAACATGAAGGTGAGTCCTATTACTTTTGCTGCGATGGATGCAAAGTAAGTTTTGAAAAGAACCCAGCCCAATACGCTACAGTTAGCTAATTTCGCCCGCGAATGAATACGACGAAGCAGCAGTTATTGGTTGGCACTTCCAAAGGCCTGGTCGTAATCAGTGAGCAGGCCAATCAATGGACTATAGAAAAAGTTCATTTCCTGGGATTTCCCGTATCCTTCATACACGTCGACTCGCGCAACCATTGTTGGTGGGTGGGCTTAGCTCACCGGCACTGGGGGCAAAAACTGCACTATTCCACCGACCTGGGGATCACTTGGCAAGTCGCTAGCATGCCAACTTTTCCGCCGGAGACTGAGTTGCGGCCAGGTAAGCCGGCTACAGTTCGTAAAGCTTGGTGTCTGCAATCTGGCGGCCCAGATCAAGCTGGCGTACTCTGGATGGGAACCGAACCAGGCGCACTCTTCAAAAGCAACGATTACGGCCAAAGTTGGGCACTTGTAGAAGGTTTATGGAACCACCCAAGTCGGACCGACCAGAACCAGTGGTTTGGTGCCGGCCGCGATGAGCCCTTTATCCATTCCATTGTGGTAGACCCGCGTGACGCGAATCATCTGTACATTGCCGTGAGTTGTGCCGGTGTCTTTGAAAGTAAGGACGGTGGTACAAATTGGGTTCCTCGGAATAACGGCCTGATCGCGGCTTACCTACCCAACCCCAAGGCAGAGGTGGGACACGATCCACATTTAGTATTGGCTTGCTATGCGCAGCCCGATGTACTATGGCAACAAAATCACTGTGGTATCTTTCGCTCACCAGATGGTGGGCAGCAATGGGAACTACTGTCCAATCCTGACAGCGTACCTCATTACGGATTCGCACTGGCAATTGACCACGCAGACGCTAAGCGCGCCTGGGTTATTCCGGCCATCAGTGATGAAATGCGAGTCGCTGCTGATCTCCAACTAAAGGTTTATCACACAAACGATGGCGGGGAAAACTGGACGGCTCAAGATCGCGGCTTACCACAAAAATTCTGCTTCGATATTGTCTTCCGGCATTCTTTTGTTCGGCATCATCACTCCCCTATCCTCGCTTTTGGCACCACTACAGGAAAGCTCTATCTATCCGATAATGATGGAGGAGAATGGCATTGTGCGACGGCTAACCTCGCTCGCATTGATTGCCTGGCATTTAGTGTATAGGGAAAGCTGTTATCCGATCATCAGAGCGGCCGTTACCAAGGCTAACTGGATGATCATCGTTCCATCCAACAAGCCCGTGAAGTAGTAATCATGACGTTGTTCATGGGATTGTTGAATGAAATACCCGCTACTGAGGAGCGAGATAAGGAGTGCGGAACATACCGGCCAATTATAGGTATGGATATAGGTATTTGACAAAACGGCGAGCAGCATCCCGAATAAACTCCACCAAGCCACTTTTTTTGCCAATTTAATCCCCAAGAACCCGGGGAGAGTGGCTACTTGCGTTGAATGATCCTGCGCCAGGTCTCTTATATCAAAAGGGATGGTGATGGCGAAAATAAAGAGACATCTTTCTACTAACATCAAGCCCGTTGGCAAGGTCCAAAGTAAGCCGCATTCTCTGGCTGTTGCAGCAACTGTAATCCAGGCCCAGGCAAGCGCAATAAGAAATATCTTCAGATAGGGCAAATCCCGTAAGCGGCGTCCATTCAAAAACGGTACAACATAGGCTAAGGCAATAGCGGATGGAGCTACCAATAACCACCTTAGATAAGCTGGTAGTTGAAAGTAAAACCAAGCGGCGAATACACCTGCCGCGACTGCATACAACAGAATATGCAAGCGAAAATCGCTGAGTATCCGGTAACGCCCCTGAGCTTGATCGCTAGGGAAAAGGTAAAGTGCCACTAATCGGTGCAGGGCATACAAAGTCAGTGTCCCGCAAAAGACGAAGCCTTCAAGCGGGCCAATACTGAAATGGCCCGTGAGTAACAGACGGGTTTGGATGGTCATAGCGAGCGCTGCCGCTGCTATCCAAAAATGGCCGTAAAGGATCAGGTTGATCAGTGGGGTAACCCACCGAAATAGGGTAGAAAAACCAGCATGATCGTTGTCTTTACTATGCATGGGTATGGAGACGGTTCACCTGGTGCGCTCAAGCCTCGCACCGGTTATCCAACCCTAGAAATACTTAAAAGACTGCCCCGCCTCAATTTTTTTCAAGCTGTGAAATATCAACTGAATAACTGCTTCCACGTCTTTTTTGTGCGCCATTTCCACCGTGGTATGCATGTACCGCAATGGAAGGCTGATCAAAGCAGAGGGTACCCCTCCATTGCTATAAGCGAAGGCATCGGTATCGGTACCTGTGCGACGAGAGGCCGCTTCGCGCTGGAAAGGGATTTCGTGCTCTTCAGCAGCATCAATAATTAGATCGAGGAGTTTGTTGTGAACGGCTGGTGCGTAGGTCAGCGAAGGGCCTTTGCCACTCTTCACGTCTCCGTGAACCTTCTTATTGATCAAGGGAGTATGCGTATCATGGGTTACATCCGTTACAATAGCTACGTCGGGCTCGATCGTTTCGGTGATCATCTCAGCACCACGCAGGCCAACTTCCTCTTGGACAGAGTTGACAATGTACAAACTGTAAGGTAGCTCAACTTTTTCCTCCCGGATCATGCGGGCCACTTCTGCAATACAGAAACCACCCATTCGATTATCCAGTGCCCGGCCAACATAGTAGCGATCATTCAGGATTTCCAATTCATCATCGTAAGTGATCACACAGCCTACATGTATCCCCATTCCAAGCACTTCCTCCTTATCCTTAGCACCTACATCAATGAAAATATTCTCAATCTTTGGCGTCAATTTAGCTTGTTCGCCATGGCGGGTATGTATCGCAGGCCATCCGAAAACACCTCGCACGATTCCCTTCTTAGTGTGGATATTGACACGTTTCGAAGGTGCGATCAAGTGATCGGAGCCTCCATTGCGAATGACGTGGATAAAGCCATCTTCCGTGATATAATGAACGAACCACGAAATCTCGTCGGCATGGCCTTCGATCACCACTTTATAACCCTTTCCAGGATTGATCACACCGTAGAGGGTACCATAAGTATCCAAGTGGTAATCGTCGATAAAGGGTTTGATGTATTCCAGCCAAAGCTGCTGCCCAGGCGATTCAAAACCGGTGGGCGAAGCGTTATTGAGATACCGACGCAAGAATGCTTCGGATTGAGCAGTAATCACTGAGGACATAAGGATCTTTTTCTGATTATCGGCTTTCTATTATTAGCCGATGGCTTCACTCCAGGCCACCGGGTCGCGGCGCCACGAAGTCAATAAGGATAACTGATCGGCATCAACATAACCTGTTTCTGCAGCCTCGGCGATCAGTGCATCGTAATGGCTCAAGGTTTGCAAGCGACATTCGGCCTGCTCAAAGGCCTTTGCTGCTTCCTCAAAACCATAGCTAAAGATAGCTAAAACGCCACTAACCAATCCGCCCGCTGCTCGAACTGCCTCAACTGCCTGAAGGCTACTACCACCGGTAGAAATTAGATCTTCCACCATGAGGTATCGTGCTCCAACATGCAATTCTCCTTCTATTTGGTTTTGCCGACCATGCGCTTTGGGTTTACTTCTAACGTAAATAAACGGCAGATCCAAATGATCCGCCAACAATGCGCCGTGAGCAATACCAGCAGTTGCTACACCCGCTATTCCATCGATCTGACCGAACGAACCGGCGCTAACCGCTAATTGTTCTCGGACATAAGAACGAACATTAGGGTGCGAAAGTACAATTCGGTTATCGCAATAAATGGGCGATTTCCGCCCACTTGCCCAAGTAAAGGGGTTTTGCGGACTCAGCTTAATTGCCTTAATTTGCAGCAAATGGCGAGCGACTTCCCGGTGTTGGCTCATAGAATTTAAAATTGCCAGCAAATGTACAAAATCTACATTAATGGTCAGCCACTGAGCCTATGCTCCCCTCTCGATATGGCTAAAGGAGGGGTACCTCGTGGAGATCACTTGGTGGCCCGGTACACCGGTAAAGCCAAATTCTTACTCAATTATATCGACCTTTTAGAAAAGGGGTCTCCTAATGTTCAGGAGGTCACGCTCTTCAGCGATGATGTGGAGCAAATGTGGGCCGACTTTTCCAGCCACTTTCGACTGGTAGAAGCTGCCGGAGGCTTGGTACGCAACTTGGCCGGCGAGTGCCTGCTCATTTTTCGCAGGGGGCATTGGGATCTACCAAAGGGCAAACTCGATAAGGGAGAAAGCCCTGCGCAAGCTGCTGTCAGGGAGGTTCAGGAAGAAACTGGGCTTAGTTATTTAGAACTAGGTCAACCACTGCCCACTTCTTATCATACGTACCGCGACGGCAAGAATCGCCGGGTCCTTAAACCTACTTATTGGTTTGCGATGCGGACCACCGAAACCACCCTTCAACCGCAAGCAGAGGAAGATATCGAGGAAGCAGTTTGGATGGATGCAGATTCCTTTCTCACTGAGGATCAACCTATTTGGCCAAACATCAAAGACCTGCTACAACTGGCGCAAGACCTCTAATTTAGCGCCAACTCACCAACTTTAATTTGGTGTTTACTTTGTTTAACAAGTATAATTCTGCCTCGGCTGCCATTTGAGTAGAAGTGCCTGACTTTTTCCCGACATTAACCAAAAAAAATTGTGACCTCTGGGGCGTTTTCTTCGTCATAAGGAGCAGAATCACTATCTTCGCACTCGTTATCCCACGAACTAGCCGTTAATTGCGGCTTTTGACATATCCAACAAATTAGAAACGACATGCAGCGTTTTGTTTTTGTCGTAGGGTTGTTACTCCTCGCTTCGCTCAACACCCTATCAGCTCAGATTACAGCTAAAGGCGTCGGTACCGCCTCCGTCAGTGCCGAACTCCCCGTACTCTCTTCCAATGAATGGTCCATTTATGCCGACGAAGAAAGTCAGACTTACTTCATCGACTTCGAGCAATTGGCCGTCAATGTGAACAACATCGTTGTTCGGGATCAAGCCGGTTCAATTTTGTGGCAGGAAGAGGTATATGACCTACCTGTCAACACCATTTATGAATTGGACTTCAGCTCCTACCGGGCTGGCAACTATGTGATCGAATTGCGTGCTTATACAGGCATCATCCGCAAGAGAATCGACCACAAAGGAGCTTCAGCTGGCTTCTAGTTGAAATCATCTCTTCTTGTAAGGAATTTACTGCTTAGCAACTGACATTGCTGATCAAGGGAGGATATCATCGGTAGCAATAGGCTACCAGCAACGATTCTCCTAAGCAAACAGCCCTCCGAAGTATGATACTTCGGAGGGCTGTTTTGTTACTGCTTTGGTTTCTTTCGGCAGTCTATTTCCGGCGATTGATTTCGTCTCTGATTTCTGCGGCTCGCTCATAATCTTCGTCCGCAAGAACTTCCTGTAGCATTTTGTTCAGATCTTCTACACTATAAGCCGCTAAGGAGGTGCCGCGCTGGGGTTCCACACTTTTTTGTGTTTCCACCACTTCCTCGTCTTGCTCATCTGATTCCTCCAACACTACGCCGGCTGCATCCAGGATAAACTCATAGGTATAAATAGGGCACTTAAATCGTACGGCTAAAGCCAGCGCATCCGATGTCCGAGAGTCAACTTCAATGATCTCTCCGTCTTTCAGGCAGATCAAGCGGGCATAAAAGATACCCTCCAGTAGGTTATTGATGATAATCTCCTTCAATTGGATATTGAAGGTATCCAGTGTATTTTTGAACAGGTCGTGGGTCAGTGGGCGATTGGGAGACATCCCTTCGATGGCAACAGCGATCGCCTGGGCTTCAAACCCACCAATAACGATAGGCAGGCGCCGCGCACCTTCACGCTCCCCTAGCACCACCGCGTAATTATTAGACTGTGTCACACTGTGGGAAAGGGCTACTATATCCAGTTCAATCTTTCTCATAAAGTTACTTTTCTTCACCTCGGCCACCTACTTGGAGGTTATGTCGACCGCCACTCTTATTTTGCTATGTACACTTACTCCTTTGACCTACCGCTGAGTGGCCATGGTCAGCTTTGGCAAGAATGCCGCAAAGGTAGCAATTTCGCCGTAAAACTTGATGCCCCCGAAATAGAATTAGCGACTACATTTGGCTTAGCGACTGCATAGAGGTAAACGCCCCAATCGGCTACACTGTTTTAGCTTCATTCCAAAGCGCATCCATCTCGGTCAGGCTCATCTTCTCCAGCTCCTTGGGAGCATTGGCTTCAATATATTCGAAGCGGCGCTTAAATTTCTGATTAATGCGCTCGAGCGCCGTTTCCGGGTCAATGTTTTGAAAGCGTGCATAGTTGATCAAGCTAAACAAGACATCGCCAAATTCCTCCTCGCGGCGCTCCTGGCTTTCCTCGCGATCTAGTGTTTCTTTGAGTTCAGCTAGTTCTTCCTCTACCTTTTCCCAAACCTGTTCCTTATCCTCCCATTCAAAACCTACCTGCTTGGTTTTTTCCTGCATTCGATAGGCTTTCACCATCGCTGGCAACGATTTCGGTACTCCGCCCAATACCGAGCGCTTTCCCTCTTGCAGTTTTAGTTGTTCCCAATTCCGCTTGACCTCTTCTTCATCCGCCACCGACACATCGCCATAAATATGCGGGTGTCGAGTTACCAGCTTATCGCATACCGCCTGTAGTGCATCGGCAATATCCCAGGCTTCTTTTTCTTCGGCGATTTTAGCATAAAACACCATATGCAACATCAAATCACCGATCTCTTCCTTGACCCCTTCAAGGTCTTCTTCGATGATGGCGTCTGCCAACTCGTAGGTTTCCTCAATAGTCAGGTTGCGCAAACTTTCGTGCGTCTGTTTCCTATCCCACGGGCACTGCTCTCGCAGCTCATCCATGATGGTCAGTAATCGCTCGAAGGCTTGTAATTTGGACTCGCTGATGGCCATTGTTTTTCTTTTATTCCCTGGGGTAGTTATTTTCCACCGCACTTACCAATGAGGAGACTAGAAGTATCCCCTTTTCCCGGTCTGCCAAATGAGTTGTAGGCATTTACTAGAATAACCATTTAGTAGGGCAAGACGGAAAACTAAACCGACAAATATCGCTTTGATTAGCTGGCGGCGGATAAAAACATTAATTTTGCGGTGCAAAGATAATCCTTCCCAATGGCAGTCAAACAATCTGCACTTCCGGGAAGTTTTAAATAGTAAAGAAGTTAGTGATGGAATTATTAAGTACGTTCTTGATCATATTCGTGGTGTTTGGCCTATCCTTTGCGCTGATCAATATTCGCCACATATTTACGGGCAAGGAATTCCGAGGGACTTGTGCCACCAACAATCCGATGCTGAAAAGCCAAGTGGGCGAATGTACCGTATGCGGTAAGAGCCCCGATGAAGACTGCAAAATGCCCGCAGTAGGAGGCGCTAAGTAGCGTTTTTAAGCCGTACCTTAGTGGCAAATAAAATCCACTATTAATGCGACTCTTTTCTCTACTCTGTCTTTCTATTTGTGTGTCCTATGCACTACAAGCACAGTCTCCATATTTAGTTTCTACAACACTCGACGACACCTATGCACCCTTGGTGAATGCCACCCCTGCCCTCGGCGAAGACCCTTGGGATGATCCCAATTTCACTGTTCCAATCGGTTTCGACTTCACCTTTTTCGGGCACTCGACAGACACACTCTATATCTCCGGTATATTTCTTGGCGGTTCGGTTGCCTTACAACCCATGGACGAACCAATGACCATCATTTCTCCTTATTTCAGCGATATTGTTGACCGTGGTTCCTTTATCGGCACCTCTTCCTCGCCTATTCTTTACAAGACAGAGGGGGAGCCAGGGTCGAGGATATTCAAGATGGAATGGCAAAATGCCGGCTTCTATAATGAGCTAAATTTGGACGGCGGTATTGGCACCAACTACATTAACTTTCAGCTTTGGCTCTATGAAAGCCTGCCGATTATCGAGTTCCGCTATGGTGATCTTGAGGTGGAAGATGATGAAAACCTCTACGATCTTCACGACGGATTTACCGGCCCCTTAATCGGCTTTATCGCCGATTACGACTACGACTCGGAGACCTTTGATGCTGTTAGTTTCCTTAGTGGAGTAGCCGCCAAGCCGACGCTCGAAGTGCTCAATCAGACCCAGGCGGAAAACCTATCCATGACGCTTAGCGATCATCCTGCAATCGGTACTACTTATCGCTTTGCGGAAGACATTTCTGCCATAGAGTCGCCAGGCGACCTTCCCGGATTGCGCATCTTCCCTCAACCAGCCCGTGATCCGTTGTTTCTTGATTTACCAGCGAGCTATCTGGAATATGAGCTACAGTTATTCAATTCGCTAGGGCAAGAAGTTTTAGCGAAACCAAGTGTTTTCCCAGGTTTGCAAGACCTGGCCATCGACCAACTACCCACTGGTATGTACCAATTGTTGATCACTGCCGAGGATCGACAGTTTAGTCATCAAATCATTATCCAATAGGTGAGTGGGACCTGTCACTTATTCTAAAAATATAGCCTGCACCACATCCTCCCGTCGGCTCCGGCTGATTGGGATTTTGTGGTCGTCAACCACTAATTGATTCCCTTCTAGTGCCTTGACGGCGGACTTTGAAACGATATAAGATTTATGAACGCGCATGAACTGGTAAGCGGGCAAAATCTCTTCCATATTCTTCATACGTTCAAGCGTAACATGGCGCTCTCCTCGGCAAACGATACGGACGTATTCTTTCAAGCCTTCTACAAACAAAATATCATCGAAACGAACCTTTACCAGCCGACCATCCACTTTGATGGTTATGAAATCCTGGCTTTTCTCCGGCACAATTAATTCTGCTGGCAAGTGCCGGCGATTCAGCTCGGCTTGTGCTTTTTGGAAAGCCTGTAGAAAACGCTCAAACGGAAAGGGCTTGACCAAGTAATCCGCAGCATTCAAGTCAAACGCATCTGCGGCAAATTCTCGATAAGCAGTGGTAAATACCACTACCGGCGGGTGCGCAAGACTTTTCAATAATTCAACACCACTTAAGGAAGGCATTTGAATATCGAGGAAAACAAGGTCAACCACTTCTTTTTGCAACACGTTCATCGCAACGAGAGCTGATTTGCATTTGTCTACCAATTCAACATTAGGCAAACGCCCCAAGTATTCCTCTAGCAACTGTAACGCTAAATATTCATCATCTACCAATAGTATACGTATAGGCTTAGTCATCGTTTATTTTTTGGATAGATCAACTCGAAGGGATACGATAAACCGATCAGACGTCCGCTCAAATGTCACCATGTGCTGGTCAGGATACCGCAGATTTAGCCGACGGCGTATGTTTTCCACCCCTACTCCACCAGTGGTGTCTTTTTGCCGGGCCCGAGGATTGAAACTGTTTTCAGCGTAGAACCACAAGCGCTCGCCCTTCGCTTCGAGTTGGAGTTTGACAAAAGCGTCTTCATTTTCAGCAAAATCGCAATGCTTAAAGCAGTTTTCCACAATAGGAACCAGCAAAAGTGGCTCTACGCTTAGTTCCTGATTATGGATGGTTGATTCGAAGCGAATATTGCAAGGCTCTTCGTGTTGCAGCTGAAATAATTCGATGTACTCTTCGAGAACTCTGATCTCCTCCTTCAAACTTACGTACTCTTCCTGCCCTTGGTAGATCACATATTTGAGTAGATCACTCAAACGCATCACCAAAGAGGCGGTCTTTTCCGAGCGTACCACGGCCAGGCTATAAATATTGTTTAGGGTATTAAATAGGAAATGCGGGTTGATCTGTGCCCGCAGGAATTGAAGCTGTGCTGCCTGTTGGGCACCGATCAATTCTAATCTACGGCGATCTTGCCGCCAACGGGAAAGCACACTCTCGTGCAAAAAACCAACTAATAAGGTAAAGACATTCGTAATAAACGCTCCGAAAAAGAAGGCTACCCGTCCTGGCTGATAATTGGTTATCACCCCTTCCAGGTAGGGGAAACGCATGTTGATATGAAAGCGAATTAGTGAGAGCAAAAGCATTAAAGAAATGGCCGAGGCAAAATAACTCCACCATTTTTCGCGCTCAAAGAATCGAACAAAAAGGCGGCCATTCGCATAAAACAAGACGGCCATCAAGCCGGTATTAAGAATGCCGCGCAGCAAACTCCACCCCAACGGCATCAGCCGTACAAAAGCTGCTATACCCAAAAGTAAAATGAGTGCCCACATACTGATGTGCAGCAAGGTCGGCAACCGTCGGGAAGAATCAACTGCATTATGCGCGGGCATGCGGTTCATTTTTAACAAGTCTAAAGGTAAGGAAGCAATCTAGGAAGGCCCTTCAACGAACAGCCTGGATTCTTCAACCAATGAAGAAAAGGCATTGAAACAACCCCCTCGCCCCCCTCTCACACCTCGTTGATAAATCGAAGCCGTTGGTTGAAGAAACTTTCAGCTCGCCTGGCCCTACTGCACCTTTGAAGCGTAATCAATTTCATACACTAGAACCAAATGAACGTCATGCAAACGAAAATCATGAATCACGTCAAAACCCTTTCAGTATTACTTTTCCTGGGCACTACACTCTTATTCGTTTCCTGCGATCGGGATAACGACAACAGCCCGGAAGATCAAAATGTCACCACAGAAGACGCTGTTGATGTACTAAGCGGTGCCTTAGCCGAAGGCAGCAGCGGATTGGTAGCAGAGATCGAAGCTGGAGCCAAAGCGGCCGACGAGGCAACCCAAAAAAACCTCACCAATCTCGACTGCGGAGAAACACGCGATTCTTCTACTGTCTATTCGGTCGACCGCACTAATCTAAGCGCAGATTATACGATCGGTTGGACCTGGACACTCTTGTGCAACGCACAGGATATTCCATCAGCGCTGAACTTCACGCGAAGCTTGCAAGGCACCTATGAAACACAGCGGATGGAAAGTGACGATACGGCCGATGCTACGCTCACTATTGAACAATTATTGGTTGGCCCCAACTATGTCTTCAATGGAGGTTACGAACGAGATGGCTCGCAGCAGTCCAAGGTCCGGGAGATGCGTGCCTTTAACTCCAACATCACTATCAATGTGGATGACCTTAATGTAGACAAAGGTACCCGCCGCATTACCAGCGGCTTGGCAAGTTTTTCGATTAGCGGCAGCAGCAGCGGCGGTACTGGCTTTGAGTTTGAAGGAGACATAGTCTTTAATGGCGATGGTTCGGCAACGATCATCATCGACGGCCAGCAGTACACCATTGATCTATACTAATTTTTAATCCTGGCAAGCGAGGCACTTCGCTACGATAGTGATTCGTGCCTCGCACCTCCTAATCTCCCCAAATTAAAAGCAAGATGATTTATCTGATCGAGCAACTAGGGCTATTGGCCGGCGGACTAGCCAGTGTACTGTTTATCTTTATTCGGTATGCTTTTTTCGCAGGACTGGCCTTTCTGATATTTTACCATTGGAAGAAAAAGCGTTTCGAGCGTCGCAAGATTCAAGCGAATAACCCTAAACGCCAACGCATTTGGGAGGAAGTGAGGCATTCTAGCATTTCTACCCTCGTTTTCGCCTTGGTAGGCCTTGGTATCTTTGGGCTTAGTCAATTAGGGCTATCGAAGGTTTACACCGATCTTGGCGCCTATGGCTGGGCCTACTTGCCGTTCAGTTTTGCAGTACTTATCGTTGCACACGACACCTATTTTTATTGGGTCCACCGCCTGATGCATCACCCACGTTTATTCCGGGTTTTCCACCTGGTTCACCATCGATCGAACAACCCGACACCTTGGGCTAGCTTGGCGTTCCATCCTTTGGAAGCATTTGTTGAGATTGCCATTATCCCGCTGATCGTGTGCATGCTACCTGTTCATCATATCGTATTACTTGCCTTCGCGAGTTGGTCCTTAACCTGGAATATTATTGGCCACCTGGGGTTCGAGCTTTTCCCTGCAGGCTGGGTCAACCACCCCATTACGAAATGGCTCAATACGTCAACGCACCACAATATGCACCACCGCTATTCGAGGGGAAATTATGGCCTGTACTTTAATTGGTGGGATTCCTGGATGGGCACGAATCACCCGGACTATCAGTCAACCTTTCAACAAATCACCAGTGATAAGCGAGAAAGAGAGGACTATTATAGGACCACCTCTGTAGCCCCGTAGCCATAGCGAGGATGAAACTCATTCTTAAATTGCTTGACTTCCCGCATTTCGCGGAGGCGTTTTGCAATGGCTTCTCGTAATTTGCCTTCGCCTAATCCGTGAATGACAAATACGCGTTCGGCCCCAACTTGGATGGCTTGCTTTACGTAGCGCTCAAAGTGTTCGAGCTGCGTGCGTAGGATCATCGCATTGGACATGCCTGATGGATCATCAACTAAGTTTTCAATATGAAGATCAATCTCGTTGTTAAAAGCCGCTTTGGCCCACACTTCATGCGGAATTTCTTGCAAGTTTGACCAACTTGTTGACTCGGCTATCGGGCGTTGTCGATTCGTATAATTCTTGAGCGATTCGCGAGCTTGATCTTTTACGGAAGATGATCGCTGTTGTAGTTCTGTTGCGCTAAAGAGCAGGTACAGATGACAAGGGCGATTCAAATAAGGCGCAGTGACCTTCTTCTTAAAAAATTGTGCAGGCTTAAGTTTCAACTGCTTTTGCAACTGCCCTCCCGTTCCTTTCCCATCGGGCAATAAGCGCCAGAGTTTTAAAAGAACAACGGCGCTATTATTCAGCTCCTGCAATTGCAATGCTCCCGCTTCCAGCATAGATCGCCCCCCGAGTCGACCTTGTGTTTCCCAGGCGCTTTCCTTAGTAACTTGAAGGGCTAATTGAAACAGAAAGTGTTCATTGGTATCATTGATCAGGTACATCCGGAAGGATCGCGGATTTTCATCAGGCCCCAACACCGGATCAAAAGCTAATTGAAGTCCTTTGGGTTTAAGAACCGTGTATTGCCGGTCAACGGGAATCGGTTCCAGCGGTAAAGGTTCCGCTTTTTTCTTCCCTGGTACAAACTTGGCTTTAACCGTAGAAACTCTTTCCTCCCTGACGGGTTCCAGTGCCTCTGGAATAACTGGAATAACCTCTCCATCGGACAAGCGCACAGCAACCAGATCGTGTTCTAGCAGCTCTTCCACAACCCCCACATCTCCGGTGTGTAACAGGCGTACTTTAGCACCGATGGCAATTAACATATCGTTCTGCGTAATTCTTTGAACAATTGGCAGGAGTTGCCCCACCATTTAGAGTGTGTCGGGAATTTGCTTCCAAATGGTAAATCCCCAATACGCTCTAAGCTCAAAGATAAGAAGTGAATCAATTATCTTGGGCACTTATACTATACTAGCCTATATTGATCGACATGCAGCGGACTTCTTTAAAATGGCGCTTAGCTCAATTCCTGGAAATCAGATGGTGGCGGCGCTATTGGAGGCAGCAAAACCGCAGGGACTACCTCCAACGTAAACGAAGGTACTGGCAGCAAATCTTCCATGCGCTCAACATAGAAATTCCTCAGCAGCAGCGCGTTTTAGAATTCGGGTGCGGCCCAGCGGGGGCATTTATCGTGCTGGAACAATGCATATTAGACGCTGTAGATCCGTTGATTCATGAGTACGCCCACGCTTTAGCGGGTTTTTCATTCGAACGCTACCCTTGGGTCCGGTTTCATGCCGAGAAGATGGAAGATTTCACCCCTACCTCCTCTTTCCCTCTAATTTTATGCATGAATGCCATCAATCATGTCGATGACTGGCATGCTGCTATACGCCAGCGTACAGTAGCAGCAGCTGCTGGCACCACGCTGCTTTTAGGTGTAGATGTGCATCGATACCAAGCGCTGAAGCAGCTTTTCCGTCAGCTACCTGGCGACCTTTTGCACCCCCACCAACATGATCGGGACGACTACCGCCAAGCGCTGGCGGATGAGGGTTGGATCATTGAAGGTGAGCACAGCTGGAAAAAAGGCCGTATTTTTGATTATTGGCTTTTAAAAGCCACCTACCCTTCCTAATTGCACTGACTGACTAAGTTTATGGATAAAGGACGGGAGGTCGAACTAAAATCACACCGCTGTGCTCCGTCTTGCTCTGGGCTTACTCGCCCTTATCATTGTTGTCGTCATATTTATGGGCGGCACTGCCTCTACCGATCAGGAAGACACTTCCGTCAACAGCCACTACCCTTCTCGAAATGACCTGCGGCAAAGTGCACGTTCAGCCACCGAGTGGCTTTTTGTTTATGCTGCCGAAGATGAAACCGAAGCCGCTCGCTACCGAGCTATGCTGAAGCCATTTGAAGATGGCGGCATACGCAATACCGAAGTGATCATCAAATCCGTCGAAGAGACGCCAGATAGCCTCCTTGGACAGTACCCTTTACTACTTGTCGGCACCAATTGGCCAGCGCATTGGCTGGCAGAAATCTCGTCTCTGCCGGCTGTCGAGATCGCATCACAATCCTTCGAATTAGGAAATGAGTCCTTTAAGGCAGCAAATGATGTACTGAAATTAATGTTCCTTCCCAATCCGTGGGCCCAGGAACTCCCAATCAGTATTCTGACAGCCAATAGTGACGCTGCTTTGATCGACTATGTCGAGCGTCAGCATGAAGGGGATTTGGGGCACCTGTTTTGGTCCAGCTGGGGATACGAATTGCATCAGGCAGGTCAAGTACGATACTTAGGCTATTTTGCGGACAGCAGTTGGATCATGGATCAGCAGATCCACTATGCCTTCGATCCAGAAGCCCGAGCAGTAGCCCGGAACGAAAAAGTCAGCTTCTGGGCATATGATGGCGCCGAAACAACCTCCTTTTCTGAGACGCTCCTGGCAGATTACGGCACACAATATGAACGCATCAAAGCTTTTTGTGGTGGCGAAACGGATCTACACGTCTCCTGGTATTTCTACCCTACTGTAGAACAAAAAGCACTGCGCACCAACGATATGCAGCAAGCTCACTGCCTTGAATCCGAAGCTGTGTTGCATTTGGTGCATAACGACTATTTCCGGGGGGAAGAGTGGGGAGAGCAATTTCGCCCTTTACTTCGTCACTGGTTGGGCCGCCCGGCCAGCCATGTTTTAGAAGAGGGCTTACTTCTTTATTTCAGTGATGAAATCCGTGGGCGCGACTGGCGTGAATGGGGTGCTCGCCTCGTCCACAGCAATAGTCTTGCTCCCCTAGATGAATTGTTGAACAACCAATTATTAGCGGAGACCCGCTCTTTGATCACACGATTTAGCGCCGCCTTGTGGATCGATTACCTTCTCGCCAATCCGCAGTTATTTGACTTGCAAAGCGATTACGCCAACTGGCAACTAAATACTCCCGAGCAAATTGCCAGCCTTGAACAGGATTGGCACCGATGGTTAAGTAGTACCTACCCTCATAGCGCTAATCCACAAGCCCGCTATGACGGAGCTGACCTTAGAGGATTTACGCTAACTCATGAAGGTTATCGCATTTACAATGGATATGGATCGGCGCTGGCCCGCGCATCACTTGAGGAATTAACCTCAAATGGGACCAATGCCATTGCAATTGTACCATACAGCTTCATGCGCAATGCTCGGAAAGCAACACTTATACCGGTTGTCGATGATGCTGGCACTGAAAACAATGAGGCCATCTTATTCTCTCACTTTGTAGCGAAAGATTTGGGGCAGTTTACGCTATTGAAACCGCAGGTTTGGATTGGCAACGGTTGGCCTGGCGATGTAGATTTTGAGACGGAGGAGGAATTTGGCTTGTTCTTCCACTATTACGAAGCCTGGATCAAGCATTATGCCTTGTTGGCAGAGCTCTATGAATTTGATGCCTTATGTATAGGTACGGAGCTTGTTCGCACCACATTGAAGCACCCTGATCGTTGGCGGCAGATTATCCGAGATATTCGAGGCATCTATAGTGGTTCCCTGACCTATGCCGCCAATTGGGGCGAGGAATGCGAACAGTTGAGCTTTTGGCAAGACCTCGACTTCATTGGGGTCAACTGCTACTATCCTTTGCATCGTGGAGAGACGGCAAATCAGGCAGAACTAAAGGCCGGTTTAGATAATACCTTTGAAAAATTAGCCCAAATTCAGCAGGAGGCAGACCGGCCCATGTGGTTTACTGAAGTAGGGTTCCGAAGTGCGGAACGACCTTGGCGAAGCCCACATGCAGAAGCCGAAAACCGAGCCATCGACGAAGCCGCCCAAGCGCAGTGCTATCGTTTGATGCTCGAAAAAGTACGAAGCACAGACTGGCTCCAGGGGATATTTTGGTGGAAATGGCCTACTTACCTGCACTACAACGAAGATCGTGGACGGGGCTACAACCCATATGGCAAGCCGGCCGGTGATGTGCTAAGGGAATTCTATCAGGATTGGGAATAGCGAGCAATCAATAGATCGAAGCATCTTTGCGTCGGCGATCAAGCTCTTGTTGGATGATCGAAGCGACCAGATGGCTTTGGCGGTATGTCGGGTAGTAATAGCGGAGCAAGAGCTGCCCAATCAGAGCCACCATCATACAGAAAGGAGCTATTGCTAACAAGACGAAGCTTAGCAAGCGCCCCCCAAGGGCGGCAGCAAGAAAAGAAGCGCCGATCCAAACTGATATACTGAACCCGACCAGAAATAGGCGGTGCTGCCAACGCGTAGTGATATCCTTCTGAATGTTGACCTGCTCCAGAATTTTATTGAGCTCCTGGTTGGAATAGGCCTCTGCCCCAAACTCCATGATCAGGAGCAGGTCATCGTTACCTTCTTTTTCCAAACGCTGCAAGCGTCGATTCAACCAGAAATTTTTCATGCCACCAGGCTAGTTTTCAAGACAGGCGCCCTTCTACATAAGAAGAGGAACTAGTGTTGGATTGTATCGCGAATAAAGATTAACTAAAGTTCCATTGCGAAAATAGTCAAAATTGGCGGGGAGCGCAAGAGACTATTTGCGCATTTTCAAGCACTTGCTACTAATCGCCAGTATAAAAGAACGGGATACGATCTACCTTCGATTTTCCTTCTCCATCTTGCCAGTAGTGTTGGACACTGATTACATTTTCGCCAGCCTGTAATTCTACATCGGGGAAATAAAATAACAAACCCGGCTCACGTCGATGTGCGTGTTCATGCGTTTTCAAGATATAATCGTTCACCACCTGTTCATTAAGTCGAATAACCAACGAATTTTGGAAACACTCCTGCCGGAAAGCATAGCGTAGTAGTCGAACAGAGTCCTCTTCCATGTCCTTGGGTTCGACGAACTTACCACAGTTGGCAAATATCCGGGCTTCCTCTCGCTCTGGCATCGGAAGGAACAAACGCAATTCATTGGGGTCGTCCATGAATTCACTTGGTACAGTAGGTCGTATGATACTATGATCTGTAGCTTTGATCTGATCTTCATAATTGGCCGCATACATCCGATCTACTCGTTGATCATAGCGCTTATATACCGGTTCCATAAAAAGGAAAATATTGGAGGAAGACATCTGCGTGGCGGAAACGAATATGACGACCATAAAGAATACTACGAAACCGGCCCAGTAGCGTTTTTGATTAGTATTGGTCCGTACGGTATACATCAAATAGAACAATGGCTTGTGGAAGATATTCCCAAAAACATAGCCGCCGATAAACAAGGTTAATCGAAACTGGATCCGCTGTACCCACTCCTTCTTTTGCATTGATTTGGAAGCAAGTGCTGCATTAAAGAAAAGTAAGACTACAACGATCGCAATTAAGCCAGCAAAAATCTTTCCGCTTAAACCCTCCGGCAAAAATTGGGTAGCGATATAACTGAGCAATAGAATCATACTTAAAAGCACCCCGATCCCCGCCAGAGATAGTACGACAGTGAGCGCCCCAGCCAACATCGAACTACAAATCTTATCCAAATTCTCGTTGAAGGCATTAAAGCTGGGGAAGCGCTCGAACAACTGATCCATAAACCGCTCGGAGAACAACTCATTATCCCGGCGTATCCCATTCGGATACACAGATGCCAATCCAATGTTGGCAATCCAAAGTGCTCGCAATGCGAAATGTGACAAAAAACTAAGGATTAGAATGGAGGCAGTTATCAGCAAGTAAAAGCACAAAAAATAAGCGAAAAGCATCAGCTCTTCGGGCAGCCGGAAGTACAAGAAGTCGATTAATCCATCGACCAGGTCCAGTAGTTGAAAAGAACCATAAATGGCTACACCGGAAATGACTAGTTCGGCTTGCCAGCTCTCGACAGAGAGCTTTTCCATCCATGAATTCTTCTTTTCCACTTGTTCTTCAGACATAGCGCTGTATTTTGCATTACCCAACAAAAGAGGTTCTCTGACAAAAGATAGAAGAAATTTTATGGCTGGAAAATTTTCATCCGCTACCAAAGATATATTCGCTGACTTAAAGGTAGTCGAACTAGCAAGTGTGCTCGCTGGACCCGCTGTCGGACAGTTTTTTGCTGAACTCGGTGCAAGGGTCTTGAAGATCGAGAATAAACGCACCGGAGGTGATGTAACTCGACGCTGGAAGGCACCTGGCGAGGATCCACACAAAACCGACTCGGCCTATTATCGAAGTACCAATTTCGGGAAGGAGGTCACCTTTCTGGATTTACGAGACGAGCGTGATCGTGAACAAGTCTATGGTCATGTACGTGAGGCAGACTTGGTGATCGTCAATTACCGCGCGGGAGCGGCTAAGAAACTCCACATGGATTACGAAACGCTTGCTGAAATCAATCCAAGCTTGATCTATGCAGAGTTAAGCGGTTTCGGCCCAAATGACCGACGTCCGGCTTTCGACGTCGTACTGCAAGCTGAAACAGGATTCATTCACCTGACCGGGCATAGCGGTGCTCCTCCAGCAAAACTACCGGTCGCTTTGATCGACCTGCTGGCAGCTCATCAACTGAAGGAAGGTATCCTTATCGCTCTTTTGCAACGCGCACAAAACGGGGTAGGCAGTAAGGTAAGTACCAACCTATATGACGCAGCAATATCCAGCTTGGCCAATCAAGCTACCAACTGGCTTATTGCCGGGTATTCTCCTCAGCGGCTAGGTACCCAACATCCGAATATCGCGCCTTATGGCGATTTGTTTGAAACGAAGGACCAACAACTTGTGGTACTGGCGGTGGGCGTCGAGGAGCACTTCACTCGGCTTTGCGATCTATTAGATCGAGAAGAACTTGCCAGGCTGGAAGCCTACCAGACGAACGCAGCAAGGGTGAAAAACCGGGACTCATTGGTCGCGGAACTACGTCCTCTCATCGCACAATATGATCGAGAAAGTTTTTTGAATGCTTGCCATCAAAAAGGAATACCGGCTGGTGCAGTAAGAGATCTTCCCGATGTTTTTGCTCAACAGGCTACTTCATCTTTGCGCCTACAGGGCGTAGATGATGCTGGACAACCAGTCGAATCTATCCGAACTGCGGTCTTTACGATTGAGTCGGCAAGTCAGGGATAGGCATCCCTTACAGTTGCAGTAAATTTCGAAGTGTTTGTTCGCTATCAATTGTTTCATCAATGCGCTCAAGCACAATGGTGGAAGTCTCCTCCTCCGCGCTAAGTTTAGCCAAGGCAATGTGGCCAGTTTCATCCACGACCCATACCAGGTTTTCGCTACCAGGAATCAGGGTCAACTGCCCGTCATCAACAGCGTGAAAACGATAGAGTGTATTGTACTCCTTATTGATGACAAAAGCCGTTCTGTTTTCGAGGGCATTTCCTTCCCCGTCGCGATACGAAACGGTCATCTCCTGTGATGGTATCGGTGTAGGTTGGGCACAATTCCAGTAGCCAAATTCATTCACCACGAATCGACTGATAATCTTGCGACGTAACCACTCTGGGTTTTGATCGATCTCTGCCTGTATTTGTTCCTGCAATGCAGCCCGGCGATCTGCGTACGTCTGTTGCAAGAATTCCACGCGCTCACTTAACTGTTCCTCGCGAGCTTGAACGGCGGCATCATAAACCGTTTTTTCATAGTCGTAGGCTTCCATTGCTTGCGCATAGTCTTCTCCTAAAAGAACTGGGCGGGCAATCAGCGTTTCTTGGTTATCCGGATGGATAAACATGATTTCATAACGATCCTCCTGCAATTGACGTAAGCGCACGCGTTCCCAATTGACCTGGAAAGCACGCGGGTCAACTTCTGGTGATTCTGGTAAGATCTCCCAAATCGTCCCTTCATGCAGGCGCTGGATATCTTCGTCACTCACCTCACTGCCTGGATCAAGTGGTAATTCCCCGGCAGCAAAGTCTAATTCAAATGTTGGACGTTCGCCGCTGGCTTGACTTGGTTTGATCGGTGCCGGTGGCACCGGTACGGTCGCCTGCAAGGCAGCTAGTGCTTCTCGGTACTCCAGCTCCAAGGCCTGCGTCCGTTCCTGTAGCAAGCCTTGTGCCGAATGTTCTTCAGATGACAGCCATTGCTCATCGTCGTCGACGAACTGGACCATATCAATATTGCGATAAACCCAGCGTCTTTCCACCGTATCCATTTGATAAACGTAATAGGTCGGAAGGCTGAAGTAATCCTTTAGTTTCACCTCACTAACTAGCTCAACCTGAATGGTTTTACCTGGCGCAAGCTGAACGCGTTGTCCGTTTTGTTCTGCATACACCTCTACCATGCCTGCTGACGTTAAATATCGCTGAAGACCGGCAGAATCGTAGGCCATGGGAACACCCGAAACGAAGAAATCCACGTAGTCATGCAGTTCGCGGTAGTGGACCTCTACATCGCCACCGATGAGGCGTCCTCTGTCGTTCATAAAAGCTGCTGCTGGTACAACGATGCGTGATCCGCTCGGGTACTCAATGATTCCTCCTTTATAGGCATCAACAGCTTTTGGACTGGCTACGGTTGGTGCCAGCGAAAGAGAAGGGGGATTGACATAAGGTTGGCTAGCAAAGTAGTCCCCAGCTGACGGAGCCTGCAACAGTCGGTTCAGCGGCTGCCACATGAACAGTAGCAGGATTGCTGCAGCTGCGGCACTGGTAAGATATACCAACCGCCTGATGCGCAATGGTCGCCGTGCCTCCTGCTGACTCGCATGAGTTGCCAGCAAGGCATCGAAGTCCATGTGCGAGTGAATTTCTTCCCTCGATGGCTCCTCCTGGTCAATCCTTATACGGTAATTGTGGGGCATAGAATTTGGTTTTACATCCAAATCTGCGGCACAACTGATGAACTCAACAACACAGCCTAATCTAGCTAAAGTAGTATTCGTTCATTCAAGTGCTTTGCTTCACAAATTGTTGCTCAAAAATCTTTTCATTTTCTCCAGTATGCGGTACGTCTTTACCTTGGCATTACTTTCGGTAATGTCGAGGATTTCCGCGATTTCCTTGAACGGCAATTGTTCAAAGTATCGCAACTCGATCAGTAGTAAGTCTTCTTCCCGAAGTTCATCAAGCGCCCTAACCAGATCTTCCTGCACAGGGGCAGCAGTATCCAGCTCCATTTCCTCAGCCATATCTCCCAACTGGGTCGATTCCAAGCTGACGGTACGTTGGCCTTTCAGGCTCCTATAATGCTGAGCGATCTCATTACTGGCAATTCTAAATAACCAGGAAGAAAACGGCACACCACGGAACTGATAATCACCAAGGCGCTGTAGGGCTTTCAAGAAGACTTGAGAACAAAGATCAGCCGCCAGATCGCTATCCGAACAGCGGCGGTAAATAAAGCGGAAGATCGGCTCGTAGTACCGCTCATACAGCGGTCGGAAACGAGCAGGATCAGACTGAGCAGCCTGGATTTCCAGCCACTCTTCTTGTACCTCTGCAGTCGATAAAGTCTTGCGGGTATCTGACATCCCGTTTCCTTTGACAAATTGGTTCACCTGCAAGATACTAAACATCCAGCTTCCGCTTCGTTGATCATCGTTCTTGAAAAGAGCAAAAATGCACGGGTTTATGCCACGCTTTTTGGCCACATTAAGCCCGAAAACAATCGGCGTTTAACCCTCTACTCTTTTACACTTTCTATCAACATAATGCAGTAGAGCAGGAAAAGTAACAGGTGTGTGATAAATTTATTTCTTCGCTTCCGTTTCCATTGTCGCGCGAATCTCCCGTAGGCTGGCCCGAATTGCTTCCTTCCGGCGCTTGCGCTGTAAAAAGACAGGTGGCACCGCTCTCGCTCCACAATCTTCTATTGCACAGCGCTCACAGGTAGTGTGCACATCCTTGGTGGACACCGCGGGATCGTCAAGAAATGGAAACAAGCTGCGCAGTTCTTCACTCAGTCGCAAACCAATGGTGACACTGGTGCTGTGGTCTGGCATTTCCCGGCTAGGTTTAGCCAGGGCGATACAGAAGTAAGCGTTTGGTGTATCCCAATAACGCGAGACTTGTGCTCCGATCAAGGGCCCAACGTCGAGCTCCAGCGCCTGGCGAGCTTTCAGCTGGCGAATTATTCCGATGCTAATCCATCGGCGGCAATAATGCTCATCAAGCTGGTTGGCATGTGGATCATGCAGCTGCGAAAGATGCATCTCCTTGGTCACAATAAACTTCTGCATATCCGGTGCGGTGTAGAACCGAAGGAAGAAGAGATCGCGAATATTGAAGTGGTGTGGCAAAACATTTGCCAGTCGTTGGATCAACATTTCGGATGTCACATCGTGTTGCTCCAGGAAATCTAAGATAAGCTGGGGTTGCCAGTGCTCCCAACGACTCATCCCTTCGACGAGTTCGATCATTGTTGTTTCGCTCAACAATAGCGCTACCGAAAAGTACGAGGCATGAAAATTATTGAGAAGGCGATCGAAGGAATCTACTTCCAGCATTCTCGTTTCGAAAGGCCGGTCGTTAAGTTTCAGCGACTGAAAACCCAACTCTTTGCCCAAGAGAAATTTCTCTTGGGCAGTGTTCAGGTCGTTATTTAAGAAGAGTACATTTTGTTCGGGGTCGAAAACCGATCGTAAGGCACGCAGCGTCTTATGAGTGGGCAAGAATTCACGATCCACCTGGATCGAAAACCGTTCCCTTAGGAAGTGTTCCAAGTCTTCGATCTGCAATACTTGCCTCGGGGTCTTTCCGCATTCCGCTCGAAATCGATGGGCTTCCTGCTCAATGGCTGGGAAATAATTATCGTGCAAATCTTGATAGGATCGTAGCGCGGCCTTGTAAAAGTCTTCGCCCTGCATATTGAAGTTACGGGTGATTTTAAGCACCGTACTAATAAAAGCGTTGACCTTGTCTGGTGCCTGTACCAAGAGGTCGATCAATCGAGTAGTTGATACGCCAAAGGTTTCTAAGGGAAAGATCTTTAGAAAATCGGACCGGAGGAGGTCGACGATGGGTTTTAGCTTTTTCCCTGGTTTCAAAGACACTAGGTAGTCGTAATTCGTATCCAGGGCTTTGGCTATACTGAATATTTTATCAGCTTTCGGGTATTTCTTCCCTTTTTCTATGCTATGTAGATACGATAAGGCCAAGCCGGTCTGATCAGATAATTGCTGATAAGATAAGCCAGCCTCCTGCCGAAGGTACTGCACCTTTAGCCCTAAGATCAATCTAACGATGTCACGTTCTTTCAACATATAATCACCAATTGAAGGTGAGGATTATCATCGAGCTCCCCTGGGAGCGCCGCTAACTTGCAATCGAATCGCCAGGGTAACCGCAGAAAATACGGCATAACGCCAAAGCTGCAAGATAAAAAATACTATTTAGAGAAATTTTCTCTAATAGTGAAAAAGGCCTAACTTTGCAGCAGTATACTACCTCGTCCGCCAAGTAAAACCAAACCACCACCTGTGCGATACCTGGTATAATACTACTTCCTCATCAGCACTAAAACTTGATCCAAATGTTGCAATTCGGTATTAAAAATCCGTCAGCTAAACTAGAAGACCTGGGTATTCAGAATTACCGACAGGTTTATTGGAATGAGAGTCCGGAAGCGCTAATGGAAGCGGCCATTGTCCGCAAACAAGGAGTTCTTTCCAATACAGGAGCTCTTGCTATCAGTACCGGCGAATTTACCGGCCGCTCTCCTAAGGATCGCTTCATTGTAAAGGATGACATTACCGCCGACACTGTTGACTGGAACGATATCAATGTGCCTTTCTCAGCAGAGAAATTCGATCAGCTCTACGAGAAGATTACGGCATACTTCGCCGGCCGCGAAGTATTTGTCCGCGACGCCTTTGCTTGTGCCGACGAACAGTACCGCACCTCCGTTCGTGTTGTGAACGAATACCCATGGAGTAATCTCTTTGTCTACAACATGTTCCTGCGTCCTTCAGCAGAAGAGCTTCGCAGTTTCGAACCAGAGTGGACCGTGATCAATGCGCCGGGCTTCATGGCCATTCCTGATGAAGATGGCACCCGACAGCATAACTTTGCGATCCTCAATTTTACTCGTAAGTGTGCCATTGTTGGTGGTACCGGCTACACGGGTGAAATCAAGAAAGGTATTTTCTCCGCCTTGAATTTCATCCTGCCGCATCAGAAAAATGTGCTGTCTATGCACTGCTCAGCAAATGTTGGGGAAGAAGGCGACGCTGCCATTTTCTTCGGGCTTTCTGGCACAGGCAAGACCACCTTATCTGCCGATCCGAACCGCCCATTAATTGGTGACGACGAACATGGTTGGTCTGAAAATGGCGTCTTCAATTTCGAGGGTGGATGCTATGCCAAAACGATTGACCTGACCGAAGAAAAGGAACCGGATATCTACCGCGCAGTCAAGCACGGTGCTATCCTGGAGAACATCGTGTTTCACCCGAATACGCGCATGCCCGATTATGCCGACAGCTCTATTACGCAGAATACGCGAGTTAGCTACCCGATCTATCATATCGAGAATGCCTTACCGGTTTCGAAAGCAGGGCATCCCAAGAATATTTTCTTCCTGACCTGCGATGCTTTCGGCGTACTGCCTCCTATATCTCGCTTGTCACCAGAGCAGGCCGGTTACTTCTTCATTTCTGGCTATACCGCTAAGGTAGCCGGAACGGAAACGGGTATCACAGAACCCGTGCCGAGTTTCTCCGCTGGCTTCGGTGCGCCATTCCTTCCACTACACCCTGGTGTGTATGCCGAGATGCTGGGAGAGAAGATGCAAAAGCATGACACCAAGGTTTGGTTGATTAACACCGGTTGGGCTAATGGTCCTTACGGAGTGGGTAGCCGAATCAAACTGCGCTACACTCGAGCAATGATCACAGCTGCTCTTCGCGGCGAGCTAGACAATGTACCTTACCATACCCATACCATTTTTGGCATGGAGATGCCGAAGGAGTGCCCCGGTGTTCCTAGCGAGGTATTGAGTCCTCGTGAATCTTGGCATGATGATGAAAAGTTCTATACGCAAGCCAATCGCTTGGCGGAGGCATTCATTAATAATTTCAAGAAGTATGAAGCTGGCGCCAGTGCTGCTATTAATGAAGCGGCTCCACGCCCACGCCAGATGAGTTCAGTAAAATAAGTAGTTAATCAATAGTACCGTTGATAATCCTAAGGGTGAGGAGCATATACGCTCTTCACCCTTTTTGATTCAATATTCCTATCCCCTTTCATGTAGTTTGTTTTTTTATATATCAGTTTCCATTTTTGATTTTTTTATTTACCTTACAAGCCAAGAAGAAAACACTTCCCTACGACATTACCTTCACTCACCCCGAAGTCGTATCTATTCTCAGGCCGTTTACTGCCTCGAAGAAATCACTTGGTTTAAGTCTTTGTACTACCCTGGTTTAAATTGTAATACCCTCGTATTAGTCCCTGGTTATTTCGTGCGCTAGCTGAGTGTACTGCTTAGCGCGTATGCTATACATGACGCGAAGTGGTTACACTACGTGGCTGCTGCGCGGAGGGCGGAGCCAAAGCCTCTTCGGTCAGTATAGATTATTGCCATTGATTGGATTGTTCTATTTATACCTTAAAACATTTTACATGAAATTATCACTGTCTACCCTTATCACACTATTGTTGGTTTTGGGCTTTGCTCTTCCTAACCTTCAGGCGCAACGCAATTGCGGGGCCATGGAGCATCTCGAATACCAGCAACAACAAGATCCCAAGCTAGAATTCAAGATGCAGAATATTGAGCGACATACGCAGCAATACCTGCAAAGTAATGGGGCCGCTCGAGTAACTGGCATCATCACTATCCCCGTGGTCTTCCATGTGGTGTATAACAATTCTACTGAGAACATTAGTGATGCACAGATCCAATCGCAATTGGATGTGCTCAACGAAGACTTTCGCCGCACCAATAGCGACGCTAACGGAACTTGGTCACAAGCTGCTGACACGGAAATTGAATTCTGCTTAGCTACTGTGGATCCTAGTGGCAATGCTACCACGGGTATCACTCGCACTTCGACTTCTCAAACATCTTTCGGCACAAACGATCAGATGAAATTCAATTCATCAGGCGGTAAAGATGCCTGGCCCGCCGCCGATTACCTGAACTTCTGGGTATGCGATATTTCTGGCGGGATCTTGGGTTATGCTCAATTCCCTGGAGGTAGCGCTGCTACCGACGGTGTCGTTTGTGACTATCAGTACGTAGGCACCATTGGAACAGCTACAGCCCCATTTGACCTGGGGCGTACTGCGACCCACGAAGTGGGCCACTGGTTGAACTTGCGCCATATCTGGGGCGATGGTAATTGCAATGTCGATGACTTTGTGGCAGATACCCCTACCTCAGACAACCCTAATTATGGCTGCGCCACCGGACATGTATCCTGTAGTTCTACTGACATGGTGGAGAACTATATGGACTATTCTGACGATGCATGTATGAACTTGTACACTGCTGGGCAAACCGCTCGCATGCGCGCTCTATTTGATCCAGGTGGGTTCCGCGAAAGCTTACTGTCTTCGGCAGCTTGTGGAACACCTCCTCCACCCCCTACCTGTGATGACAACATCCAGAACGGCGATGAAACTGGTGTAGACTGTGGTGGATCGAGTTGCCCAGCTTGTGTATGCAATGGAACCGAAGTTACGGTAACCATCAACCTGGATAACTATCCAGAGGAAACCAGCTGGCAGATCACCGACGGCGGTGGCGCGGTAGTAGCTTCAGGTGGCACCTATGGTAGCCAACCAGATGGCTCAACTGTAGTAATCACTGAATGCCTGGCTGATGGCTGCTACGATTTCACCATCCTTGACTCTTACGGCGATGGTATCTGCTGTGGCTACGGCAATGGCTCTTATACGGTAACTGGCGGCGGTAGCACCTTGGCGTCAGGTGGCTCCTTTGGCTCTTCAGAAACGACCAATTTCTGTTTGGGTGGTGGCCCGGCTCCTACTTGCACGGATGGTATTCAAAACGGAGGAGAAACCGACATTGACTGCGGTGGGCCGGATTGCGATCCATGTCCTACATGTAATGACGGCATGCAGAATGGTGACGAAACTGGCGTTGATTGTGGCGGTTCTTGCCCTCCTTGCGGCGGCGGTGGCTGCACCTACACAGGTGTCGACCTTGAAGACTTCGAAGGTGGCTGGGGTATGTGGAATGATGGTGGTTCTGATTGTCGCCGCAGCGCTCGCGATGCAGCCTATGCTGACGGTACTTTCTGCGTGCGCTTACGCGATAACACCAGCACTTCAACTACCACAACGGATAACCTTAACTTATCGTCTTATGATGAGTTAACAGTAGACTTCAGGTTCTATCCACGCAGCATGGAAACTGGTGAAGACTTCTGGTTGCAGGTATCAACCAATGGTGGTGGATCCTATACGACGGTTGCTACTTTTGCTCAAGGCACCGACTTCTCGAACAACCAGATCTACAATGCTTCTGTCATCATTCCAGGGCCATTTAGTGCCAATACGCGTCTTCGCTTCCGCAACGATGCCTCTGGAAATAGTGACTGGATCTATCTGGACAATATCGATGTGACGGGATGCTTGAACGCCAATCGCGAAATGGAGGCGCCTGAGGTTACGGTGAGTCCTAGTTTAGATGATACGATCCAGGACCTTCAAGTGGAACCGTCCTCGTCTATTCAGTTGTTCCCGAACCCAACTCGTGATCAGATCAATCTCGACTTCACGCTGGAGCAACACTCTGCTTCTGTACAGTTGATTCTAACAGACATGAACGGCAAAGTGATTGAGCAACGCCCGTTGAGCAATCAACTTGGCCAGCAACGTGTCCAGGTCGACATGAGCAGTCAAGCCCCGGGTATCTACCTCGTGCAGATCATTACAGATCAGGAAAGATTGACCGAAAAGTTTGTAGTGATCCGCTAATCGATCGCTGAACAATAGTTGATTTTTTAGGAAATATTGAGCCCTGTCGATTAATCGACAGGGCTCATTTTCATTGTAACTAGCTCGCCAACCATATATGACTGCATTCTGAAATGTTTGCCAGTGTACACTTTAATCTAAATTCTATACTTCCAAGGCAACCTTTTTGTGTGCTTCAAGTACCAATAAGTAACTTGCAGTAAAGATCAACACCCTCCCTGCAACGCCAATAGTTCGCAACCGACAATAAGAAGGGAAGCGAGCACTTTGTCAAACATTAAACTCAAGCGACTATGAGGTCACAGCCCTTACTGATTCTCACCTTCTTGCTTTTCTTAGTCTGCCTACCCGAATTCTCTAATGCCCAACGTAATTGTTCCGCAATGGACATGCTGGAAGCAGAGATTCAGCAAGACCCACAACGGGCTATACGCCTGCAGGAAATTGAAGAACACACTGAAAAGGCTATCGCGAATAATGCGGAAAAAATTGATGGGATCATACAAATCCCTGTCGTCGTACATGTGGTATTTAACACGAGTGCCGAGAATATCAGCGATGCACAGATCCAGTCTCAGATTGACATTCTCAATGAAGATTTCCGCCGGATGAACGCTGATGCAGACAATGTCTGGTCGCAAGCGGAGGATTCCGAGATCGAGTTCTGTTTGGCTACTGTTGATCCTAATGGTAACCCAACGAACGGTATCACTCGCACTTCTACCTCGACAACATCCTTCAACAATAACAATGTAAAGTTTACCAGTGCCGGTGGCCGCGATGCCTGGCCATCTGACGAATACATGAATTTCTGGGTTTGTGATCTAGCGGGAGGCTTGCTTGGTTTTGCCCAATTTCCCGGCGGCAACCCTGCTACCGACGGTATCGTTTGTGATTATCAATACGTTGGTAATATTGGAACCGCTACTTTCCCTTTCCATCTTGGACGCACAGCGACTCATGAAGTTGGCCACTGGCTAAATCTTCGCCACATCTGGGGTGATGGCAATTGTAACTTTGATGATTTTGTTGCGGATACACCGCGATCTGATGCCTCAAATGGCGGCTGCGCCATTGGCCATGTATCCTGCGGCAGTGTTGATATGGTTCAGAATTACATGGACTACTCCAATGATGCCTGCATGAATCTGTTCACCGCCGGGCAGAATGCCCGAATGCGGGCGTTGTTTGATCCAGGAGGAGCTCGTGAAAGCTTGTTGACTTCTCCTGCTGCTTGTGAACGAGACGAAGTACAACCCACCTGCACGGATGGCATTCAAAATGGAAATGAAACTGGTGTAGACTGTGGTGGCCCGGATTGTGTGGCTTGCCCGACTTGCACAGATGGCATATTAAACGGCAACGAAACAGACGTAGATTGTGGTGGCCCAGATTGCCCTGCTTGCCCAACCTGCGTTGACGGCATCATGAATGGTGATGAAACCGGAATCGATTGCGGAGGTTCCTGTGCAGAATGCGGCTGCGGTCTAGTGCTAGACCAGGAAGACTTTGAAAACGGGCTAGGCATCTGGATCGACGGCGGCAGTGATTGTGCATTATACACCAATGGCAACTACGCCAGTTCTGGTATTAACACCCTCCGTCTTCGTGATAATAGCAGCTCATCCAATGCCACTACCAATAATCTAAACTTAAGCTCGATTGTTGCCTTGAAGGTGCAATTCCACTTCTATCCCCGAAGCATGGAGTCAAACGAGGGCTTCCGTTTACAATTATCCTCTAATGGTGGCGGAACGTACACAACGATTGAAGAATGGGTGGTTGGTAACGATTTTGCTAATGACCAATCCTATTTTACCACAATTGACATTGCCACTAATTTCACTGCCAATACCCGATTCCGTTTAGAATCATTTGGGTCTAGCAATACAGATTGGGTCTACTTCGATGACATCCGCATTAGCATATGCAACGGGGAGGAAATCATGCCAAGCTGTGATGATGGACTACAAAATGGGGATGAGACTGACGTGGATTGTGGCGGCTCTCAATGCCCAGCCTGCCCGACCTGTTTTGATGGCATCCAAAATGGAAATGAAACCGATGTAGATTGCGGCGGGTCAGACTGCCCAGCTTGTCCAACCTGCTTTGACGGCGTCCAAAATGGAAATGAAACCGACGTAGATTGTGGCGGACCAGATTGTATTCCATGTAGCACCGGTGGACCATGTACGACGGTAAACCTCAGTAGTGATGGCTTCGAAACTGACCTAGGTTTCTGGAATGACGGAGGCAGTGATTGCGAACGTTATTTCAATTCCAGCTACGCTAACAGTGGTAGTTATACCGTAAGATTACGCGATGACTCCTTTTCTTCGACCCTAACCTCAGATGACCTGAATCTATCGAATTTCGAAGATCTGAGTATGGAGTTCACTTATCTGGCGCGCAGCATGGATAATTCAGGTGAAGGTTTTAGCATACAATTATCGCAAAACGGCGGTGCTAGTTGGAGCAACCTAGCCACTTATCGATTAGGTACTGAGTTTAATAATGATGTCCGATACTTTGAAACGCTTCCTATCAATGGACCATTCAGCAGCAATACGCGAATTCGCTTCGTCTGTGAGGGCTCTTCCAACACCGATTGGGTTTACATCGACGACGTTTCTATAGATGGATGCGCAGGAGCAGCTCGATTCGGTGGCGACGAAGAGCAAGCGGCAGCGATGGCGCTAGCAATTGCGCCTAATCCGGTGAAAGACCTCGTGTGGGTGACCTATCGCCTGGAGCAGTTCAGCGAAAATGTGCAATTAACTGTAAGTGGTATTGATGGTCAAGTTGTTCAACAACTTGAGGTAAGTGGAGAACCGGGAGCGCAGCGCATTCAACTGAACCTTAGTGACAAGCCAGCCGGTATATACCTTGTTTCAATCATAAGTGAGCATGGCCAAATGAGCCGCAAACTTGTATTGATGCGATAAACATAGGTTTAACGGTTAAGGTAATAATAGGGCCTTCCTGGATGATCCAGGAAGGCTCTTCTTTTTATACCCAGCACGGAGTGGTTGGGTATAGTTCTTCTTAAAATTGACGAAGACTTAATACCCCAAACGTACAGACACCCAAAAATATCGCTACATTTCTGTACTAAAGCGGATCCAAGCCATGCGAATCATCTTATTGCTATCTTCCTTCTTATTCGTTACAAATTGCCAACCCAATTTGCCTGTGGAGCAGCAACCCAAACCATCTATCGATTGGCAGGGCCACCGTGGAGCACGGGGCTTAGCGCCCGAAAACACCATACCGGCCTTCTTACTTGCCCTTGAGTACCAGCAGGTGAAAACACTAGAACTAGATGTGGTCATCAGTGCAGATCAGCAAATAATTGTTTCGCATGAGCCCTGGTTCTCAGCTAGCATTTGCGCCCACCCGGATGGGCGCCCGGTAAGTGAAGAAGAAGAAAAACAATTGAATATCTATCAAATGAAGCTGGCAGATATTCAGGCCTTTGATTGTGGTCGTAGGGGGCACCCCGACTACCCAGAGCAACGTCCGATGAGTGCGATCAAGCCTACGCTAGAGGAGGTGATAAAAACAGTAGAAGCCCGAGCAACCGACCTCGAACGGGACTTGCCTTTTTACAATATTGAGATTAAAAGCCGCCCGGAATGGGATAGCCTGTATACCCCGCCCCCGACTGTCTTTGCAAATCTTGTTCTGTCGGAAGTGAAGCGCCTCGGGATACAGGAGCGGACCACGGTGCAGTCATTCGACACCAGGACCTTGCAGGTGCTTCATCAATTAGATAGCACACAGGTTCTTGCCTATCTTATTGGAAACCCGCACACTTTTGCGGCCAACATGGATACCTTAGGCTTTACGCCAGACATTTACAGCCCTTATTACCTATTGGTATCCGACAACCTGCTGCAATCAGTGCACGAACAAGACATGTTACTCATCCCCTGGACGGTCAATGATACGGCGACGATGCGCGGACTGGTCGAATTGGGTGTCGATGGTATTATTACTGACTATCCCAACCGAATACCGATAGACGAGTAGGCAAGAGGATTACATAGCACTCAAGCGTGCCAGGTCTTCTGGTTCCAGCTCCAAATGGGCGGCAGCCGTGTTTTCTTGCAAGTGATCAACTGAAGAGGTCCCTGGAATCGGCAACATATTGTCAGAACGGGCCAGCAGCCAAGCCAACGCAATTTGGTAAGTAGTTGCATCATATTTTCCTTCCAACTCAGTCATAACCTCATGATTGAGCTTGCCCGCATCCAACGGATACCAAGGAATGAATCCGATGCCTTGTTCAGCTGTCCAGTCTAGTTCTTTTTCCCACTTCCGGTCAGTAATGCTGTATTTATTCTGAATAGAAACGACCTCAAAATATTCCTGTGCTTGCTGAATCTGCGCCACACTAACTTCCGACAAACCCAAGTGGCGGATGTAGCCTTGCTGCTGCAATTCCTTCAACTTATCCAAGAACTCATCGGCTGGCACTTTTGGATCAAAGCGATGTAGCTGGTAGAGGTCGATTTGTTCAACGCGCAGGCGTTGCAAACTGCCTTTCAGGGCTTCCTCCAAATGGTCTGGCCGGCCGTTGATACTCCATTGGTCCGGCCCTGGGCGCTCCAATCCGCCCTTTGTGGCGATCAGCAGTCCTTCAGCATACGGATAAAGGGCCTTGGCAATCAATTCTTCTGATACATTGGGGCCGTAACTATCTGCTGTATCAATAAAATTAATCCCGACATCTAAAGTAGCTTGCAGCACCTTAATGGCATCTGCTTCATTTCGTGGTGGGCCCCAAACCCCTTTCCCGGTAACCCGCATGGCACCATATCCCAGGCGATGAATGGGAAGGTCGCTGCCTAAGCTAAAGGTTCCTGAATGACGGGCATTGATCTCATTTGTGGGCTGCATAGTAGTGGATGTTTCTTTCAAGAACTACTCAACAAAGTAGTTGGTTCACTTCGAATCACCGGGGATTTCTCTTTTTGGGCGCAATGCAAATGTTAAAACTATGTGAAAGAAGTGCTAAAGCACAAAAGATACTTTCATCGCAATGGATAATCACCGTTCTTGAAGTACGAACACCACCCCTGCGCTAGCTCTCTCAAAGAATAGGTTCTCTGATAACCTTTGCGAAATGAAGCCTGGCTCAATGCGCTCCGCCTGAGGCAGACGCTATTAGCTACAGCTTACCAGATTCGCAAAAATTTCAGAGAAGAGAGGAAATTTGCTGTTTTTGTTTAGTGTAGGGGCCATACCTATTTGGGTTCGCCCTTCTTTGTTCGTTTCAACAGCCTTTATCCATAGCGGTAGCTCCACAGCAGGTCTTCTTCCTCTCTACCTTACCTCATGGCAGCTTCAACTCCACTTCAGCCTCAGTTAGGCCGGATAGGTGTGCGATATTAGTTCCAGGATTCGATTTCGCACTAGTCAAATCCTTTTGCTAAACGCTATCTTTGCCGAATGGCTGCACAAAGCTTACTGGAACTCCACGAATTCATTCGTCGCTTCGTTGCCCTCAATATGCCGGAAGCCATTTGGGTTCAGGCAGAGATTGCCGAAGCCGATGAAAGGCGCGGTCATTTTTTTCTGTCGTTGGTGGAAAAAGCGACCGACACCGATGAAATTGTTGCTCGATCTGAGGCCGTCTTGTGGGCTGGGCAAGCCAAACAGTGGCAACGAAAGCACTTGCCGAGATTGACCAATATTCTCCGTCCAGGACAGGCCGTGCAATTATTGGTTCAAGTCGACTTCCATGAGCGTTACGGGCTCAAGTTGATTATCCAGGACATCAACCCGGAGTTTACCTTGGGCCAGCTCGCGATGCGACGGGAAGCAACCATCGAACGACTTCGTGCTACGGGTTTAATGGAATGCAATCGCCAACTTTCGCTGACCCTGGTACCGCAACGCATTGCCGTTATTAGCTCACCGGAAGCGGCTGGCTGGCATGATTTTTCGGAACAATTGCAACACAATTCATACGGCTATCAGTTTCAGCTAAAACTTTTCCCTGCTGCCATGCAAGGCGCACAGGTATCGCCGGAAATTCGTCGGCATCTACGCACCCTAAACCGCCGGCATGAGGCTTATGATGCGATCGTGATCATTCGCGGCGGTGGAGCGCGACTTGACCTGGCTGATTTCGATGAGTTCGAACTATGCGAAGCGGCCGCTCAGGCCCGCTTGCCAATTGTGACCGGCATCGGACATGAAACCGATCAATCCGTGCTTGACCTGGTCGCACATACTTCCTTAAAGACGCCAACCGCTGTGGCTGAATACCTGCTTAACAGTTTCCTGCAATTCGAACAGCATTTACTGCAAGCCGGCCGGCAGGTTCAGGGGTTTTGTGGCAGTAACCTCAATGAAGAGAAGCGTACATTGGAGCGTTTACACCAAGACACCTCGCATCAGATCCAACAATTATGCCGCCAACAGAGCTGGCAGCTAGATGCAACGGAGGCGAGACTCCAAGCGCAGTGCCATAACCAGCTATCGGCCGCCCAAAACCAGCTCAATGGATTGGCTGCTCAGGCCCAGGCACTTAGCCTGGAAACGGCCTGGAAACGAGGATTTGTCCCATTGAGCAAGGAGGGCAC
>SPJK01046111.1_pt1 | contig 58611 bp, 47 predicted proteins | sample 3741771 | NCBI WGS metagenome assembly SPJK01 (sample SAMN10925997, study PRJNA522277) | cold seep metagenome | isolation source: Elba SIP-enriched marine methane seep metagenome, extraction at timepoint T2 | place: Italy: coast of Elba, Mediterranean Sea
AGGTCAATATCTTTGGTCACCATCGACGGCCCGGCTTCGATCCCAATCAGCACCATACCACCCAGGAATACAGCCATCGAACCAGAGCCAGGAATACCGAAAAGTAAGGTAGGCATGAGCGCTCCACCTTCCTTAGCATTATTGGCCGATTCAGGTGCAATTACACCTCTGATATCACACTTACCAAATTGTGACTTGTCCTTTGACGGTTGTACAACATGCCCGTAGGCGAACCAATCAACGACACTGCCGCCCATGCCCGGGATCGCACCGACGATCGTACCAATACTCGCACAACGCAAGGCCAGCCATTTGTTCTTGATCAAGTCTTTCACACCCGACCACATACCTCCTTTCCCCAGGGACGCCCCTTCCGCTATCGCACTTTCCTTGCGGAACAATTCTGAGATCTCGGGGAAGGCAAAAATGGCCAAAGCGATCACGACCAACGGCAGGCCATCATATAGGTATTGAATACCAAAGATCATCCGGAATTCACCCGTTGCTGGAGCAGCACCAATACTACCGGCCAGGATACCAAAGCCACAGGCCACCACCCCTTTCACCAGGCTTTTCCCAGAAAGGGATCCCACCATCGATAAACCAAATACAGCCAGCATGAATAATTCGGCAGAGCCGAAAATCAAAATCACTGGCCGCGCAATCTGGACAAAAAAGGTTAGGATAATAGCGCCGAAAAGGCCGCCAAACAGCGAAGCGGAAAAGGCCGCCCCCAAGGCCCGGGCTGCTTGCCCCTTTTTAGCCAGGGGAAAACCATCGAGTACTGTAGCTTGACTCGAACTGGACCCTGGGATCCCCATCAAAACCGAGGTAAAAGTAGCCGAGGTAGGAATCACAGCCACTAGGCCGATCAAGGTCGCCAGGGCCGATACCTCATCCATCCCGTAAAGGAAAGGAAGAAGCAGCGATAATCCGGCAATTCCACCGAGCCCGGGAAAGATGCCGATCACCAATCCCAGCAAAACCCCCAGCATCAAATAGATGAAGTGCTCTGGAGTGAATAAGGTTTGTAGTGCTTGTAGAACTAGATCAAGCATTATTGTGGTTTTTCGTTTTGCTCGAGATTGAGGTCATACTTTTCGATCAGCCAGTTTTTCATGTAAGCTTTTTCCTCCTCGCCTACATTGGTGGCTAAATCGAAGATGCGATCAGCGGGTTCGCCGATCACTTGTCGGTATGCGCCTAATGCTCGAAATTTGTTGGCTTGATATGCTGGATCATCCTTCATCGCACGTATGCCCGCATGGAAAGCTTCTACAATGGCATCCGGTGTTTCTTTAGGAGTGAGTAACAATTTCATGCCACCAAAACCTGCCGACATAAAGGCAAACCAGGTGTCCCATTCAATACCCGACAAGGAATACCCCAGTCGGTCATAGACTTCCCCAAAATGAGGCACGTTTACCCGCACCGTATCGCCGTCAAATACGCCGACGCAGGACTGGGCAAAGCTTTCGTCACGGATCAACTGCCCGTTTTCGTCTAAGGCACCAAAACTGAACAAGGGGATCGCTTCGCCGCCCTCCACCAGTGGGAGGGAGTTTTTCAGATATGCCGTCGATGTCTGATAATCAATACGCACCTCTCCTCGCTCAAAGGCCAAACGCCCGGCACCCCGCCCTCGGAAACCAAATACGGCTTGTACATCCAAGCCTAGCAAATCAAAGGAAAACATGGGAACGAGATCAAGCGAGGTGGGTCCCTGGCTACCGTACTTCAGTGACACCCCGTTTTCGATCAACTCTTGAATGATCCGAGTACTCTTATCCAGCTGTTCTTCGACATTGGAGACCCGTAGATTTCGCAGCTCTTCAGATACGATTTCCGGCGATACATATACCACCCCACCAGTCGGATAAGCCATGATCGGCTTGTATTTGCGATAGTCATAGCGGACCCTGGGGTCATCCAGCAGATAAGGCATTTGAGTGGTGCCTGAGGTTCCCAGGATCATGAGCCCATCAGGCTGAACACGCTCAGCAAAAAGATTGGCTCCTTTGATGGATCCACCTCCCGGAATGTTGTTCACTACAATGGCAGGATTCCCGGTAATATGTCGCTGGAAAAATGGCGCATTGAAACGTGCCCAGGTATCCCCTCCGCCACCTTCTTTGAAGGGAATGATCCATTCGATGGTTTTGCCTTCAAAGTAGTTGCTAGCATCGCCTTCTTCCACAATTGAGGCTGGGTCGCCATTATTTGAGTCAAGCGCTCCAATTAAAAAGTAAGCGCCCAAAAAGGCCACGGAAAGGATGAGAATCTGTTTAAGGTGTTGGCTCATGATATTGCGAAATTCGTCAAAGAACTAAAACTATTGGGCAGCCGAATAGCCGGCCAGGCGCCCGAATACTGCTCCTGAAGTCAGGCCGGACCCACCAGGATAACCATTATAAAAGACCCCTCCAACCAGTTCGCCACAGGCATACAAGCCAGGAATGGGTTCATCGCTTTCTGCCAATACTGCTGCCTGTTCATCTACCTTCAGTCCTGCATAGGTAAAGGTAATTCCGCAGGTCACTGGATACGCTTTGAATGGTGGTGTATCCAGCGTATTGGCCCAGTTGGTCTTGTCGGGTTGCAAGCCGTGGGTCCGTTTGCCATCCAGTACTGTTGGGTCAAAGGGCGTCTCGGTATCCACAGCTTCATTGTACGCCCGCAAGCTGCGCAAGGCCTGTTGAGCATCTACGCCGTCAAGTTTTTCCACCAGTTCTTCCAGGGTATCGGCCTCGACAAAGCTGGCGTCCCAGAATCGATATTCGCTGTAAAGTAGGTGTTCTACTTTCTGATCAAATATCTGCCAGGCAAAACCTTGTGGCTGTTTTAATAGCGAGCGGCCAAACTGGGCGTAGGTATAGTTTCTAAAATTCACCCCTTCATCCTCAAATCGTTCTCCTCTTGCGTTCAGCATAACACCGAGGAAATAACAGATCTTGCGGTAGTGCTTCCGCTCGATGAACGGGATTTCCAGATTGCCGTAGTTGGGCATGTTTAAGTCCATTGGAGTGGCATGACAGCCATCCAACAACCCATGCATTTGCGCGCCAATTTCCAGCGCCATCTCTATTCCGCGTCCCATATTGTGTCGAGTGCCGCGCACTTTAGCTTGCACCCATTGTTCACCCATATATTTTTGACGAAGGACTGGATTGGCTTCAAAGCCACCGCAACCCAAGATCACGGCATCAGCTGTTAGTTCGGCCAGTCCGTCGGGCGTTTCGCAGCGAAGCCCAATCACCTTGCCTTGCTCAACGATCAGGTCTTTACCCGAAGTCTCGTAGCGAATGCTGCCACCTAATCGTAAAAATTCTTCCAATTCCGCTGCGATCAAGCCGACTCCTTCTCCTTTAGCTTCCAGCGTCAAACCACCCCAGAAGATGTACTTGCCATCTTTTTCGAAGGTCTGGCGAGAGTAAATCGGTTCAAACTTAATGTTGTGCTCACTGAGCCACCACAGCGTATCGTAGCTGTTGTCGATCAGGATGTGTTGGTGGAGACTCAAGGGCCGTCCATCATTGAAGTTCAGCAGGTCTTCCTGGAATTTTTCCCGGGTGTATTGGCCAAATTCGGTTCGTGCAATCCGTTCATCCGCAGGCTTGAGTAATAAGGGCTCGAGCTCTTCATTGGCATTGTAGACAAAACGCATCGCACCCGCTGTATAGCGGCTATTGCCACCTGCTTCCTGTTCATCAGCTTTCTCGACTATCAAGACCTCAGCACCTTTTTCCAAGGCTGCTATCCCGGCACAGAGGGCCGCATTGCCGCTACCTACCACGATCACTTTCTTACGGCCTGAACTAGATGCCATAACAGCCTCTTCTTTATTTGCTTCCATGACTTTTTGGCTTTGAAAGGGGACTACTAGAAGGAAAGATAAATTGGATGGCAACTACGGTTGCCATCCAATAGCACTCTTCACTAAACGATTACTGGTATGAAGTTTCCTCTGTTTCTTCGTGACTACCAGTTATAGTTCAAGGACAGATTCACAAATCGGCCCTGTGTACCAAACTGATTCGTTCTTCTGGAATAAATCACTTCTCCACGGACGTTTGGTGACAACAACATATCAGGATAGACATCAAACAGGTTGTTAGCACCTACAGTTACCGAGAATTGCGGGCTGATATGGCCAGTGATCGACAAGTCTACCACGGTCTTAGCAGGGAATACCTGGAAGCCGCTTTCAGAATCCGGATCTGGCTCACGAGCATCAGTCACTTCGCCGAAATTGGTGGCGCGGCCCAGCAAGCTGATATGGCCCACCTGATAGCTGGCAGAGAAAATGATTTTGCGATTAGGCGTGCCGTTCGTCAGGAAGACGATATCCCGGTCATCCACGATATCTTCTTCGCGTCCTTTAAAGACATCAGGAACATTGAAATCATTCACTTCGGTATCGTTGAAGTTTGCCGCCAGGGTCAGGTTCAAACGATTCTCATTATCCATCGTTTTCTTGTAGTTCAAAACGAAGTCCAAACCTTGCGTCCTGGTATTCACCGCATTGGTAAAGATGTTGATCTCGTCGTATCCTGCGCCATCAAACTGGCTGAAGTCTCCAGCCGGGATGCCACCAGATACGATTACGCGATCGTCAATATCGATTTGATAGACATCCAGGGTAATGGAGAAGTTATAGTTCAACTTTGCCGTTGCTCCCAATGCAATGTCAAAAGAAGTCTCTGGCTGTAATTCTGTGATACCAAAGGCATCCTGTACCAATGCATCTCTGATCGGCAAGAATGGTGTCACCACTGAGTTGCCATCATTGTCGAAGGCAATCTGGGCAAAGTTACTGTAGTGCAACTGCGCCAATGAAGGCGCCCGGAAAGAGCGGTTCACCGAGCCGCGAATGGAAAACTGGTCCGCGATCTTATAGCGAGTAGCCACCTTGTAGGAGAAGTCACCACCAAAGTCAGAATAGTTTTCATAGCGAACCGCAGCGCCTAGTAGGAAGGCATCCGTGATGTCGCTTTCAAATTCGGCATAGATACCGGTATTGTTCCGGTCCCATTCACCGTCGGTGCGATCCGAGTAGCCCTCGCGGCCAGTAGAGCCGACATCCTTACCATCGGTTGCTAGCGGGCCGGCCACCCATGATTCCGCTTGTCCTTGCGATTGCTGGAACGACTCGAAGCGAGACTCGATGCCGAAAGCCAAGGTCGTGTTGCCTAAGGTCTTCGTCAGGTCGGCATTCAAGAGCGTTTGCGTAACGTTCAAACTACCCGTGTAAAACTGCGTAGGTGAGTCGTCACCCAAACTTGGGTTCACTGTATTACGGTTGAACAAATCCAGGTTATTGCCGCTATAGCCCATGCTGATATCTAAGCCCCAGTCGTTGCCCAGATCGCCGCGACCACCCGAAACGATTTGCCAATCAGTCAGAATAGACGGCGTTTCCGGGTTGAATCCGTTCGGGAAGATGCCCAAGGCACTCCGATCGGTACGTGCCGCTGCCCTAGAGAAGATGCCACCGATGATCTGCTTTCTGGACAAGCCACCAAATACGTAGTAGTCCCAGGTTTCACTTAACGGCTTGCCGGCATTGATGAATACTCCACCATTAGTGTTCTCAGCCGAACCAAGTATGGCACGATCCAGATCAATACCATTAATGAGGCGTAAGCGCTCATCTTCGGCCGCATTCTCCGCATCCGATAAGTCTGGACTATCCGGATACCAGCCTGCACTGTGAGTATAAGTCCCCGAGCGGTCGTAGGCTTCATTGTGATGGAACCAAGTGGTCGCATTAACGAATCCATCACTACCCCATGGCATACCAAAATTTAAAGAAGTAGCGAAGGTAGCGCCATCAGTGATCGCATCTTCTCCGTAGATATTCTCCCCACTAAGGTCGGAGTTGGAGCCAATGTCATCATACTTAGGCGAAGAATATCCTACGCCGGTAAAAGTGCGTAAGGAACCTCCTGTGCGTGCATCATTCAACTGTAAGTTCATCACACCCGCGATGGCATCCGAACCGTACTGTGCAGCTGCACCATCCCGGAGGATCTCAACTTGCTTAACGGCTGCCGAAGGAATAGCATTGATATCATTACCCAATTGCCCTTTACCTACACCGTGGTTCAGGCTGAAGAAAGACACTTTATGTCGTCTCTTACCATTCACCAGCAAAAGCGTTTGGTCCGGTGCTAAGCCTCGCAAAGATGCCGGGTCAATCAATGGTGCCAAGTCGTTGATACCAAACTTCACCGCGTTGAAAGAAGGAGCAGAGAAATGCAAAGACTGTCCAATATCGATCTGGTTGGTTGCATTCAGTTCCGCCGTGGTCAATACATCAATTGGCACGGGGCGGTCAACATCGGTTCGTGGCCGACCTCTGGAACCAATCACTGTTACGCTTTCCAGTTCCACCCCTTCTGCCAAAACCACTGTAACCCGACCATCGCCATTCACCGTTACCTCTTGGTTGACATAACCAGTATACGAAACCACTAATACGGTTCCATCTGGCACATCAATCGAGAAATTACCATCCAAATCGGTGATGGTACCGCGTGCACTGCCTTTCACTGAGACGGTGGCGCCGATTAGCGGATTGCCATCCGTATCGCTCACGTTGCCGGTAATCGGTGGTAGCACGACCGACCCCGTCCGGGTAGCCGTAGCTCGAGATAGCACAATCGTCCGATCATTAAATACCTGATAATCGATCGAGAGTGGGGTGAATAGTGCATCCAACACTCGCTCCAGGCGTTCGTTTTGCATCTCAAAAGAGATGGTCTGACTAGTAGCAATTCGCTGGGGGCTATAGGTAAAAGCCACCTCCGCTTGCTCCTCAATCTGATTCATCACTGCTTTCAATGGAACATTGTGCGAGTTCAAGCTGATCCGCTGGTCCAATACTTCTTGCGCACTACCGTTCATAGCGTTCAAGCAGGACAGCGTCATCACCGCTAGTAAAAATTGCATCGAACTGAACCTCATCAGCAGGTAAATTTTGTGGAGTGGTTCTCGTTTGCTTTGCATAACTTTATGGTTTGTCAGTGAAAGAAACCTTCGAGGAATCAGGATGGCCCGTGACCCACTGCGCCAACAGGATTGTCACGGAAAATCTTCCTCAAAGTGTTTTTTGTCGCTTTTGGGGTGGCAATCAAGGGTTGTTACCCCATTCTTTTGCCCCGTAGAGATCATTTGGTTGGTCGTCGAAGCGCTCGGCTTCGTTTTGCACTAGCAGCCCGTGCCACTGATATAGATCACCGCATCCTGTTCGGTATGCGTCAAGCCCAGGGCAGCGCAAATGATATTTAGCTTCTGAAAGAGGGATTCGCTTCTGAGTTTCGTCGTGATGGTACAATTCCTTAGCAAGGCTGCATCATAAATCAGATCAATGCCATAGGCCAATTCCAGCGCTTCAAACACCTCCGCCACGGGAGCTTCGTCAAACTGGAATTGCGGCAACTGTTCCACATCGGTGATCACCTGTGGCTCTTCAGCCACCATTCTGATCATCAACTCTTCATCTTTATCAAAAACGACCCGTTGATTGGGGGTGACTTCTAGCTTCTTGTTGGGTAGTGGAACGACGATGCGTTCATCGGTTTGCACAATCATCTGCTTCTTCTCACCCGGCTCCCGATGCATGGCTACATTGGCATACACGGCCACCTTGCCCGTCGCCACTTCTACTTCCACCGTCTGTTGTCCTTCGAAGGCGATGATCCGAAAACTCGTGCCCAGTACTTTGGTCACCGTTTCATTGGCATACACGATAAAGGGGCGCATGGTATCACGCGCTATATCGAAGAAGGCTTCTCCTTGCAGCACCACGGCACGCTGTTCGCCGGTAAAGTGGGCGGGATATTTCAACGAACTAAAGGGCTCCAGCAACACCACTGATTCATCCGACAAGGCGACGCGTTTGATCATCGCCGAGTTGTTTTGCAGATTAATCCATTCAGTCTCGGCCAGGGCACTACCGGCCACTGCATCCCCGCGATAGTCCAGCCAGAGATACAGCCCGATGGATAGCAGCAAAGCAACAGTGGCTACCACTCGCCAGTAGGCGACCAAATGCCAGCCTTGGTCCGTTCGATTATCGATGCGGCCTTCGATACCTTTCCAGATTTCTTTCTCCAGGTTAGCTTCGTGTTCTTCCGCTTCTATCGAATGCAGGTCCAGTACCAATTGCCGGGCTTCGGCAATCGCGGCTTGCTGCTCCGGGTGAGCGGCCAGCCAGGCCTGCCAGAAGACATCCGTAGCCTCATCGGATTGCAGACACCACCGGATGAAGTAATCATCACTCGCAAAGTCATCTATTTCGAAACCATCGTAAGCCGTCATCTATGCACGCTATTGTAGTGTCCTTTTATCCTAAAGTGACAACGAGAGCCGGTTTATACTCACCTGCCCGCACTTTTTTTGAAAAAAAAATTAAAAGCACACCTATCGAAAGGCCGTGGATTGAGAAAAAATGGAGCTAGAAAGAGGTAAATAAAGCCGGGAAAAGGCTTAGTGTTGCTTCCGCCATGCTGCGGACCGCTTCGTCACCAGATCTTTGCGCAGGTTCGTCAGGGCGCGTTGCAAGAGATTGGACACCGACTGCTTGTTGACGTTGATGATATCGGCGATTTCGCCATTGCTTAAGTTCTGAAAGTAGCGCAAATGGATGACCTCGCGCTGGCGCTCGGGCAATCGCTGGAGTTTACGGCTGAGCTGGCGCTTACGCTCCGACGAAAGTTCATTCTCGATCAATTCGGAAGCCGTCACATCCTTCATCAAGTCAGTGAGGGCGTAGACCTGCGTTTTGTTCTTCTGCGATACGGCACGCAGCAGCTTGTAACGGAAGGACTTGATGAGGTAGGCCTTGACCTGCTTGACCACCGAGAGGCTGTGGCGCTTGTCCCAGAATTCCACAAACAATTCCTGAAGGGTATCCTTGATCAGGTCCTGATCAGGTGTGATCTTGAGGCCGAAATGGAGGAGCGATTTAATATGCCGCTTGTACAGCAAAGAAAACGCACTGCGGTTGCCGCTGCGCAGCAATTCCCATAGTTCTTCGTCAGACTTTTGGATTGGCCGGAGGTGCATTTTTCTATTGTTCTTGAGGCAAAACTAAGAATTTTTGTTGGCAGAAAACAAAATCAGATCGTTTTCATTCTACAACAAAGCCCCCCATGGCTTCATTGTTGATCGCCCTTCAGGGCGCTCTCCTCCGGGCATATCCGGCTACTTTTTCCGTACGATTTGCGCTACAGTTATCCCCCCTAAGTCGCTCATTAGCAACCTTATTCGCGAATTGCCGCGCCAAGGCCTTATCTTATGCCCTTCACCAATTATCACGCTGCCTCTTGGACCTCTTTCCCCAACTGGTCGATCAGTACGACGACCTTAAATACGCGCTTCTAGACGCCCAGACGTTTGATCCCGAGCACTACGGCTTTCCGCCGGTCTACTACCGCATCATGGAGTCCGACCGGCAACGCATCGGCGCCTTCGAACGGGCCTTTCAGGCCTACGATTTTCGCGACAAGGTGGTCTGCGAAGCCGGCGTAGGGCGCCTGGCACTCACCGAGCTCTACCTGCCGCAGGTACGCCACGCCTACCTCATCGAGAACAATCCCCAGTTGCGGCCCTTTCTGGAAGCGCAGATCCGCGAGCGCGGCTGGCAGGACAAAGTCACTCTTCTCTTCGCCGATGCCCGGGAAGTACGCCTGCCCGAGCCCGTGGATGCCATTATTGCCGAGATGATGAGCATCTTCGCCATCAACGAACACCAGGTGCCCGTGTTCCAGCACCTGCGCCAGTACCTGCGCCCCGGCGGCCGCCTCTTTCCCGAACGCATCATCAACCTGGTGCAGCTGGCCCGTGCCGACTTCGACACGCCCCACACCCACTATCCCATTGCCTTTAGCCGCCACCTGCCGGAAGTGCTCTCCCTGCCCAGCGTGCTGCACACCATCGACCTCTACCAGGAATCACAGCCCGCCGTACAGGCCCGCACCACCCTCACGCCCCTGCTCAGCGGCTGCGCCAATGCGCTCTACCTGCGCTCCCTGGTGCAGATCAGCGAAGGCTGCAATTTTACCGGCACCGATAGTTTGATGCCGCCCACGGTTTGTGGATTGAAGGAGGAGGCGGAGGTGAAGACGGGAGTGGCCGTGGAAGTGGAGGGGAATTATCGCTATGGGACGAGCTTGGAGGAGGCTAGTTTTTACCTGCCATAAGCTACTCTGAGTACGGATCAATCCTTTTTTCCATCATTCCGCACCCAAGCTTTCAGGATGACAAGGGAGGCTCGGAACTAACAGAAAGATTATAGTTTAAGGCCCTTCGTTGCCGTCTCCTCTAAATGAAAAGAGAACTTTTAGCGCGAAGGGCCTTATTTTCAATCTGCTTCTTTTACTGGTTTGACCAGTTTTCCTGGGCCTTGCCGATCATTTCCGGCTCGTTGTTATTCCAGGGAATGATAGTGTTGAAAGGCCGTCCTTCATAGTAATCGTTGTAAAAGAGGTACAAGCGGCCATCGCGAATTTTGAAGGTTTCTGGATCAGCCGGAACTTTAGCGCCCTGCATGGCCATGGCAAAGGCGCAATAGCCTCCAAATTCAGGGAGATATTGTTCCGGGCTAGCGTTGAAAGTCAGCTTGTTGGCCTCACTGCTAAAGTAGTAGGTAACACCATTCACTTCAACACTGTGTTCTACACGGCCACGAGTAGCTTCATAAGCCGCGTAGTACGAAACGAGGTCGTAGCCTCCCAAGGCGACCGCATCATCATTCGCCGAGATGTCAGCTTGCGAAAAACCAGATGGAATGTTTGTCATTAAACTGAGCATTAAAAGTGACAAAGAAAAAAATCGCATAGATCAAGTAATTTAGTTGGCACAAACATCGGCGTGATTTTTAGAACTAATGGTGAATAAAATTCATAATTATTTGCTTATCGTACATTTAATGAAGAATAATTAGCCTTTCGAGTATATTTGTGCAATGACAGATGTTTTTACTGAAATTCTTTCGACAGTAAGTTTTAACTCAGCAGTCTATTTCAAGCATCGGTTCTGCGGGACTTGGGGGATGGATATGCCGATGGGGCAATTCGCCCAGTTCCATGTACTTTCACGCGGCCGCTGTGAGGCGAATTGGGAGGGGCAGCGATTGCTGTTAGAGATGGGAGACATCATAATCTTTCCATCGGGTTTGTCGCATAAATTGAGATCACATGCGGAGGCAACCTGTGTTTCCGGGCCGAAGGTATTGGCCAGTATTCAAAAAGGGGAACAAGTCTTTGAAGATGGACCGGAGCAAACTCATCTGATCTGTGGTCACTACGATATGGATCGCAGCTTGTTACATCCGCTATTAGTCAAGCTTCCTGACGTTCTCCTTATTAAGAGTAGTGAATATGGCCGCTTCGACATGATCAATGCTTTGATTGAAATGCTTATCGAAGAAATGGAAGCCCGCAGACCGGGGTACACCTTAGTAAGCCGTCGGTTAGCCGAAGCACTTTTTATTTCTGTGATTCGCCACTACTACCTAAGGCAGAGTGAGCGGAGAAATAATATGTTTCGCGATCAGATGGTGTATCAGGCGGTGGAGTTGATCCACGCTGAATTGAGTGCGGATTGGAAAATCGCTACACTGGCCAAACAAATGGGAGTTTCCCGAACCCTGTTTATCGATCGGTTTAAGAAAGCGGTCGGCGAACCACCTATGCGCTATATTACTAATTGGCGACTCACCAAGGCACGCTCACTGATTAAAAATACGGATCATTCGTTAGCCATTATTAGTGAGGAAGTAGGCTACCGATCGTTGGCGGCATTCAACCGTGCATTTAGCAGGCAATACGCGATTTCTCCAGGGAAATATCGCCGGAGTACAATGGTCACAATAACTGACTAGAATTAACTTATCCAATATTCACTAACCCAAGGCTCCCATACGCTCTCGCTGGTAGAATTCCTGGAAAGTGATCATACGCTTCGTTTGCTCGTCCCACAGCTTGTTGAACATGCACTTGAAGCTTTCGAAGAAAGTGACCGACGTCACATACTTTTGCAGGTCAGGATTTTCCTTTGCACAGCGCGGTAAGTGATAGAATGGGATCTTGCTGTTGAGGTGATGGATGTGGTGATAGCCGATATTACCGGTAAACCAGTGCAACACCTTAGGTAGTTTGTAATAGGTAGCTCCTTTGATGGCCGATAGCAAATAATCCCAATTCTCTTTCCATTCCTTGTAGGTCATTTCGTGCTGGTGTTGCACATAAAAGAACCAGACGGCTACAATAAAGAAGATGACTACAATCGGGATTTGGACCATGAAAAAGGCCTTCCAACCCAACAACCAGCCCAAGCCCAGGTAAACGGCAATCAGGAGCAGGTTGTTAAGGTGCATCATCTGGTGCATCTTTTCCCAGCCTTTCAACTTCACAATTTCAAAGCGGTTGTTGTAAATCATGTAGATAATCGGGCCGAGAATGAAGGTAAAGAATGGCATGCGATATATCCGATAGAACGTCCGCTTCCAACGTGGGGCATTGCGGAATTCTTCCACAGTGAGAAACCAGATATCACCGATTTCACGCGTGTTCAGCTGCCCGCTATGGGCATGATGATAGTTGTGTTCGCGGGCCCAGTAGGCGAAAGGAATGGTACTGAAGAAACTACAGAACCAACCAACAATCTTATTGAGGCGCTGCGACTTAAAAAAGGACCGGTGGCCGCAATCATGCTGGATGGTAAAGATCCGCACGAGAATCAGCCCATTGATCAAGGCTAACCCCAAGGTGATCCAGTACGACCATTCCAGGCTGAAATACATCAAGACCCACAATGCCAGGAAAGGGAAGAACGAACTGACAACTTGCCAAAGCGCCTTCTTCAGATCGGCTTGTGCATATTTGCGGAAACGAGAAGGCCAGTCTTTAAGGGCCTCTTGAATTTCTAAATCGTTAGGGCGAGCCATATCGGGTAATGCTTAAAAATCGGTTAATGAATATGGGCGTTACTTAGTCGTCATACTCTCCACGGTAAATCACACCGCTGTTCGGGTTTTCGCAAACTTCCACGCGGGATAATTTGGGTAGTTGAGGCTTCAGGGCCCGCCAAATCCAGATAGCCAAATTTTCGGCGGTAGGGTTTTCTAATCCTTCAATATCATTAAGGCAACGGTGGTCCAACTGTTTTTCGATAGGTTGCCATACAGCCTTAATATCACCAAAATCAGCGACCCAACCTAATGTTGGATCTAGATCGCCAACTACATACAGGCGTACGATATACGTATGGCCATGCATGCGGCGGCACTTATGATCCGCTGGTACGTGAGGTAGCCAGTGGGCCGAGTCGAAGGTAAATTTCTTAAAGATTTCCATTCCTTACAAAAATATCCGGCGCAAAGGTAAGCTTTCGTCTTTTACTGGAGAAATGCACCTCAGTGCCCTTTGTCACCATTCTATCAAACTTAATGACCTTGAGAAAGGTTGTTGGTCGTGCATTTGTCGTTAGCAAAACTTTAAGATTTCCAGTGTGGCTTTTGACATACTAGATCGTCTAAAAAGTACGATTAAGAGATAGAAGCTCGCCCCGAACAACGCAAACCCAATGGAGATGATCAAAAAATGGCTGCCGCTGGCTTTGCTGGCCACTGTATTCCTTTTCACGGCTTGTGAACCTGACGAACCTTTCGAACTGGAAGAGGAAACGGAGGTCAGTACGGAGGACCCTTCTGCTAATTATCAAGTTTTACTGGATTTAGTCAATGATCTTCGCGCAAGCGGTTGCCGCTGCGGCAACCAGGTGATGCCCCCTGTCGCTCCGCTGCAATGGAATGATAAAATTGCCAGCGCTTCCCGCCAGCACAGCGAAGATATGTCTGATAATGATCACTTCAGTCATGCCGGAACGGATGGCAGCGATGCCGGGCAACGCCTCACGCGCAACGGTTACCAATGGCGTGCCTATGGGGAGAATATCGCTTTTGGGTACGATTCGGCCAGCGCCGTATTTCAAGGCTGGTTTGATAGCCCTGGCCATTGCAAGAATATGATGAGCGCTAGTTTTGAGGATATGGGAGCGGCCCGCATCGACTTGTACTGGACCCAGGATTTTGGGGCGGAATTCTAGTCAAATCCCAAAGGGAGCACTGTATAGGACCTGTCCGTTTTTTCCTTCAAGGCAACCACTAACTAATTCCTGGGCCATGAACACTTCATCAGGTACGGGCAGCGGGCAGCTAATTCCCCAGCGGCTGGCTCGATCAAACCCGAAGCGTGGGTAGTAGTCAGCATGTCCTAGTACAATCACCGATTCGTGCCCTAACTGTTTTGCTTGTTCTAAGCCAGAACGGATAAGCTGTTCGCCAATACCCATTTTTTGAAAATCTGGCCATACAGCCATTGGAGCAAGCGCCAAAGAGGGATAATGCTGCTCGCCTTGACGGATATGAATGTGGGTGAATAGGATATAACCCACGGCTTCTCCATTTTCGGTAAGCCCAATTAAGGAGAGTTCCGGGATGTAGGCACTAGATGACCAAAGTTTTTCCACTAATTGCCCTTCATCGGGCTGGCCAAAAGCCTCGTCCAGTAGCCGTCGGACAGCCGGGAACTCTTCAGCAACGGCAGGGCGAATAGTAAGCTGCATGTTTCCTGGTTTTAGTAGTAAGTGACCGGGCAACTATTGACTGGCGCCTGTGCGTTTGACCAGCGACAGCATCACCCCACTGAAAATAAGCAACCCGCCGATAATACGATTCTGCCAGTGTTGTTGCTGTTGGTCTTCCAACCATTTTTTCAATCGTTCTGCAAAGAAAACGTAAGTCAGCAAAGCTAAACCATCGAAAAGCAAATAGGTGACGGACAAAATGCCTACTTGTGGCCAGAATGGCAATTGGACATTGATGAAGAGTGGGAAAAAGACAGCGAAAAAAACAATAGCCTTGGGGTTGGCCGCCGACATGAGGAAGCCTTCCATATACAACTTCCGGAAAGACCGTTGCCCTTTCTTGGTCAACAATTGCTGTTCGCTTGGCTTGGAAAAGATCTTCCGTAGTCCCAGGAAGATCAGATAAGCGACGCCCATCCATTTTATCAATTGGAATAACTCGCCGGAAGCGACGACGATCGATGCTAAGCCGAGTGAAGCCAGTAACATCTGCAATAGGTTAGCACTGAGGTCACCGACAATGGTGCCCAGTGTTTTTTGTGGGCCGTAGCTCATACTATTTGCTGTCGCTAAAAGAACACTAGGGCCAGGGGTAATAGCGATAATGGCAACAGCGCCGGCGAATGAAAACCAGGTAGCCAGATCCATGAGCGTGCGTTTAGGCGATAAAACAATGATAAAGAAGCAACTTAATAACATTTTACCACACTGAGGTAGTTTCGGGAAAAGCCAAAAAGTGTGGACCAATCTGCTATATTTAGAAAAGCAATTCATCGTCAACTATGTCTACGCCTGATTTCATCATCATCGGAGCCGGTTCCGCCGGTTGTGTTTTAGCTAACCGCCTTTCTGCTGATCCAGCTATTCAGGTGGTCTTACTGGAGGCAGGCGGGCCAGATAAGTTCCCCTTAATTCGCATCCCCAATGCCTACGGCAAATTGTTTCGTACGCCAATCGATTGGGGCCTATGGTCGGAGGAGCAAGAACATCTGGAGGGGCGCAAGTTGTACCTGCCACGAGGCAAAACCCTGGGCGGATCAAGTAGTACCAACGCCATGGCATATGTACGGGGCAATCGCGCCGATTACGATGATTGGGCCGCGGCGGGGAATGCTGGCTGGGACTTCGAATCCATCCTCCCATATTTTATGCGCTCTGAGCATAACGAGCAGCACGATCAGTTGGACGAAGGCTATCATGGGCAAGATGGCCCGCTGAATGTCACCTTCGCACAGAAATTTCAGACGCCCTTCGCACGGGCTTTCGTCGATGCCTGCGGCGAAAGTGGTATCCCTTTTACCGCCGATTATAATGGCGCAAAACAAACGGGTGCTGGCTTCTTTCAATTTACGATTAAAGACCAGCAACGTCATAGCACAGCGGCAGCCTTCCTGCATCCTGTGATGGATCGCCCCAACCTTCGCGTGATCACTGGCGCGCAAGTGGAACGCATATTATTAGATAAAGACCGAGCCGTTGGTGTCGCCTATAGAACTACTTCCGGACCAGCCGAACTGCGTGCTAATAAGGAAGTTTTGTTGTCGGCCGGAGCGTTTCATTCGCCACAGTTACTGCTACTTTCAGGCATTGGAGATCCGGATGAACTCGCTCAGCATAATATTGAATGTAAACGCCCCCTGCCTGGCGTCGGCAAGAATTTGCAAGACCATCTCTTCTACGCAGTCAGTGCTACTTCAGGAAAGCGAGCCGGACAAAACCATGTACTGCAACCTTGGTCGCAATTCGTGTCCCTGCTTCGTTACCTATTCGTCAAAAGTGGGCCATTGACCATCAGCCCCTTGGAAGCAGTCGCTTTCTTCAATATTGACCAAATGGGCGAGCGGGTGGATACAGAGTTTCACTTTGCTTCCCTGCATATCGGTGGCGACTACAACTATGATATGTATGACTTACGGACCTATCCTAAAACGCCTGATGGTTTCACAATTCTTCCGTCCTTATTGCGGCCAAAGAGTCGGGGGTATGTTGGCTTGCGAAGCGATGATCCGCAGGATACGCCTTTGATTCAGCCTAATTTTCTCTCGGAAGAAGATGATCTCGTGCACTTGGTCAAAGGTGGCAAGAGAGCTTTGGAAGTACTAGCGCAGCCCTCCTTCCGACCCTATCTCAAGGAAGTTATCATGCCACAAGATAGCAGTAGTGATGATGCTATTGCGGATCATATTCGCCGTAGCGTAGAGACTATATATCACCCTGTCGGAACCTGCAAGATGGGGAACGACGAGATGGCCGTTGTCGACAATGAATTACGGGTGCACGGCCTGGAAGGTCTCCGAGTAGTAGACGCCTCTATTATGCCTACCATTGTTTCTGGCAATACCAATGCACCCGTTATTATGATAGCGGAAAAAGCGGCGGATCTATTGATGCAATAAGTATTTACGCAACACGCAACACGCAACACGCAACACGCAACACGCAACACGCAACACGTCCCTGATATAGGTTGACCGTGCAGCATGCAGCGTGCCGCGTGTGGCGTTTAATTTAGGTTTGGCTTCGAACAGCCTGTTCCATCGTACATTTCCATTCCAAGCGGAAGGGCATCCTCGACAGCCATTTGATGAAGCCACACATCAGCATCCAAACTGACAGTGCTGCCCTGCAAATTCAGGCCCAAGATGCTCCGCAGTTGATTTTCGCCTGAGCTGGAAACAGTAGCCGCAGCATCAACCTCCGCTCGGGAGATTTGTGTGCGATTGAAGTACAAATTAGCCCACTCGTTGGCAACGGGAAGATTGACTTCTGCCGAGAAATTACTGCTGCTGTTCGGGTTAAGGTGCTCCGCATAATCTTCCAGTTCATCCAATGGCAGATCAGAGCGGAATTCGCGGTAGTCGAATAGGCCATGGCCAAAGAACAAGTTGTTGTTCAGCGTGAGGTCCTTGCAGATCTTGACATTGTTTACACCGCCTTGATCTCCAAATCCAAATACGTTGTTCTCGGCCGTTACCCGGCAATAGGCATCCATCATCAGGGAAGAACCGCCAAAGGAAGCGATCCCGTCGTAAGTCCAGCTGAAAAGTACCGTGTTGTGGGTGACCGTGAAACTTGGCATACCGTCCTGGGCGTGGTGATTAGTCTTGCAATAGATACCTTCACCCGTGTTGTTGACCACTAGGTTATTGTGGATCAAGCCAGTGCCTTCTCGCCCCAGCTGCACTTCAATAGCACCTTGGGAAGAGCCAATATTCATGACCACACAATTCGTCACTTCTACTTGCGTCAGTGCGCCGACCCGTACTTTGATGCCGGCATTACCTGGGGTAGGTGCCTCACCGGCTACTGGCGATGCCTTGCGTAGAAGATTGACCCGGCGGTCGGTCGCATAGCGATTGCGTGGGCCGTTGTCCACGATAATTCCATCAATGGCGACGGTGCCTGCCCATTCGCGATGGCTACGATCGGTGAGTATGGCCAGGCGTTCGGTGGTTTCTGAGCGATTGTAATCATTGGTGCCACTGAGGATCGTTTGGTATTCTCCCCATGGATCACGCGTTTGAAAATCATTGCTATAGCCGCCGAAAATGGAAACGGGAACATTGATTACGTCAGTGCCACGGCCCGTTTTACTGATATAGGTGCCTGCAGCGATATGCACGCGATCACCAGGCTCTAGAAAAGCGGCAATAGCAGCAAGGTCTTTGGCTGGTTCTTCCAATGTTCCCTTACGGCCACGGCCGCGGTCTTGCGATACATAGTAGTCCGTTCCTTCTGTCACGGTTTCTGTGCTTTCTACTGTAGTCGTGCTTAGTGGACCACTCAATACAGTGCTGAAGATCATTAGCATTAGGAGTTTCATTTTGTTGGTTTTAGGGTTTTGAATACGGCAAAATTATACCCCTCTTCTCCATGCGACTAAATCCAAAGCAGTGAACTGAAAGGAAAATAGGGTGAATTATTCCTGCATCAACTCACTACCGTTTTCTTTCACTTCACTACATCGGGTTGGCGTCAGCCCCGAATTTCCAGCCATATTTGTTTTGAAAACGAACAACAGCTAAAACCCACCATAACCAACCGAAACCCTAGAACACCAAAGCCCCAAAACCCCAGAGCACTCCAGTACCCCAACACCTGAAAACTCAAATCCCAAGAACCATTACTCCCCAAACGGAAAGCCGCCGAAGCCCTAAGGGGTGGAGGCGGCCAACTCAACCCCTAAACCCTAAACCCTACTACCCCATGAATCACCTGAAATTCTATTACCAGATCATCGAAAAGGCCATCGCTCAAGTAGGCCTCAACCCAGAAACCGCCCGCACCGATATGGGCAAATGGACGGTTACGAAGAATAATATTCCGGTTTGGGTCGAAGTATTTCATCAGGAAAAAGAGCGACGCAACTACTTCATGGTAGGGGCGCCAGTGATGAAGGTTCCCGCACAAAACCAAACTCAGTTTTACCTGGAATTGCTGCGCGAAAACAATAATCTATATGGAGTAGCCTTCGTAGAAAATAAGGGCGTGATCTACCTGAAGACACTACGCGAAGCAGAAGGCTTAGATGTCAGTGAGGCGAATGCTATGATCCTTCGAGTCGGGAATTATGCTGATCACTACAAAGGGAAACTCGAGAACGCTTATCCTGCTTGGACAAACTACCACGTGCAAGCTGACGCGAACAATGCGAACTAAATTAGACAGCTATGCTTAAGATCGGTATTGGTATTGCCTTCGTGGCGCTATTATTAGTAGCGCGCTGGCTACACCAACTCGGGCCGGGTTATTCGGTGAAACGGGGTGGCGTCAGCTTCTACCATTTTGATAATACCGATTGGAAACGAAAAGTGAAACCACTACCCGAGGCAGACCCCAAAACTTTCCGACGGGTTAGGGCTAGTGGCGGCCGCTATGGAAAAGACGCTCATCAAGTTTTCTTCGAAACAACAGATATACGCGGTGCCGACCCGGCGAGCTTTCAAGTGTTGGACTGGCGCGCCACCTACAGCCGCGATCAACATCGGGTATACTGGGCTTCCATTGCCATTAGTAAGGATCCGGAACATTTCGAGATTCTCAGCAATGCATACGCCAGGGATCAAACCCACGTATACTTTGGTGCGCGGTCGATCCCCGGTGCAGATCCTGTCTCCTTTGAAGTCACGGATATCACTACCGGAAAAGGACGTGATCAATATCGCGAGTACGTACATGGTCGGCCACAATCCAAATAACCATGCCCAGACTAATTATTGGAATAATGTTGTTAGCAGGCCTGGCCTTCTTAGCGCTTAATCACTGGATTCACCGATTCAATGGTTATACCGTGAGGAATGATCAGGTCTTCTTTCATCAGATCAATATGCAGTACCAAGCGATAGCAACCCCCATTTTAATGGCTGATGCAGCTAGTTTTTACCGCTATCCTTTTCCCTGGCATGAGTATGGTCGTGATCATTCTTTCGTCTTCTATCGAGGACACCTACTGCCAGATTGCGATCCTAATACATTTGAAATTACGAACCTCCGACAGGCTTTAAGCCGAGATGTCGAACGAACCTATCGCAAGGCTACCAAACTAAGCGAAACGGCCACAAGTTACCGGCATCTGGGAGGCGGTTACCACCTCGATAAGAATCGAGCTTATTGGGGCAACCCCATCAGAAATGCCGATATCAAGAGTTTCGAATTCCTAGGCTTCTCTTATCAATTTGGTAGTAAGAGAGGGGCAGCTGCTTACGCTAAAGATAAATTCCAAGTATATTGCGATGGACAAGTCATCGAAGGGGCAATACCAGCTACTTTCGAACTCTTAGGGAGTAATTATGCCACCGATGGCGAACAAGTTTATTATCGGTACGAACGGATGCCAGGAACCGATGTCGCTTCTTTTGTGGTTAGTACGGAATTTAGCGATAGGGACCTTGCCCATGATCAGCATCGTTCGTACGCTAATGGTCGGGCACTACCCTGATCTCCAATCCATCGGACTATGCGGCATGTGTTGCTTTTATGTTTCTCGGCGCTACTTTTCGCAGCATGCGGATCGAAAAAACCATTGCAAGAGGCTACCGGGTATGAATCCGAAGCGCTATTTCTGGAGACTTTTGTTCGTGCGGTACAGGAACATAATGAAGAAATGATCCTTCAGCTACTCGATGAAGAATATGTAAACGAACAACTGCATGGCATATTCCGGGGTGATCAAGCAAAATTTATCGGCGATCTCTTTTGCGGCTACCTGACAAACGGCGACAACTTTGGCTGTTTGGAACTCGCCGAGATAACTGAATTCAGGCACTCGCGAAGTTGGGTAGAGGATGATTTGCATTGGGTGGAGTTTACCGGCTTCGACGGTACGCAGGCGGTCATTTGCACATTTACCCTTGTACAGCAAATCGTGAACGGAGAAGTTCAGTATAGCCTCTATGGTGCAGTAGGATAGAGCGTGAATGGTTACTAGCCGAACCGCAAGACGCTAAGCTCGTAAGCTAAAAACCCAAAACCCAAAACCCAAAACCTAAAACCCAAAACCTAAAAACCTAAAAACCTAAAAACCTGATAACCTGATAACCCCATGTGTGTAACACTACTTGATGCCAACCTTAGCGAAACCATCATCGGCCTGTGGGATATTGATCATCCGACACTGGGATATCGCAGAGTAATGGCCTACCAGAACGTGCCAAGGAACGAAAGCGACGAGGCCAATTGTATGCTATTGCATGTGCCTACAGCAGCGCCCATTACACCCGAATGCTTGCTCAATACTGAAAAAGACCCTGATCTGCTTAGTAACATGGCTGCTCGGGTTTTACCAGCAAGCAGAGGCGCTTTTGGAACGCGTGGAGCGGCCAATTTTGCCTTTGAAATGGGTATTTATCACATCGTGGTATTGAACGACCCAAAGGGTGGAAATGTCCAGTCACTTTTAGCCGCTATTCCTGAGGCTAAGCGGCCGGATGTCACGGAAGAGGTCTTGCAGTTTTATGCGGAGGAGTATCCCGATTTCGCCTTGGTTGTATGCTGTTTTAATAATCGGGAATCCAAGAAGGCCAGCCCTATTATGCTGCATTATGATCCGGCTCATCCAGAACTGTATTTTTACCCGACTCTAGAAAGCCACGGAAGCCTGCCGACTATCGGGGAAGAGGTGAAATATCACCAAAAGATCATCTTGGGGCATTCTTCTGATACGATGGGTGAGGTGCAATTTAAAGCCATTGACCACAGTGAGTGCAGCGAGCACCTGCAAGCTTTCTTACCTGCATTTGGTACAGGGATGGTAATAAGCGGAGAGCTCCCAAACTCTGATGTAGTTGTCCCTAAAAATGAGTTGCCGACTTTTCCTAGTCTGTATGGACGATTGTACCACGAGCACCTGATGGAATAGCAATCGTTCCGTATTTCCCAAATGATGCTTACCTTAAAGGGGAAGATAAAAGCGCATATCATCGCAATCGATCGAGGCATGTTTGTTGGTTCCGTTAACCAAGTTTCGAGACTTTTTCTACTTCCGGCACTATTCCTAATGCTGGTGTTTACGGACGTACATGCCCAACCATCTGCCCCGGAGAAAACCGGTGAGCCCGACGAGCTCTATCAACTTAACCTGACGGCTCGTGAGCTGGTTTCGACCAATCCCGATAGTGTTCACTTATTAACGCAGTACATAATTGCTACGGCCGATTCGGCCAGCATGCCTTATACGGTAGCCGATGCTCGGATATCGGAGGGCCTGGCCTACATGACAGCCGGTACCTGGTGGGAGGCTGAAGAGCTATTTCGTAATGTCTTGCCGGTTTACCGACGTTTAGGTGATAGTCTTTCTGTGGCCGTTGCCTTGGATTATTTGGGGTTTTCGCTTTTGGATCAAGGTTTTATTGATCAACACTTTGAACTCCAGCTGCAGGCATTGGATTATCGTCGCCGATTTGACGCACCGGCTAACGATATTGCGCGTTCCTATTCCATTGTTGGTAGTGTCTACTTTCGGCAAGGTGAGTTACAGCGGGCGCTTGAGCACTATCAACAAACGCTGGCTATTCGACAAGAAATTTCAGGCTTGCGCCCACAATTCTTTGGCTTCACTTTGCGAAATATGGCCAATGTTTATGCCGGGCAAAAGCGTTACGAGGAAGCCGAGCAGCATTACCTCATGGCCATCGATAGCTTTTCTGCCGACCGCAACAACCAATTTATCATTCAAGCCAGACGGCTGCTCGGAGAAATGTTGGTGGACATGGGGCGCTACCAAGAAGCAGAAGGCAACTATCGGACGGCATTACAATATGCGGAACAGATCAATAACCAAGGCGCGCGAGGGCGGGTCTACCTGAACTTGGGGCGATTGTACTATCAGCAAGACAGGCATGCTGATGCCTTAGCCGAACTTGAGCAAGCGCATAATTACCTAGCCAGCTCGAACACCTTTCCCGAGCTGCGAGATGCCTATCAATTGACTTCTGAAATCCATGAAGCGTCCGGCGATAATCAGCAAGCGCTGTACTACTTTAAAGCATTCGATAGCATTAAGGATACGTTGGTGACAACGGAGTCGGCCCGTAATATGGCAGAGCTTCGCACTCAGTATGATATCGCACAAAAAGAACAGCAGATCGCTTTATTGGAAGCCAATAGCCGACGTGACAGAGCAGCTCGATTAGCTTTGCTGGCCGGCTTGATCGTATCGATTTTGGCGGCTGCCTTGATCCTGCGGGCCAACGCCAGGCGGAAGCGGGCTTTTGCTGTATTGCAAGCGACACAGGCCCAATTGATCCAATCGGAAAAAATGGCTTCCCTGGGGCAGCTTACCGCCGGGGTAGCACATGAAATTAATAACCCGGTCAATTTCATCGCAACGAGTGTTGATGCCTTGAAACTGGATGTGGAAGACTTACAGCGCTTGCTGGATGAACTGGTCAAGCTGCAAGAAAACCCGGAAGACCCAGCAAAAGTACAGGCACTGCTCACGCTTGCAAAATCGATTGACCTTCCTTATTTGCAAAACGAATTGCGAGAATTGACGGCCAATATTGAGATCGGGGCCCACCGTACACAAGATATAGTAGCCGCGCTGCGGGGGTATTCTCGAGAATCGGAAGGCGAATTTCGCAAGGGCGACATTCATGACACCCTCAATGCGTCGGTCTTGATTTTGCATCACAAACTGAGCGATCGGATTGAATTGCATCGCGAGTACGGACAACTACCCAAGGTTTCTTGCATGGCTAATCGCCTCCACCAGGTTTTTATCAACTTGCTGGACAATGCCATCCAAGCCATTGAAGACGAAGGCAAGATTGTCATTACCACTTCTCATCTGGAAGCAAAGCATAGCGTGCGAATTAGTATCCTCGATTCGGGAAAAGGAATGAGTGAGGAAACTCGCAATAATGCTTTTAACCCCTTTTTCACCACTAAGGAAGTAGGGCAGGGCACAGGCTTAGGCCTATACGTCAGCTATGGGATCATTCAACAGCACGGTGGCCGGATCAGCATCCACCCAGGGCCGGAAAAGGGTACGGAAGTTGTGATCGAACTACCCGTAGAGGGCGCTTCCTAATCGGCCCTTTCATAGCGACTGTACAAGTGCTCTCCATCATGGCTGAAACGAGAACGGATATAGTACGATCGAAAGTGCCGAACAGGTAGCAATGAACCAGTCTCCAAATGCACTCGACTGAGCAATTCTATCTCCTCTTCGCTAGTAGAAAGCAGGGCTACTGCTTCGATCTTCTCCCCACGTTTGAATAGGCTGCTTTCGCGGCTAATGTAATAGGTGAATTCCTGATAATTTGAAGAGATGCCAGTCAGCCGGTCGTACTCCTGCTTGCTAATGTTGCCGGGGATTAAGTTGTTCGCATCCGCCGCGGGTGGATACAATACAAGGAAGGCAACGAACAGCTCCCGATAACTGGCCAGTTTTAAAGATATGTCCTCCACCTGTTCTGCCTTATCCAGTTTTTGACACAGCTCCAACTGCAACCGATACCGGGTAGGGTTCGCTTTTTGCTGAATGACCTTGCTGATCCAGCGTTCGGCTGCGACCCATTCTTCGGGTTCAGTAGCAACGGTGTTTATGATGTCGGCGGCCGTTTCAAGTAAGCCATATTGGCGGGAGTAATAATAGTCCTTGTGTTCAAAATATTGTAACGCTGCCAATCGCTGCTCTTGGAGACTGCCAACCCGGATTTGGTAACGGAAGATGGATTCCGCCATCCATTCATTCATGTATCCGGGGCGCCAGCGATCCCTCGTCGCCAACGCATGTTGGTATAAGCTTTCATCCCTTTCCTGAACCGCCTGCTCCAAGGTTTTCTGGATCGCCTGCCGGATCATCCAATCGGCGTCGATCGGGTTCTTCCTATTATAGTCTTCGACAATTTGCAGGAAAACGGTATTGTAATGATCTTTCTCTAGTAGTAGACTATCCACAAATACCAGGCGGGTATCGATGCAGAGCCCCTTAAGCTCTTGGTAAAGTTGGAAGGTGCTAAAATCCTCTCGCTGGAACGAAGCCAGGTAATCATTGGTGAGCCTCAGGCGAAGGTCAGTAGCCTCTATGCCTTGCATTCCAAGGAAGGTAGAATGATCCAATAGTTGTTTGACCAAGCGCGGGTCGCGGTCACCAGCGAGGTACAATTGATATAGGCGCTGACTGAGGTCGGTAACGAGCGAATTCGGGCGGTTGCCAGGGATTAAGAAACCATAGCGAACCCGATCTGGCTGCGAAAAACCCTTCGCAAAGGTGATGCTGGCGGGATAAGCCTGAAGGTAACAAGCTTCTTGAAGTGTCAGGGCCGGCGCGCTTCCTCGCTCCAACAGTAAGAACCGGTAGGATTTCTGCCATTGGGGTAAACGGTCTGGCTCGTAGCCCATCTGTGCAAGAACAGCTGCCGGATCGGAGATGTCTTCGGCAATTATGACCAGTAATTGCTTGTTGTTCGCCTCAGCGATTACTTGGGCCTGCGATAGGCTGGTATCCAACAAAAGACGGGAGAAAGCGGGTAGAGTGCCTTTGTCAGACCGTTTCCGAGAAAGGCTTAAGGCTGCCAGGCCAATAGCAGCTAGTATGATGAAAGTGATAATGGTTTTCATGGTCAGGGGATAAAAAAAACCGATACCCCGCAGGGCATCGGTCACTTCAAAACAAAAACCTTACACCCTTTTTCTTTGATGCGGGGTTTTTGTGTTAATAGCAATCAGGTGTGGTTCATGGGGTTTAAAACGTGGTCCTTAAAGTTGTACGGAAACACCTACTGTAGCATAGCCGAGGTTGCTGCCTAATTCCATGTAGGCACCGATCTTGTCGCTGAATGCATAGCGAGCGCCGATCAGGCCGGAGAATACCATGCTGCTACCACTTGTATCAACATCGTCGTAGAAGTCATCAGTGGAATCGAATTTCACCATTAGCATGCCAAGGCTTACACCAGCATAGGCATCGAAGCGCTCGGATTTGATGAAGTTAGGGTGCCAAGTAGCACGGCCGGCAACGTAAGTGTACGTGTAGCGCCAGTCGTAAGAGCTCCATCCATAGGTAGCGCTTTTGTAACCAACAGTACCTCCTACTGCCAAGCGGCCATTCAAGAAATCATTGTCGATTCCGTGCATGTAAGACAGGGAGATAATCGGGGTTTGGTTCGTATAGCTAGCCCAGCCACCGAAGCCAAGACCAGCTTGAGCGAATTGAACGCCCGTGTCCATTTTCTGAGCGGTAGCGGGAGCAGCACTGATCGTTACTAATGCGAGTGCTAGTGCGAGGGTCTGAAAGAAGGTTTTCATTTGTTTTGATTTTAGGTACAGGTTAATAATGGGTTTTGGTTGTTGGAGATGTTCAGTGGGGTGATCTCCGTTTTGTTGACACAAATATGGGGGTGTCCTGCACCGCATCGCCAGTCGAATGGGGTGAAGGAAGGGAAGGGAGGAGTGAACTGAAAGGAATGGAAAGTGAGTATTTAGCGGAATACGTATTTTGTGTCAACCTTCCAAGTGGAAGGCATTTCAAACAGGTAATCTGCTCCATTTTATCGACGACTCATGAAAAGACTACTAGCCCTCTCTCTCCTTTGTCTGCCGATCTTATTGCTCAGCCAAATTAGTGGTTATGACCTACAGCAAATCCAAGGGTATCAGGTATACATTGAATCGGATGCGCTTGCTGATCACCAGGAAGTAGCGAATGAGGCCATTGCCCTGCTTTCCGATAAACTGGAAATCATCAATGAGTTGGGCTTGCGAGCGGATATTCTTGATTCCCTGCAAGCGGTGACCATCTTTATGGATTGGAATACTACTACCGGTGCGGCGGTTTACCATCCAGGCTTGCAGTGGCTGATCAACAATGGCTACATCGAAGAGAAATGGAAAGCGGTAGAGATTTCCAATATGACCAACTTCGTTAATTGGTCGAATCAAAATCAGCCCTACATGGTGATGCATGAGCTGGCACATGCCTATCATGATCGTGTACTGGGGTTTGGCTACCAACCAATCATTGATGCCTATGAGGGCGCAATGGCAGCTGAGCTATATGAGTCGGTTTCCTATCATGCTGGCAGTGGTTTTTACTTTGATCAAGAAGCCTATGCGGCTACGAACTACATCGAGTATTTCGCCGAGCTGACCGAAGCCTACCTGGGAGAGAACGACTTCTTTCCCTTCTTCCGGGAAGATATTGAGCCGCACGACCCGGCCGGTTATGAGGTGGTGGTCGATGTTTGGCAATTTGAAACTACTTCAACTGAAGACCTGAGCGATGTCTATGAATTAACCGTTTACCCCAACCCTGTGAATGACATACTTCATGTACAAGGCCAATCAATAAAAGCAGGCGAGCAAGTGCGAATCTTTAGTGCAGATGGCAAAGTATGGCGCCAAATAAGAACCATGACTGCTGACCGCTTGGAAATCGATCTTAGCACACTAGCTGCAGGACACTACTTTGTGGAGTTAGGGGCTCGCTGGGCTTATCCTTTCATAAAAGAGTAACGCTCAGGAGAGCAAGACCAAAGCCTCTCCTAATTAATGACCGTAGGAACTTTGTATATTGCCCCAACAGAATTTCGTTATTTGCTTTGAGGCACTATCTATGTCGCTATGACACCAACCCTGGCCGAAACGCCGGTGATCTTTCTCGCTTTTGCCAATGACCGGGATAATTACTTACCCATGGTCAATAAGGAGCGCAAGACCATTTACCGGAGCTTGCGACGGTTCAACGATAGTGGCCTTGTTAAAGTAGAAGCGGAAGCGACCTCCCAACTAGAAGATATCTTCGAAGTTTTTACGCACTACCACGAACGGGTTGCGCTCTTTCACTATGGTGGGCATGCTGGGGGAACTTTCCTGCAATTAGAACAAGAAGATTCCTCTCCACAATTTGCTTATGCCGGTGGATTGGCACAACTACTGGGGCTGCAGAAAAACCTAAAACTAGTCTTCTTGAATGGATGCGCTACCCGCGGGCAGGTGGAGTTACTGCTTTCCCAGGGAGTGAAGGCCGTTATTGCAACGGCAGTTAGTGTAGAGGACCAGATGGCGACGGAATTCGCCCAGCTGTTTTACAATGCATTATCCGGCCACGCCACTATTCGACAGGCTTTTGATACCGCTCGAGCCTTTATCTCTTCTAAGTATCAAGGCCGTTACGATATCAAAACCTACCGCTCGTCGGAATGGGAAGGTACCACCGGAACTGAATTTCCCTGGGGGCTGTACCTAAATGAAGAGGCGGAGGAAGTCCTGAACTGGACGCTGCCATTTCCGGAAACGACAACCTACGAGAGTTCGAATACGGAGAATCGACTCAACCGGATTCCTTCACCGACGAATGTTTTTGTCGGTTACGAGAAAGAGCTGGCTCAGTTCGAATCAGCATTGGAAACCTTCACCGTGATAGGCATTGAAGGCTTGGGGGGAGTGGGTAAAACCGAATTTGCCATTGAGAGTATCAAACGATTCGTTCCTGATCGCGAACGGATTATTTGGGCAAGCCCCATCACCAGTTTTGACACACTAATACAGCGATCAGGTTACGAAGCAATCCTTCGTATTGAAGGCCAACGAGAGGTCGATAAATTCAAAAACTTTGAAGGCCTACTTGATCGAGACAACCGCATCGTTTTTGTTGAAGACTACCACGACAATGAAGATGAGACCTATCAGCGCTTTTTTGAGCAGTTGAGTCTGAGCCGTGCTCGCATCGTGGTCGTTTCTCGATTTTTCACCGAGGAGTTGAATGTTGGCGGAGTGGTGCGCCTAAATGGCTTAGAGGATGCCGCTATCCTCCACGCCCGGAACTTACGCGATCGGAAAGCAGATTATGAAGAGATCCCCGATGAGGAACTGGAAACGCTTTGTCGACTTACCGAAGGTCATCCACTCTCCATGGAGTTGGGGATGCAGTTGTTGGGGTATGGTGAGTCAGCGGATGATGTTCTCGATGCTATTTCCGGAGAGGATTACCTGGAGCACAAAAAGGTAGATGAACTCAGCCAGCGACTACTGTTTAGTGTTCTGGAGCATGCCAACACTAGCAAGCGGGAGCGGGAACTGCTGCTCAAGTTATCGGTTTTTCGAGATCGGGTACCCTTGGAGGCCATCGAAGCCTTGTTTGAAAAAGGAAGCATTAAGTATCCTTTGTCGCAGCTGATCGATAAATCACTGATTAGGCAACGCAACAAGCTCTACGATTCACCGCCATTGATCCGAGAATTTTGCCGGACAATGCTCGACGATCCGGAATATATTCACGAGCGCGCAGCCGATTATTTCCTCGATGAACGGACTAGTAATTTTGATCTGTCGTTAGAGGAAAATATTATCTATCATCTCAGCGAAAGCCAGCAGTGGGAGCTCCTAGGCGCCAATATCAAGCGCAATGGCCAGTTGTTCATTGTGCACGGGCAAACCCTACTCCTCAATCGGATTATCACCCTTTTGAATCAACACCGGGTAAAGGAGCCCATTTTCGATCTTTTCCGGGCGCAGATCTTACAGCGCATCCAAGGCGAGCACAAAAAGGCAGGGCGACCTGCCAAGCGGGCATTGTCGGCCTACCGCGAAAACGGTGATCAAAGTGGTGTGGCCTATGCGCTCAATATGTTAGGGGAGGTGTATGTGGGGCAAGGTGAGCAAGAAGAAGCCATGCAATGCTACGAGGAGGCTTTGGTGATCGCATTAGACAAGAAAATTCCAGCCATAGCCGTCAATTGTTACCATTACCTGGCTATACTCCAAGCCAATCAAGGCAATATGGAAACGGCGCTGCTGATGGTCAATGCCGGCCTGGCCCTGGCCGATGAAACGGACGATCGGTTTGGGAAGGCCAACCTGCTGAATGCGCAGGGCAAGATTTTCACCTCCCAAGGGGAGTACGACAAGTCGCTGGAAGCCCGACGAAAGAGTTATGTGCTCTTCTCCGAGATTGGGGCCCGCATGTTGATGGTAGTGGTCAAAAATAATATCGCTGTTTCACTTTCGACACAAGGTAAATTCAAGGAAGCTTTAGTAGAGTTGGAAGAGTGCCTGGCCATTGAAAAAGAAATTGGAGCGAGGTATCGCATCGCCAATCTGTATAATAATATCGCGAGAGCTCTTTTGGGTATGAACAGATTGGAAGAAGCATTGCTGAAATTTCAGGAGAGCTTGCAAATCTATGAAGATGTAAAATTCCCGTTTGGATGTGCTGCGGCGGAGCAAGGGATTGGCTTTTGTTATGTCGAAATGGAGCGTTTTCCAGAAGCCCTGGAGCAATTCCGTGCCAGCTTGAGTATTTGCCAGGACATTGGCTACAAAGTCGGTGAGTTACGGCTCCTCAAGCTAGTGGGAGGCACACTATTAAAGATATCGCTAGATCATCGAGAGGAAGCCTTAGCTTTCTACCTTCAGGCAGCCTTCCTCGCAAGGCAAATGGATACGGCTGACGCTGAAATTCAGCAGCAACTGAATCTCCTGAAAGAGGAATGGGGTGATGATGATTTCATCACCCACGTTCACGCAATTATTGACCAATGGCCGGAAGATCAGCGCACCGGCTTTTCGGTGGATCAACTTACTGCAGAAAGCTAGTGTCGATCTCTAAGCTCCACTTACTGTTTAATAAATGGCTTCGTCACTTTTGCACCTTCCTCATTTTGGAGCGTTAACAAGTAGTAGCCAGGGGCGAGCTCTCCGATAGCTAGAGATGTGCGATGCTCACCTGGCCAAACTCTTATCGACTGTAGTAGTACGGGCTGGCCAAGTAGGTTCAGCACTTGCAACTGCAGTTCATCAGTTTCTTGTGCTTGAAATTGGAGCTGTACGGTTTCGCTGGCCGGGTTTGGCGCTAAACGCAAATGACTCAAGGCAAGAGCTTCTTCGGTATTGTCGGGGGTGCTGAGGATGGCAAATAAACCGCCGCAGGAAAAGTTGGTGATATCCATAGTGCCGACTACGCCAGTAGTCGTTCCAATATTTCCAGCTTGCCACTCCTGTAAAGAGGCCGTCGAGCCGTTGCGGTAAACTTTGAATTCCAGGTCCTGTACTTGACTGAAATCCTCACAGGGATTGACGTCGGAGGCACTGGAAGCCTTGAAAAAGAAGAGGTCGGTGGCAACCAGATCGGTGCCGGTCGCTTCACTTAGCTTTGCTACATCTTCGTCGGTGAAGTAGAACTTCAAGCCCAGTGTGGTATCAAGTGGTGCTCCGTAGTTGGGTGTCACTTGCCAGAAATACTTCAAGGCTGTAGCCGCGTCAATTGGGCCAAGCTCCGGAGCGAAGGTCTCAATGAGAGTCGTGATATCTTGTACTTGCGTATCGCGGTCAATCCGCACCTGAAAGATACCATCCTCCAGGTCGCCAATATCCTGGCCGTAGCTGTTAATGCTGAGGAGCAGCGTATCGATGGTCGAGCCTTCTGCTTGTTCGAAGTAATTAGTAAAGCCTTCTTCGTCAATGCTAAGGGAGTCGGCGAAATAGGTGTTGATAGCGGGTAAAACCACGGTAGGGTTGACCTTGATCACCCAGAAATCATTTCCACCAAAATTGGCCCCGACATCCTGATCCGAAGATTGACTAATGCCAGCGACGACGTACCCTTCATCATCTGCAGGGACTAGACTTTCGACCAGGTCAATTCCACTGCCGCCGAAGTTTTGCTCCCAAACCAGGTCGCCATTGAAGTCTAATTTGATGATCCAATAGTCACTCTCACCATTGTTTTCCATCACATCTTGATCGGAGGATGTGCTTTCTACCGCTACGATATAGCCATCATCAGTTTCGAGCAGTTCGTCGCCATAATCATCACCGCTGCCACCGTAGTTTCTCTCCCATTCCAGGTTGCCATCGGCATCTAGTTTGATGATCCAGCAATCGTCGCCGCCATTATTGGCTCCTACATCCAGATCGGAGGAATTACTCTGGCCAAGGGCGATATAGCCGCCATCGCTTGTCGGTAAGATATCGGAAGGGAAGTCTGTACCAGTTCCACCGAAATTTTCTTCCCAAACCAGGTCTCCATTAGCATCCAGCTTGACGATCCAGTAATCATCGCCGCCATTGTTGCTGCTAACATCCTGGTCAGAAGATTGACTGGTACCAGCCACGATGTAACCGCCGTCACTTGTTTGGGCTATATCGTAAGCAATGTCAATCCCGGCACCACCATAGTTTTGCTCCCAAGTCAAATCACCGTTGGTATCTAGTTTGATGATCCAAAAGTCACGCTCTCCATTGTTCGCACTGACATCGATATTGGAGGACCGACTGAATCCGGCTACGATATAACCGTCATCCGTGGTTTGAGTGATGCTGTATGCTGTTTCGAGGCTGCTGCCGCCATAATTTTGTTCCCAGATTAGGTCGCCATCGCTATCTACCTTGACGATCCAATAATCATTTATCCCATTATTTCCCCCTACATCCAGGTCGGAGGACAAGGTAAAGCCAGCCATCACATAGCCACCATCATTTACGGGAGCAGCTGACCAGGCATAGTCATTTGAGCTACCGCCATAGTTTTGTTCCCAAACCAGATTGCCATCCGTATCAATTTTGATGATCCACATATCGTCTCCTCCATTATTACTGGCGACATCCTGATCGGAAGAAGCGCTGGCTCCTGCAATAATATAACCACCATCGCTGGCGGGAAGTAGCTGCTCTGCAAAGTCGTTTTCACTACCTCCGAAATTCTGTTCCCAGATAATTTCCGCTTGCGCGGCCAGTTGGCCAGGCAAAAAGAAAATAGGCAGGAGGAGTAAGAAAACCCAGAATGAGGAAGATCGGATTTGTTGAATAGCTAGCATGTGTTTGTCTTGTGTGGAAAGGCTTTGAAAACCGGTATTCATGTAGAGCATTTTCAATGAGTTTTAGTAGTAGATCGAAGCTGAGTTTGGAGCCTGTTCCGGTAAAGAGTTCTCGTAGGGTTTAGGCCATACCAAGATCAGTCCGTAATGGAAGTATTGCTTGACGAATGCAGATGGGGTGGGCAATAAGCACACACCATTGCATAGAAGGGGGACCAAGTTTTGAAGACAAAGGGGATAGAAGGAATTCGCCTGTTCCGCTGAGTACATGTTGGTTCTTGCGGTTGAACAGGCCGGGCAGCTAACAACAAAAGTGCTGCTTGAAAACAGGGTTTCAGCATAACTATGGGTTCTAGGTTGGCATTGCGATAGCATTGCAAGTTCCAATGTCTCCTTTTTTGAGGGATTTTCATAGTGCCTTTCTCTAGAAGAAGTGAGTTAGGAAGAGGATAGTAGAGCAGATGAAAGGAAGAGTTGGGTTTTGCAGGAGCTGTTATGAAATAGAGGCTTCTCTCCATAAAAATCCCTATTTTCAAGCAGATAAATCATCCGATATGAAACCCACACTGACTGCTGTATGGCTGCTTTTTGCGGCGACTAATCTCTTTGGGAGCAATCTACAAATCCAGCCTCCCATCCTCTACGAAGACCAAGGTGAGTACTATGCCATTGTGACATTGTCCTGGGAAAATGCCTGGTATTCGGCCCGCAACCATGATGCCGTTTGGCTATTTGGAAAGTTCTTGCGGGGCGACAATGGTTATGTGCATGCTTCCCTGACAGACGATGGGCATGTGGTAGAGAGAACCCTTACCGGCCAGAACGTCAGCATCGATGTTCCCGAAGATGGAACCGGTGCCTTTATTCGGCTGGGTGCCGACTACCGTGGCCCAGTGGAAGTGACGGTACGTCTTCGGATTGACGACAGTGGATGGGATCGCTTCCGACCACGCAATACGACCTTTAAAGTATACGGCTTGGAGATGGTATACATACCGGAAGGTGGCTTCACCCTGGGTGACCCCAACCCACGTGCTCATGCTTTTGGGTCGCTCTATCAATCAGATGCCGATGGAAATGCCGCAGGTTTATACCGTGTTGAAACGGAAGATCAAGTAATTGATATCGGCCCGCAGGAGGGGAATCTCTACTACCAATCGCCTACCGAGTATGAAGGGGATCGCACGGGCACTTTGCCGGCGGAGTATCCGAAGGGGGTGTCGCCCTTTTACATCATGAAATACGAACCCACCCAAGGGCAGTATGCCGATTTTCTGAATACCCTCAGCGAGAATCAAAGCGTCAACCGAGCCATTTTCGGGGGGCGGACCTACTATCAAAAGCGCGGCACGATTCGGCTAGGGGAAAATGGTTATAGCGCTGGTGTGCCGGATCGCCCCTGCGGCTTCATCGGTTGGGATGATGGCATGGCCTTTGCCGATTGGGCTGGCTTGCGCCCGATGACCGAGCTGGAATTTACGAAAGCGGCCCGCGGCCCCGGTGAACCAATTGACACTGAATTCCCCTGGAATACCGGCTCCAAAGCGCTGATGCAACGAACCTACACCGAGGCGGGTGACCTGGTCATGAATAACGGTTGGGAAGAGCGACTCTTGACCGACGAAGCCAAGCCTTACTTCGGTGCCTCCTACTACTGGGTAATGGACTTGGCGGGTAGTACCTGGGAACGGGTAATCACGATCGGTGACGATACCGGGCGTGCTTTTACCGGTTCGCATGGTGATGGGGAGATCGGCTACTACGGCGCCGCTACCAATGAAGACTGGCCGCAAGGCCCTGGCGAAACCAGTGGCTTTGGTTTTCGAGGCGGCGGCTACTACACCTTTGGACGCCCTTATTCGGAGTTCAATCCCTTCAGCCCTATTGCTTATCGGCGCTTTGGCGGTTGGGCGGGTAGCAACCGTGTGGCGGCTTATGGGCAGCGCTTTGTGCGGACGGTTCGGTAGAGCTACTCACTCTTGTAGTTTTTGTGCTGGAATAACAGAATTGATATTTAAAGTGCAACCAACTATTCAATGCCTTATCCTTAGACCAGGAATCAGTGAAGTTCCTTCTAGTTTCAGGACAAAGGGAAGAACGTTCTAGTAGGCGAACTATTCGCTTGTCTTACCTAAGGCATTATTCCTAACCTATCTTACTATTCTCATGCAAAAGATCACTCCCCTTGTTTCAGCTCTAATTTTAATGACTTCTTTGTTCAGTTGCCATCGAAATGCTTTACCGAGCACCAGCTTGGAGCATGAACAACTAGCCACCAAGCTCGATCAATTGGTCGCCGCTCATTATTCTGCAGGAGCGTTTAATGGAACGGTTCTGGTAGCACAGGAAGGAAGTATTGTCTTAAATAAGGCCTATGGACACTTAGATGTAGCGCAAGAACGAGCACTGAGCACTTCCTCCTTGTTTGAGGTTGCTTCTCTTTCTAAGCAGTTTACCGCTTTGTTGATGGTCATGTTCAAGGAAAACAGTGAGCTTGATTTCGATGATAAGGTGACCAAGTACTTGCCTGACTTTCCGTACGAGAATATTTCGATCCGGCACTTGCTGACCCACACCTCAGGCTTATCGGAAAGGAGCTTTTTTCAATGGGCCGGCCAAAACATGAATCCTGCCAAAATCTATCACAATACAATTGTGTTGGAGTACCTTAAGCAGGCAACACCGGAACTGGCCTTCGAGCCGGGCGAGCGATGGGAGTACTCCAATGTAGGCTATTTCGTATTGCCGCTCATTCTACAGGAAATTAGCGGGAAACACTATGCCGAGTTGCTACGTGAGCTTATCCTGAATCCTTTGGAAATGAACCGCAGCGGCATTTATGCGCAAAGCTTGAAAGGAAGCGAAATGCCGGATTACGCCTTTGGAAAGATGTTTAATCCGCAGGATTCGACCTTTATGCCGGCATTTGGAATGGCTTGGTCAGACTCCATCTACGGCAGTGTCGGAATACTGGCCAATACCAATGATTTGTTCAAATGGGATCGTGCCCTGCAGCAAAATACACTCGTCAGTGCTGAGGCTCTAGAAGAGGTGTTTACTGCTTACTCACTACGAGATGGAACGTCTTCAGGTTACGGCTTAGGCTGGTTTGTCCGCGACGACTTCGATCTTAATGGGCGAAACCTGGGGAAACGAGTAGATCATTATGGCCTCTGGCCAGGTTATGAGTCGTCTATTGTTCGCTATGTCGATCAGGACTACACCATCATTGTTTTGGCCAGTCAGTCTCCCTCTGCTAAGGATACCTTAGTGGAAGAAATAAGCAAAATGCTGTTTGAGGGGAACGGATAATGGGAACGCACAGATTTTCCTGTAGGAGAGGCGGGTTTTTCGGGTAATTACCATCTTTATGGAACTCTTGAATTAAAAGAAGACATAAAACTGATGTAATCTTCCAGCGAAATAAACCTTGCTTACCTAAATGTCATATGATTGGACTAGAAACCGACCGCCTCATCTTTCGGCAATGGACGAAGACTGACTTCCCGGCTATTGCTGCCTTTTATGCCGATGAAAACAATGCCCGCTACGTGGGTGGGGTGAAGACACCTGAACAGGCCTGGCGGGCGATGGCCATGTATATTGGTCACTACGTGCTAAACGGCTTCTCTTACCTGGCCATCGATGAAAAGGCTACGGGCCGTTTGATCGGTACCGTTGGCCTGTGGGATTCCGAGCCTTGGCCAGAGCGAGAAATGGGCTACTGGCTGTTGCCGAAAGGACAAGGAAAAGGCTATGGGGTAGAAGCTGGTACAGCCGTTAAGAACTATGCGATCAATACGCTGGAGTTCGACTCCTTGGTCAGTTTCATCGACCCTACCAACGAGCCCTCTAAGAAATTGGCACAGCGTGTTGGTGCTCGCTTTGATGGCGTGATTGAATTGCTCGATTTCGGACCACATGAAGTGTATCGCTACGTTTAGGTTTTGGGTGTACGAATTAGCAAACTTAGGGACAATCAAAATTTTACCACCAAGTGCACTAAGAACGCCAAGGCTTATTTAAAACAAGCTGAAAACTTCGTGCTCTAAGTTACCTCCCATGAATTATCCCCTCCTATTCTTACTCTGCCTGCTCGTTGCTGGTTGCCAAAACGACTCGGAATATGCCGATGATCGGTTGAACTATCTGAGCGACGAAATCCCTGAAGATCAAGCAGTCACCTTTTTGCCAGGCCGCAACTTTGATGGTGAATTAGTGCATCGAGCTATTTTTTCGCCGGATTACCAACACTGTTTTCTCACGATATCCGATCAGGCATTTAATCAATTTGATGTGATGACTATGCGCCGCGAAGACGACCGCTGGTCGGAACCGGAAGATGCTTTCTTCAATAGCTCCTACAATGACCACGGCATGAGTTTTTCGCCTGATGGCCAGACCTTGTTCTTCAGCTCAACGCGGCCCACTGGGCGTGAAGATGTGGCTGCTACCTGGCACATCTGGCGATCGGATTGGGTGGAAGGCCAGTGGACCGAACCGACCTATGTGGATATCCCCAATCTCCGTGATAAGCTTTGTTCTCATCCTTCTGCCACAGAGAATGGTACCCTCTATTTCCACTCGAGTAATGCGGATTACAGCGAGATGGAGCTGTACTATTCCACCTTGGAAGCAGGAAGCTATCAAGCAGCTAGTCGAGTGGACATACCCGGCACGGCAGCCGTTAATAAGTGTACCCCATTCGTTGACCCCGGCGGCCAATTCTTGCTGTACGCCATTATCGGTGATCAACTTGAGTTGGCGATTAGTCGAAAGGGCGATGACGGTAATTGGCAGGAGGCTAGTTTACTCCCCGAGTCCATCAATAGCGACGGACAGGGAAACCCTTACCTGAGCCCTGACGGGAAATACCTCTTTTTTGCCACGGGCACCTATGCCGGGGAAGATTGGAAAATGAATTGGGTACGCCTAAACGACAACTGGTGAAGGAACAAAACGGAACAATGAAGAAACACTTGATTCAAGTAATTGCCATGTTGATCTTGGCGGGAAGCTGTAGTACCGCGGAGGCTCCGTCAACGAAAGAAGAGCAAGAGCCAGGTTTGCCTCAACTTACGATCCTGGGCACCTTCCATTTTGCGGGCACTTCTGATTACTCTTCAGTTGAATTTGAAAGCCTCGAATCGGAACAACGCCAGGCCGAAATCATGGAGATACTAGAGAAACTGGAAGGCTTTCAACCAACTAAAGTGCTGGTGGAATATCCGTCGACCCGAGCGGCGCGACTGGATAGCATCTACCAGGCTTATTTGGCAGGTACCCACGAGCTCACCATCAACGAAATTGAACAGCTGGGTTTCCGCCTGGCCGAACGCATGGAGCATCCCAGCATATATGCTATCGATTATCCGTTGGATCTTCCTTTTGGTGAACTGATCACCTATGCCGAGCAACACGATAAAGAACGCTTTGAAGCCTTCCTGGCCAGCATTGAAGCGCAGGACGAATTGGAGTCGGACTACCTGGCTGAGAACAGTTTGTTGGACTACCTCATCTTTCGCAATACCGATGAAGAAGACATTCGCAATAAGGACCAGTACCTGAATGGTACCGCTAAGTTTGTAAACGATACTACTTACATCGGCGCTGAGTTTGCGGCCAAGTGGTGGGAGCGCAACATCATGATCATGTCCAATATCGATCTGATACTGGAAGAAGACGACCGCCTGCTGCTTATCGTCGGCGCAGCGCATCGAGCGATCCTACGCGATTTCTTTGAGGATCGGCGGGATGTAGAGTATGTGGAGATTGGGGAATTACTGGAAACGGACTAGCTCTTTTGAGCCATGCGAAAAGGGCAGTTGAGACCTGATGGGGGTAAACGCTGGTAAAACTATGCTCGTTGATCGCATCTGACTATATTTAAGCAAACTCACCTTAAACTCTGCTATGCTCGAGACTACCAATCACTTCAGAAAGGCCTTTCTGTATGCGCTTATTCTAGCTGGAGTCCTGTTATCAGTTTGGGAATTGTATTGGCGCTCGCAGAGCGATTATTACAATGCGCACTTAGATGACGATCGCTACCTATGGGCGGAAATTCGTCACCAGGTAGAAACGGCTAGTGCCGATGATGTGGTGATCATCGGTTCTTCCCGCACGGCCTTCAATTTCAATACGAATGTATGGGCAGAGCTGCAAGGTCGGCGCCCCATCAACCTCTCTACCGATGGTAAACCTGCTGGCCCTTTCCTCGCAGACCTTGTCGATAATACCGACTTTGCCGGGACAATCGTGATGGGGATCACACCACTCTTATCCTTCTCAACCACCGATGATCCGTTTTGGCAGCCGGCCTATCAGTGGATCGAGCACTACCAAAAAGAAACGCCGGCTCAACGTCTCGGTCATCAGCTGAGTAAGCCGCTGCAAAGACGTTTGGTTATGCTGACGGCCACCGAGCTGGATTTTGCCAATGACCTGGACCTTAAGTCGCTCATGAAGAGGATTCCGCTGCAAAATCGGATTCCCAATGATTTTGTGTTACCGAAGTTTGGTCACAGTGATGAACACCGCAACATTTTTATGTATCCCAGTATGAAAACGGATACGGCTTTTGCCGCTCAAGTCCAGCGAACCTGGTTGAGCTTTTTACCTTACCTCCCTGAGTATGAAGCGGTTGCTGAAATTATCCCTGGTGTTATCGACTACTATAGCGAATTGATCGAGCGCTTTCAAGAGCGGGGCGGCCGCATCATCATTATCCGCCATAAGGCTGAACCCGAATGGAACGAACCGTCGCAACGCTTGCTCCCGAGAGAAAAAGTATGGGACCTCTTTGTAGCAGCATTTGATGCGCCCACTTATCACTTTGAAGATTACCCCTTCATGCAGCGCCATCAACTTCCCGATTGGTCGCACATGGCTGCCGACGATGCAATTGAGTATACGACGGATATGGTCAATCAACTCATTGACGACGGTCATTTATCTTCTTTTCGCTAGCACTACACCCTGGTTAACATTTATGCACTATGCTGTTTAATTCACTCACTTTTATCCTGTTTCTGGGCATTGTTCTGACTCTCTATTATTTACCCATTTTGAAATGGACAGGGAAGAAGGGCATGCTGCTGATTGCCAGCTACCTCTTCTACGCGGCCTGGAATCCACCTTTGGTTATCTTGTTGTGGATATCGACGGCAGTAGACTGGTGGGTAGGAAATCGCCTGTATGAAGCGAAAGACGATAAAGGCAGGAAGAGCTTGCTGCTGATCAGTCTAGTGGTTAACCTAGGTTTTTTGGCCTTCTTTAAATACGGTGGATTCTTCCTCGATAACTTCTTGGGCCTGGCCACTTTAATGGGGTGGGATTGGCAGGTAGCTGCACCGGACATTATCCTGCCAATGGGTATCTCGTTCTATACCTTCCAGACCATGTCGTACTCCATTGACATGTACTACCGGCGTACCCAACCGGCAAAGACGATGCTCGATTTTGCATTATACGTCACCTTCTTCCCACAGCTGGTAGCGGGGCCGATTGTACGGGCGAATACCTTGATCCCACAGTTTTACGAGCCGAAGCGGGTGAGTTGGGATCAATTCTATTGGGGGAGTTTCTTGCTGAGTCTCGGCTTGTTCCAAAAAGTCGTTTTAGCCGATGTTTTCCTGGCCGATGTGTCGGATGCGATCTATGGTGCGGCGTCTATGGTGCACCCGCTCGATGCTTGGGTGGGCACGCTCGCCTTCTCGGGGCAGATCTTCTTTGACTTTGCGGGTTACTCCACTTGTGCGATTGGCGTAGCACTCTTGCTGGGGATAGTGCTGCCAGACAACTTCCGCTACCCATACGCGGCTATCGGCTTTTCCGATTTTTGGCGACGCTGGCACATTACCTTATCCACCTGGTTGCGCGATTACCTGTACATCCCACTGGGGGGCAACCGCGACGGAGCCGTCCGTACATATCGCAACCTGATGATCACCATGCTGCTGGGCGGCTTGTGGCACGGCGCCGCCTGGACTTTCGTTTTTTGGGGCTTCCTGCACGGACTTTATCTAGGTGTAGAGCGCTATCTACGTGACCGCGTTTCGATTGAATGGACGCCCTGGAAACGGGGAATGGCTGCCCTCTTTACCTATTTTCTGGTGCTCATCACCTGGGTGTTCTTCCGGGCGCCGAGTTTTGGCAAGGCAGGGGATATCCTTAGTGCTATGTTTCTAGTAGACAGGGGAGGCGATGTGTTGCTACAGGAATTGGCGGTGATCGTGGTTGGTTTGATTACTATCGGGCTGTTGGTTACCCATTGGAAAATGCGCGATACCTCCGTGCGGGCGGTTGCTGAAAAGACGCCGAGTTGGGTGTTGGGCCTCGCCTGGGCGATTATGTTGGTGTTGATTGCCGTGGCGCAAGGGACGGGTGAGCAGTTTATTTACTTCCAGTTTTAGGGCGTATAGGTGACAAGGAATTAAAACGGCCCATGCGTTGTTCATTGTGTAAGAACAGCATAAGCAAGCAACCTTAACTAAGTTAGCCATGGCAGGTTTACGCCAGGAAATACGGCAATTCCTAAATATCCATATCCACCGCGACCCAGTAGATTTTGAGTTGGTAGAAAGCCATTCTGCAGCTCACTACGATCGCCAACTGATCCGATATGCAGGTAGTGAAGGCGATGACATCCGCGCCTATCTGTTCCTTCCAAAGACGAAGCCTGTACTTGGCTCGGTCGTAGTGCACCATCAACATCATGGCGAGCGCCTGATCGGTAAGAGCGAAGTAGCAGGCATCGCTGGCGATCCTTTTCAGGCCTTTTGCCCTGCCTTGGCGGAGCGTGGAATTATCGCCCTGGCACCCGATTCCATCTGTTTCGAAGACCGTCGCCCCACTCAGCAGGGCATGACGCCCGATCCTGACCCGGATAACGATTGGTTGCAGCACTACAACGAAATGGCCTATCGCCTGCTGCGCGGGGAAACCTTAATGAAAAAGGTCATTGACGACTCATCAATAGCCATCAGTTTGCTCTGGCACCTATCTGGTGCTGTACGCGAACGAATCGGTATACTAGGCCATTCTTACGGCGGCAATACCGTACTCTTTCATAGCCCCTTCGATGAGCGGATTCGATACAGTTGCTCTAGCGGAGCGGCTTGCAGTTATCGACATAAATTTGCCAAAGGTATTGGCATTGAAATGGCCGAAGTGATTCCCGGTTTTGCCAAACGCTGGGATATTGATGACTTACTGGCTCTCATCTGCCCACGACCGCTACTGTTGATTGCCGGCAACGACGATAAATATGCCCAGGATGCCGGTGATTTGTACAAAACTACCATGCCACTGTATGAAAGTGCGCAGGCAGCCGATGCAATTTCCTATCGAGAATTTGAAGGTGGACATGACCTCGACCAGGAACGCTTTGATAATGTGATTAGTTGGTTTGCCGCGGCATATGGCTGCAAGTAAAATTATGAACCTCATGTACCAAGTCATTACAACTCAAATTGAGCCAAACACCACCCATTATAGGATAAGTAAGGACGGAGAAGCCCTCAGCACACAAGCTTGGATCAATACCCTGCGAAACGACCGTTCCGGCTTGGAATTCTTTGTGGATATCTTGCGCAATAGCCCCTATGAGGCTTACTTCTGGGAACTACGCCCGGTGACCGCTACGACGATTGCTGAAGATGTTGAATTCGTATTAGTCGAAAGCAAAAGCCTGGCTCGAATAACCGCCAACTCAAGGGATTTTCAAGAACATTTTGTGACGGAAGAAGAAGTGGTAGCTTTCCCCAACCTAAGAGGTGATGCTCAGCTGGTGGTCCCCACGCCACAAAGTGACGCTTCCGCCTATGGTCACCTGGCGGCCTTTGTTCGACAAGCTCCTCCGGAGCAGGTGCACGCTTTTTGGCAGCGGGTATCGGAGGAATACCAACAAGCTATTGGCGCTGCCCCAAAATGGTTGAGCACCTCGGGTTTAGGTGTGTACTGGTTACACGTACGTATTGACAGCCGACCGAAGTATTATCAACATAGAGCGTTTCGGCAGTGGCCGTTATTGAGCGAATAGCAAGGAAAACAAACGAATTGTGTGTGGACGAAATCAGGCAGATGGGCCGTGGACGGCCTTCGTGAAATCGGAGTTACACCTAGTACCAACCGTGCATACGGATTTTCGCCCACTGGCCGTTCTTTTGTTGTAGCTACCTCCAGTGATCTTCACATTTGGGGAAGAAAGCCGGATTAAAATCATAAACACCTACTCATGCAACCCACAATCTTAAGACGCAATGATTTAGTTTTCTACGCCAATATGGTGGTTTTTGTGTTGTTGTTTGTCCTTAAGCCATCTGGAGCCCAAGTAGGAGTGGCCGTACTTGGTTCATTGCTGCTACTTTCATTGCTGTTGCTTCCTCAGTCGTATTCAAGAAGGCACCTTATGACTGCTCGGGGGAGTCATTGGAACTCGATTGCCCTCATTTGGCTGATCCTGATTGCGCCCTTGGTTTATTTGCATTGGGCGGAATATAGTGTGATCGAACAGATCTATCTCATTCTATTTTGCTTGATCCAAGTCTTCCTTTTTCTCGTAAAAGAGGAGCAAGTTCTGCCAGAGGGGGAACAGGAACAAGAACCCCTATAGCTCTTCCGAAATCCACTCCAGCACCACCTCCATCTCCTCTTTCAGGTCACTCATTTGCCCGGGGAAATTGTTGTGCATAAAGCTGAAGATGTAGGTATGGCCTGCCTTCGTTTGGATGTAGCCACTTAAGCAGTGCATGTGGCGCAAGGTGCCAGTTTTAGCGAAAACATAAGGAGCAGTATCATTGGCTCCGCCGTACCAGCGCCGGATCGTTCCGGATTCCCCACCTGCGGGAAAGATATCGAACAGGCGCTCTTGCGGGAGCAGGCGGTAGAGTTGTTCCAGCACCATCACCATAGCTTGCGGCGTGAATTGGTTGTAGCGCGATAGACCCGAACCATCAACCCAGTCGATAGGCTGGGGGAGGCCCCTCAGTAAGGTGTCGCGCGCATAGCCGATCAGCGATTCGCTATTGAGGAAACCGTAGTGCTGTGCACTACAGAGCAGAATGAGTTGCTCCGCCACATAGTTGTCGCTATCCTGCATGAGTTGTCGATAGAGCGTGTCTGGCACTGGCGCTCGTAATATTTGATAATCTCCAGTTAGGGTGTCCGCCGACCAGTAGACGGTTTTGTCCAGCGCTTCACTTAATAGTGCCGCAGCGATCGGCGGCTCGTAGCGAAAAGGAATATTGCGATCTACCCTGTTTGCTGACAAAGCGCGAGGACCAAAAGTGAAAATATTGCGGTCTTCCAGTCTCCCAACAGTGGGAGATGGCGGCGACTGATAGATCAAGGCATCGCGGAATAGGGCAGGCTCCATTTGCAAGGAGTCCAGATGGCCATTCTTCGAAAAGTGTACTGCATTGCCGTACAACGGCAATGCAGCTTTTTCCATTTGGTAGCCGTAAGGATAATCGTCCCAGCTCCAACCTTCACCAAAACGCACATCCCGCCAATTGCTAGTGGAGAGTACGATGGTTTGCTCGGGTTGCGCAGCCAGCCAGCGGCCCAGGGTGTCTGCTTCGACAAAATCTGGATGATAGAGCATGGGGTAGCCTGTGCCCCAGATGAGTAGGGTGTCGCCGAGATCGCGGTAGAAGAGCATGGGCATGCCCTCGCCCAGCAGGTTGATGGCGGTGAATAAGGTAAGCACCTTCGCATTAGATGCAGGGGTGAAGTATTTGTCGGCCTGGTAGCTGTGCAAGTAAGCGCGCTCTTCCGGGTCGAAGAGGGCAAAGCCAGTGAATCCTCTATTGAATACCGGTGAATCTTCTACTAAGGCGCGGAGGCTGCGCTGTTGCTCAGCGGTGAATTCCTTTTGCGCATGGGCCGGCTGGAAAAACAGCAGCAGGAGTAGTATCTTTCCGAACTGGAGGAGGTGTCGCAGAAAAATTGATTTTTCAAGTAGCGCTAAAAACTGTTGGCTCATGGGGACCTTATTTTCAGTCCGACAAGTTAGGCAAATCAGCGGGATAATCGCAGTGCTAATCCTTCTGTTGAGTTGTCCGATTAGTGGCTTTACGCAAATTCCTAACCAGGATGAAAAAGCCTTTCTCAATGCTCGTTCAGGGATCGTGGTCCTGCAAGATGAGGCAGGGCGCTTACCCATCATGACCCTGGATACTTTGCGCGTGGAACTTCATGTGTCTTACATGGGCGACCACGACGTTCTTTTGCGAAGCCTGAATGCCTATGTGCCCACTCATTATGAAGAGCTGGTCGAAATCAGTATTCCGGCGGCTCCTCGTGTCCGTAGGCAGCCCAACCTACAAATCTTCGCCGTTGATGCTGATCGTGGTGCCAGGCCTCAAGAAATTAAGTTTAGTGAAATCTATAATGGCAGCGAGCCGGGAACGATTGTACTGCTGTTCGGGGCAGCGGAGACTGTCGCTAATTTCCTTAGCATTGCACCCACAGAGGCGACTCTCATCTGGGTAGCGGAAAATACTCCCTGGAGCCAATCCGTTGCTGCACAATTGATCTTTGGCGCAATTGATGCGGAGCATGCTATCCGGCGATCTTTCGGAGAAGCCTATCCGCTTGGCAGTGGTTTGCAGTTTGATGCGATTCGCCGATTGTCCTATGCCCCGCCTGCAATAACTGGCTTTGATCCCGGTATCCTGCACGATAGCATAGCCGCTATTGTCAATGACGGTATCCTGCACGGCGCTTTCCCAGGGGGGCAAGTATTGGTTGCACGCCACGGCACGGTGGTCTACCATGAGACCTTTGGCTATCACAGTGATTCCATTATTCGACCGGTACAGCATACTGATATCTACGATTTAGCTTCTGTTACCAAAATCAGTTCGGCCTTGCCTGCTTTGATGAAAGCGTATGGGGACGGGCGTTTCGAGCTGGATGCTCCCTTGGCCCAGTACTATCCCGATTTTCGCCGCTCCAATAAAGCGAACCTAAGTTTCCGATCTATGCTGGCTCACAATGCTCGCCTGCGTCCATGGATCCCCTATTGGCAGGCTACGCTTCGCGGGCAAGCCATTTATCCCTGGCGCAAAGGTTGGGATACGGGCCGTACGAATGACTATCGCTTTCGGCGCCGCACTTTCCAGCGGGATTCTTCGGCCAACTACCCGATCTATGTAACGGATGGCCTGTGGCTGCATCGTAACTATCGACAGCGGATGATGCGGGCTATTCGCAAGTCGCCATTGAATGAGGAAGATGGTTATCGTTATTCGGGGCTATTGTTTTATCTCTTGCCGGAAATTGTGGCTAGCCTGAATAATACCGATTATGAGACCTACCTAAAAGAAACCTTCTATGAGCCACTTGGAGCCTTTACGATAACGTACAATCCTTTGCGCTTCTTTCCGCACGAGCGGATCATTCCCACTGAGCGCGATAGTTTCTTTCGGATGCGGCCACTACACGGCACTGTCCACGCTGAAGGGGCTGCTATGATGGCCGGTGTTTCGGCCAATGCGGGGCTTTTTGCCTCCACTAATGACTTAGCCAAGTTGATGCAGCTCTACCTCAACGGTGGCTATTATGGTGGCCAACAATTGATTGCCGAAGAGGCAGTCGCTGAATTTACCCGTTGCCAGTATTGCGAGGAAGGAAATCGCCGTGGCCTCGGCTTTGATAAACCCTTGATCGAATACGACCCGGCGGCCAGTGCAGTAGCGGAGGCAGCTTCGCCCGCCAGTTTTGGTCATTCGGGCTATACGGGCACCTTCACCTGGGCCGATCCGGATAGCGGTCTGTTATTTATTTTTATGAGCAATCGGGTTTATCCAACCCGAGCTAATCGCGGCATCTACATCCGTAATATCCGGCCCCGAATACATACCGCTATTTATCAGGCAATGGATAATTGAGATGAGTGTAATGAGAAACAGGGGTAGGTGCAATACCTCCGAGGTCGGATCAATTCTCTAGGATTTCGGAGAAATCCTACATCGGTAGGCATCAAATAATTGTGTTTTGTACGACCTCGGAGAGGTCGCACTTTTTTACACCAGAAGAAAATACAGACTGCCAAAAGTAAGTTGAAATCATGGCCATTTTCGATCACCCGAAATTCAAAAATCACCAGGAAGTCCACTTTTTTCGCGACGAAGCGACTGGCCTCAAGGCGATCATCGCCGTTCACCATCCGATTGAAGGACGGTCCGCCGGTGGCTGCCGCTTCTACCCGTATCCTAGCGAGGAAGATGCGTTGGCTGATGTATTGCTCCTGAGTCGTGCGATGACTTATAAATTCTCCTTGGCTGGTATTCCATTAGGTGGAGCTAAGTCTGTCATTATCGGCGATCCCCGGAACATCAAAACGAAAGCCTTACTCCAGGCTTTTGGGCGCTGTGTGGCGAGCCTGGGCGGCCGCTATACGGTAGGTGGTGATGTGGGAACAACCGAAGACGATATGTTGGTGATCAGCGGTGTGACTGATCACGTGGCTGGTGTGAAAGGACGCGATGGCGATACGGCTCCGATGACGGCTTATGGGGTGAGCCGAGCGATGGCTGCTGCCTGGTATTTTCAAAGCGGGCAATCTTCTCTTGCGGGAGCAAAGGTGGCGGTTCAAGGCTTGGGCGGTGTAGGCATGCACCTAGCTGATTATCTGGCGGAGGCTGGTGCAGAATTGATTGTTACGGATATCAATGAACAGGCAGTGGCAAAGGCACGCAGCAAAGGATGGGCGATCGCTGATGTCAACGATATTTTGCAAGCGGAGGTCGATATCCTGGCCCCTTGTGCCCTGGGAGATATACTGACGACGGAGAACCTTCCACTCATTCCCGCGAAGGTGATCTGTGGTGGGGCCAACAACCAACTTGAGCATGAAGGTCTTATCCATGAAGTAGAGGCATTAGGCAAGGTGTTTGTCCCGGACTTCATTGCTAATGCGGGCGGAGCGATCACGGCTACTGGTTATATGGCAGGCAAGGATCAAGAAGCAGTCCTGGCGCATGCAGATGAAATTTATGACACGACCTTGGCGGTATTGCAAAGTGGACAAGCGAATGGCGTGGATGTAATGACAGCAGCTTATCAGTTGGCTGAGGAGCGTTTGGGGAAATAAGTGCACTTGTCCCAAATTCACTTTGCGCGGTAAAAAGTAAGGCCTCTTGCGGAAAAGGAGGACTTGGGTGTAACCCGGAAGGAATCTAGCGTCCAAATAAAGACACTATTAGCGATCAGCTCAAGATTCACCTTTCATAAACCTGATGTTGTATGACTACTGTAAATGTCTACCTCACCTTCAATGGCAATTGCCAGGAAGCGTTTGACTTTTACCGCTCGATCTTCGGGGGGGAATACGCTTCGATCAGTACGTTTGCCGAAATGCCACCGATCGACAATATGCCGATCCCGGAAGAAATGAAGGACAAGATCATGCATGTTACCTTACCGATTGGTGGAGAAACTTCGCTAATGGGGAGTGATACGGGCGGTGATTGGGGCGCTAATTTTCAGGCCGGTAATAACTTTTCCATCTCTGTGGGGTTAAAAGATCGAGAAGAAGCTTCTCGCATTTTTAAGGCACTGGCTGAAGGAGGGAAAATTACCATGCCGATAGGCGACACCTTTTGGAATGCTTACTTTGGTTCGCTCACCGATCGCTTTGGCATCAATTGGATGGTAAATTGTACCCTGCCAGCAGAGAATTAAACAATAAACTGGTGCTTATCTGCGTAATGCGCTGGATTAAACTTTGATAGAATGACCATTTTCAACCGACTATTAACTACGCTCTCTTTACTATTGCTGTGGACGGTTTCCTGGACACAGCCAGCCTCGGCTGCCTTTGCGCCGACCGAAGCCGAAAACGCTCTGCTGTGGAAGATTAGCAGCGACGAAATGACTGAGCCGAGCTATCTCTTTGGCACGATCCATATGATCCCTGCGGAGAGCTACGTATTGACCGAGGCGACCCAAAGTGCTTTGGAAAGCAGCAGCAAGGTGGCCTTTGAGATCGATACCGAAGAAATGACCAATCCAGCTGCATTGATGGGTCTGCTCTCAAAAATGTATATGGCCAATGACACCAGCTTGGAGGATTTGCTAAATGAGGAAGACTATGCACTGGTCGATGAGCATTTCCAGGAAATTGGCCTGCCGCTCTCGTTTATGGGCAAGATCAAGCCGATGTTTCTCACGATTCTGGCAGGAGAGGACATGCAGGACTTTGACCTAAGTGGTGGCTTCGGTGGTGCCGATGGGATAAAGAGCTATGAGCTGGAACTAACGGAAATGGCTAAAGAACAGGAAAAACCGATTGTGGGCTTGGAAACGGCCGAATTTCAGATGAGCCTTTTTGACAGTATCCCGTACAAAGCGCAGGCTGAGATGCTAGTGGAGATGATCAAGGCCGATCCGGAGGAGGCCGAGGAAGAGGGCAATACCCTGGATCGGATGATTGAACTCTACGTGAATGAAGATATAGTAGGTATGCAAACCATGATGGGGGAAGAGTCCTCAGGTATTGAAGGTTTCGAAGACCTGCTACTGGTAAAACGCAACCGCAACTGGATTCCGGTCATGGAAGGCCTTATGGCGGAGGATGTGGTCTTTTTCGCAGTAGGAGCAGGCCACCTGGCTGGAGAGCAAGGGGTAATTGCACTGCTACGAGAAGCCGGCTACACCATGGAACCCATACGTTAGAGCTAGTACCCATAGCTATAGAAGCGGCTGATAGCAAGTAGGCTATCAGCCGCTTTATTATTACCCTTATCCAGTGATATTTGTCACCAACTTAAGCTGCTGATCCTAATAGTTTGGGGTGTGATTGAGAGCCTGCGGCTCATTAACTCAAAAAGCCCTAAACCATGTTGTCAACCAAATCCATAAGATCTCCTTTGATCGAAACGATCAGGAATGGGCGTGCTGTGATTGGCCTGGAATTAGCGAATCCGGACAATCCGATGTTAGCTTATCTCCGCTATTTCTTTGGTAAAATCCCTGTTCCTTCGCTGCGTTTCGTACATGTGATTCCCCGCGTGGAGTTCTTCTTCACTAGTGAGGCCACTAGCATGGCGCTTGACGAAAAGATTCTTGCGGCTATGCAAGCCGAAATCTCTGCGGTTTTCCCGAAAGCCGATCAGGTAGATGCTGAGCTGGAAGTGAAGGTTGGCGATCCCTTGGAAGGCCTGCTGGCCGAAATTGAAGAGGAAAATGCGGACCTGGCGGTCATTGGCCGTCGGGAAGAGGGTAGTCACAACATCAAGGCGAGAAAGTTAACACGTCGTGCCAAGTGCCCTGTTTTGATCGTGCCCGAAGAAGCAGAGACTGAATTGATGCACTTGATGGTCCCAGTCGATTTTTCTGAGCATTCCGTTCAGGCACTTAAGACCGCTTTGGCTATTCGTGAGGCAGTAAACCCGGAGGCGCGGATTTCCTGTGTTCATGTATACGAGATGCCTGATCTCAGCCCCTATCGCATCCAACGAACACCGGATGAAATGCGTAGCATGGTGGAAGAGGATCGTCGCGAAGCACTGAAGATTTTCCTGGGAGAACATGTGGGCGATAAGCGGGAGCGGGTGAATACCATTTTGATCCATAAGAATCGGCCGGGTATTGCCAATTACCTGCTGGAGTATGCCGATGATGCAGAAGTCGACTTCATTGTTATGGGAGCAAAAGGTCATTCCTCCTTAGAGCTGTTGCTGCTGGGCAGTGTCGCCGATGATTTGATTACCGAAAATGAGGAGATACCTCTATTGGTGGTCAAGATATAGTCGACCGCTTTTAATTCATTCGACGGCGGCTGGAAGTCGTCATTGTCATAAAGAGGATTATTATGCGAATTCAAGATAATATGCTGTTGCGGGATATTCAGATCGGTTTCCGTGAACTATTCCCCAATTTGAAGATCGAATTCTATACGGGCGAACACGAAGAAGGCGGTGCTTCGCCTAAGCGCGAGCAATTAAATGCGACGCAATCACTAGCGGTGGTTCGTACTGTTCATACGGAAGGAGACCTAGAATTAGACCCGGAAATGAGCGTAGCTGCGCTGGAAGGTGTATTTTTGGAACGCTACGGCCTCAATGCACAGGTATTCCGTCGTTCTGGTAACCTCTGGATGCAAACGACGGCTACTGATTCCTGGAGTCTGGCCGAACAGAACCGCAAGGGCGGCTCTTCACGCAGACACTTTGCTGAAAAATATGGAGAATAAACAAGTCATTCATTCTATCCTGGTCCCGACCGATTTTTCATCCTGCGCAGACTTAGCGGTCGATGCTGGATTACGCTTGGCGGAAAGATTCAATGCTTCCCTGCACCTCTTGCATGTGCTGAGTAATGAACAGCAGGCCGAAACTGATCTGATAGAATCGGCTCAAGGGCAATTGCAGGCTTACGGTAAAGAAACATCTCTTCCGATCTCTCGGGTGGTTACTACCGGTAATTTACAGCAGGAAGTGGCCACCTATGCTCGTGATTATGGGATTAGTTTAGTGCTTGTGGGTTCGCATGGAGCAAGTGGAAAGAGCGAGTACTTTATCGGCTCCAATGCACAGCGAGTCGTGCGCTCGGTTCATTGCCCCGTATTGATCTTGAAAAAGCCGCTGGAGCACGTAGCATTTGACAAAGTGCTTTTCGCTTCGCGCTTTCACACTGATGAGTTGCCGGCCTTCCGCTTCTTCCTTGATGTGGTGCGGCCTTTCTTGCCGGAAATCCATCTGGTAGAGGTCCATACGGGTTCCCTGTTTGATCCGCCGGCTATTGTCAGCGAAGCGGCGATGCAGGATTTTAAGAATGAAACAGGCGCATTGGTATCCCACATTCATTTGGCCCATAATTTTAGCGCCGACCGCGGCGTAAGGGAATTGGCAGCAGACCTGGGTGCCGACCTAATTGTCATCTCTAATCACCTTCGGCATCCACTTAAGCGGATGTTGGTGGGTAGTACGGTAGAAGCGCTTGTCAATCATTCCGACCTACCCGTATTGAGCATCGATTTCCTCGAATAAAACCACGCTGGTTTGGTCCAGTCATCGCTTCCAATCGTCGACTTAACTGTTGATCTTTTGGTCCGGCGTCCGACGTCCGACGTCAAGCTGTCAGGTTGAATCGACGACTGACTGAGTTGACTGTTGGACTAAGTTGACCGTTGGTCTGTTGGTCTTAAACAAACCCTAAGATCAGGTAGCCCAAGGCTGCGAGTCCTCCAGCGACTAGCGCATAGGGGAGCTGTGTTTTTACATGGTCTACGTGATCAGTAGCAGAGGCCATGGAGGACAAAATGGTCGTATCGCTGATCGGGGAGCAATGGTCGCCAAATACGCCACCACCCAGGGCTGCCGCAATCACCATGTATTCGTTGGCGCCCAGAGGTGCTCCCATCCCAACAGCAATTGGGATCATGATACCGAAGGTGCCCCAGGAAGAACCAATGGAAAACGCGACAAAACAACTCACCAGGAAGATGAGTAGCGGCACGAAGCCAGGCGATAACCATTGTTGGGTGATCTCGGCGACGTACAGGCCTGTACCTAAGTGCTGTTTACACAAGGTGCCGATCGCGAAGGCAAATAGCATTAGCAAGGCCAAGGGGATCATACCGGCAATACCCTTGAGTGTATGCTCCACCATTTCACGGATCCCCATGATGCCTTGGGCTTTATAGAATAGCATACTGATTAGTATAGAACCGACAACAGCCGTTAGCACTGCCGTAGAACCAGAGCCTTGCCCAATAGCCAGGAATAAATGTGACCACCAACCATCCGGGTTTTGCTCAGCTGCTGCCGACCAGCCCGTATAGGCTAGCATAATGGGCATTAAGGCCACCATCACTGCAATCGGCACCACCATATTGGCGGCACGAGGTGTAACGCCCGGTTTGGCTTCTACTTCGGTGAGTTCATCCGTTACCATGGGTTGTGCATTCTCCCATAGCAATTGACCACCTTGAGTGCGCTCTTCTGCCTGCTTCATCGGGCCATAATCGCGACGAGAAAGAATGACCGCTGGTACGATCAGCAAGGCCAGGATAGGGTAGAAGTTGTATCCAATGGACTTGATCATCGTGGCAAATGGATCGGAGAAACCTTGTGCGGCTAAAAGAGTCATGATAAAGGCTCCCCAGCCATTGAAAGGGATCAAAATGCTGGATGGGGCGGAAGAGGAATCGGCGATGTAGGCCAGCTTTTCGCGAGAGATACCCAACTTATCAAAAAGCGGGCGGTAGAGTGAGCCGACGGTCAATACTGAAATGCTTGACTCGACAAAGATCAATGCGCCAGTCAACCAGGCTAGTAGTCCAACGATTACCTTGCTACGGCCATCGTCGCGGCCTTCATATTTTTCCAAACGTTTGCTCACCAATTCGATAAACCCGGCGACCCCGCCCGATCGTTGCATAAAGATGATCAGGGCGCCAACCAAGGCACAGAACATGATGGTACGCGTGTTTCCGGCATCAGCAAAGACATCTACCAAGGCTTGGAGTGTGTCGAAGAGCCCGAGGATAGGATTACCATCATTTAAGATCACCCAGCCGAGAAAAATCCCGAAAAGGAGTGATATAAAGACCTGTTTAGTCAGGATGGCTAGAACAATAGCTGTCAAAGGCGGGATTAGGCTCCAAAAGCCGGCGTGGGTCAATTCTTCCATTAGGTATGAGCATGCTTGTGCTGCTCAAAATAGGAAACATCTGGATAACAGGCGGCTTAGACCAACAGACCAACAGTCAACTCAGCCAATCGTCGATTCAATCGAACATCGAACATCGAACATCGGACGCCGGACCAACATGCCAACTCGGTAGAATCAGACCAATGGGTCGGTTGTAGCATAGTAAGGTAGGATAACGAAAAAGGCGTTAATGGAAAATGGCCCAACAGTGCGAAACACCATTGGACCATTCCTAATTATTATTTATCTCAGCCGTTTCAACCGCCGGACGGATGAAACAGTTGGTCTTCTTACTCTCCTAAGCGGCTGGCTTCGTCTTCCAAGCCCGTCTTACGGCGGCGAGAAGACTTCACTTCGTTGTTACCGAAGTTGTAGGTCAAGCTCATGCTAACACGACGACTATCCCAGTTACCGAAGCCGGCACTAGTTAAGCCATTGAAGACGGAAACGCCTTCCCATCCTGACTCGTAGAACAAGTCGTTGCCGCTGATGCGAACGTTCAGGCGGTCTTGCAAGAACTTACGTTGCAGGCCTACATTCAAGCTCCAGCTGGTTTCGTATTTGAATACGCCGCCCCAAACACCAGGGCCAGAGAACCAACCTGAGATTTCGCCTTTGAAGCCAAATGGCAGGTCAAAGGTGTGCTGCTGGTACATGCTATAAGTGAAAGCCTGCACATCGACTACGGCACCTTCGCCATAGTCGGCTTGGTTGTTGATATAAGAGGCGCCGAAATTGAAGTAGGCGTTCCAGCCCTTAGCCAATTGCGTAGGAAGACTGGCACTGAAGCTATAGATCTGTTGTTCAGCTAAGTTTTCCCAAGTGATGAAATTGGCACGTTCGTCATTTTCATCCGGCGCGATCAAACGAGTGATCTGATTGGTCGTTAAGCTGTAGCCCAACTTGAAATTGTAGCGATACTTCAGGGTATACCCCAACTCAATGTTATTGACGATCTCTGGACGTAAGAAGGGGTTACCCTTTTCGTAGGACAGCTGACTCAGTTGACTATTGAACGGATTTAGTACCTGGTAGTCCGGGCGGTTAATCCGGCGACCGTAGTTCAATTGTAGTGTATGCATCGGTGCTGCTTGCCAAGTCAGGCCGGCGTTCGGGAACCAGTTGGTGTAGTTCAGTTCTACTGGGGGCTCCATGAGGTCGTCGCGGAAGGCTTGTAGGTTGCCTACAGCGTCGGTGTGTTCTACGCGCAAACCCAGACTCATACTCCATTTAGGGTTGATCGGCCGCACAAAGCTTACATAGCCAGCGTATACGTTTTCGTCGTAGTCGAAGATATTCGACAGGCTATCGTTCATCGTGGTTACGCTTTCTACCACGTCATTGAATAGGAAAGTATTGTCGGATTCAACGCGACTGTACTTAGTGCCAATTCCTAACTTACCACCAAGGAATTTCTGCTCGTAATCAGCCTTTACTGTATAGATGTCAATGTCGGTAGGCGTCTCAAAGCTATTGATGATTTCTGTAAGAACCTGCTCTTCATTCGCGTCGTAGTAGACATTAGGTTGGTCGCGGAAAACATCGGTACGATAAGCGCCGTAGTCGGCATCCAAATTCAAGCTTGTTTCCTGCCCATTGTCGAAGCGATAGTTAATGTTGTAGGTGGTTTGGTTCCAATCGCGCTGCGCGTTATTGTTTGCAACCAGGATACTGTCGATATTATTGGGGTTAGCTTGAGTCGCAAGGGTGATGCGGTTGAAGCCACGATTGTTACCCTGGCCATAGTTGCCGCTAGCCAGAAAACCAAGGGTATGTTGCTTGCTCAGGAAGAAGTCAGTGCCAAGCCGGAAATTATAGTTATCCCGCTCATTGAGGAAGAGGTTGTATTCATCCATTTGTAGGCCGTTTTGCTGACTTTCAAACTCCATATTATTGAAGCGCTCAGCATGCCCGGCGCCAGCGGTCGCAAATACATTCATGGAACGATTGCGGTAGTTGGCACTAGCATTAATGTTGGCTACACCGTAGCGACCTTGGCTCACTGTGGTACCTACTGTACCATTTGCTCCCAGGCTTTTATCTTTCTTCAAGCGGATATCGATGATGCCTGCATTCCCTTCTGCATCGTAGCGAGCACCAGGATTGGTGATGATGTCGATGCGGTCGATCTGATCGGCAGGCAAGTTTTGCAGATAATTGCTTAAATCATCGCCTGATAGAGGAAGCTGCTTTCCGTCTACAAAAATACGGACGCCAGCACGGCCAAGTACGCTCACATTATCATTGTTGTCAACAGATACACTAGGCGCTTTGCGTAGAAGGGAAAGGGCATTGTCACCCGTGCTGTTTATAGTGCCTTGTACGTTGAAAACGGTACGATCAGGCTTGATCTCTACGAGGGCACGCGTAGCGGTTACAGTGGCTCCTTCCAACTCTACAGCAGTGGATGCAAAGGAGATGACCCCGAGGTCGAGTTGCTGCCCGTCGGTGAGGCTGAGATCTGATTGCCGCAGATCGTCGGCACCAACATAAGTGGCAACCAGATCATAAGTGCCAGGCGCTAAGCCTTGAATACGGAATACACCCGCTTCATCGCTATTTTCAACCTTCACCATGCTACTATCGGCAGCGTTGTAAAGGATGACATTGGCATAAATGACAGGTGCGCCTTCCGGATCTTGGAGTACACCTTTGATACTGGCTGTTTGTGCGTTTGCCAATACGACAAAGGCAAGGAATAGGAGGGTTAACTTAGATTTCATAACAGTGCGGGTGTTGATTCAATTCTTATGGACACAAATATCCTGATAAGGTTGGAGTTATCAGGGTGGATTTCGATGAATGACCAATAAAACAGACCAATGACCAAACGAATGCCTGTGAAAATGAAGTGTTTTTCGATGAACTGATTAAGATTCATCGGTATAACGCCAAATTCACTCGTTATTGACGCAATGGTCCCGAAAGCTTCCCAACAATAGAGAAGCGGAATAGGCAAACGGCTGATGGAAGGACCTTGTTGTTTGTACGGTTAAATGCATCGCTAGCAAAAGGACTCGACAGACCCTGGAGGGTCATCCCACCCAGGCCTTGCCGCCGGAAACTGCCCACGAGTCACCTGACTAGCGAGCAGGCGTCTTCATCTGCTCCGCAACCGAAGCAGCCTGACAATACGCTTGAAAAAACCATGAAGCTTTCGCTGACCAAGCAAAAGGATTTGTCCTACGATGAGTAAACCAGGGAGTCAACCTAATTGATTGTAAAGATACAAAAAATAATTTAATTTCTATTTAAAACACGTAATGTTTTAAATAAGAATAGACCTTTAAGAAATTAGCCGTTGATGCAAAGTAAGGAGCTGATATCAGAGATGACGTTAACCCCCATTACTAAGCAGGTGGTTTGGCGGATTTTCCCGAACTTACCGAAAAAGCAGCTGACATAAGAATTATGATTAAACGCCGACAATTTATGCAGCGGTTCATTGCCGGGGGGGCAGCCGTTGCATTGAGTAATCAAACTTTTGCTGGACCATCAAGATTAGTCAATAGCCAGAACGGTACCGTAGCCGTAGCCACTTGGGAGAATATACCTGCCATTACCAAAGCAGGAGAGATGCTAGCGAATGGTGCCCGAGGCTTGGACGCCATAGAACAAGGCATCCGCATCGTAGAGGCCAATGCCGATGACCTAACCGTAGGTTACGGCGGTTTACCAGATAGTGGTGGAGATGTAACCCTGGATGCTTGCATTATGGACGAGTGGGGCAACGCAGGAAGTGTAACCTACCTCCAACGCATTATGCATCCTATCTCGGTCGCTCGCCGGATAATGGAAGATACGCCACACGTTATGCTCAGTGGTCGGGGGGCGCTAGATTTTGCCCTGGATCAGGGCTTTAAACGAACGAACCTGCTCACCCGAAAATCGCGGCTGGCTTATCGACAATGGAAGCAAGAACAGCGGCAACAAGCAGAATTTGTGCAGCCAGGTACGCATGATACCATAGGTATGTTAGCGCTCGACCAGGCAGGTAACCTCTGTGGTGGTTGCTCAACTAGTGGCTGGGCCTACAAAATGCCGGGCAGGGTAGGCGATTCACCTATCATTGGAGCAGGGTTATTTGTAGACAACGAAGTAGGCGCAGCTACAGCCACTGGTTTAGGTGAGTTAGTGATGAAAACAGTGGGCGCCTTTCTTATCGTAGAACTAATGCGCCAAGGACGAAGCCCGCAAGAAGCTTGTATAGAGGCCGTTGGCCGAATCGCTAGAAAATATCCTTCGATTGTGGAAGAAGGGCATCAAGTCGGATTCCTGGCACTCGATAAACAGGGACAGATTGGTGCCTATAGCCTCCAGGAAGATTATTCCTATACAATTGCTCACGACACGGTCGAACACATTCAAGCTCCACACGCCCTTTAATACTTTGCAGTACGTAGTGGGCTTCCAAAAAACACTAAAGCAAGATAGTGCCATAACACCGAAACACCATAAACCATATGCTTACCTTAACCGATCAATTGCTAGACCAAAAACGCCTGATTGCTGACCCCTTAGCGGATGCAACAGTGACACAGGTCATAGCTGATCGTGGAACGGAGGGGGCAAAGGAGTTATTTGGTTTGTTGATTCGGCGCGTTGAGATGCCGGTCGAAGAATTGCCTGCGGTTGTCCGTGATTACCTGGATGCCACGCATCGCCTACCTTCCTGGGCAGATGCCGACAAAGTGCAACGAGCACAGGCATTCTTTATCGACCATGGCCCGAAACTGTTGATCCTGCTGTACTACAAATCCTTGCCCTTGCTCTATTCTTGTGCAAATGGTGCAGAGGTGCTGGTCCGTACTGCGCGACTTACTCATGGACAAGGAAGTGAGGAGTGGAAAGTCTTCGTTCGTCGGGTAGCAGAAACCGCTCAATTCCTGCTCGGCGTTATGGCCCCCGATGCCTTGCGTCCAAATGGCCCGGGTATCCAGCTTATTCAGAAAATTCGACTCATCCACGCTAGCGTCCGCTATTTTTTGCAAGCGGATGAATGGGACACAGATCGCTTCGGCCTTCCCATCAACCAGGA
>SPJK01014954.1_pt1 | contig 58044 bp, 50 predicted proteins | sample 3741771 | NCBI WGS metagenome assembly SPJK01 (sample SAMN10925997, study PRJNA522277) | cold seep metagenome | isolation source: Elba SIP-enriched marine methane seep metagenome, extraction at timepoint T2 | place: Italy: coast of Elba, Mediterranean Sea
GATTTTCTGCGGCCTTACGACCTTATTGAACGCATCCTGACGCGGCACAAAGGACGCCGAAATCTGTTGGCCCGTCTCGGTGCCGAAGCCGAGGACGGGATAAATGCGCTTTTGTCCCAAGCCCTCGCATATGAACGCAACGCGGTGCCAAGTCTGACGGGTTTCCTTGTGTGGATGGAAACCGACGACCTTGAGATCAAGCGCCAGATTGACAGCGCGAATGCCCGCAACCATTTCAGCCAGTTCCGGCACAGTAAGGGATGCCTTGTGATCTGGCCCCTCCAACTCACGATCAAGCGTGAAGTGTTTTTCAATAATGGTCGCCCCACGCGCTACCGCCGCAAGCGACACACCAATTCCCGCAGTGTGATCGGAATAACCAACAGGCAACCCAAAGGCATCTGCCATATGGTCCATCGCGCGCAAGTTTACCGTTTCAGGCGCGGCGGGATAATCAGATGTACAATGCAGCAGACTGATCCGCCCGCCCAGAACGTTCTGCGCCGCCTGCGCCGCACCCGGCCATGACGCCCACAGGGCAGCATTGTCTTGGGGCGGCTTCTCATGCGTCAGCGCATGATGGACAATGGCCAGCGCGAATGTAATCTCGTCCATATCGGCCATTCCGGTGGAAAGGATCAGGGGTTTCCCGGCTGTCGCGAACGCCCATAAAAGCGGCGCATTCGTCAACTCCCCCGACGGCACTTTAAAGCGCGACAAATCCAATTGCTGCAAAAAGGCAAGGCTTTGCAAGTCAAATGCTGTCGATAAAAACTCAATCCCTTGCGCTTGCGCACGCTCTTTCAGGGGCTGGTGCCATTCTTCCTTAAGCTCAAGCGCCGCCAACATGTCGCGCTGGGTGATTTGCTGACCCATATTATCAGCTTGATAGGACGCAAGCCCTGCGTCCAATCCGGCCAATCGATCTGCATTGAATGTTTGAAACTTCACCGCATCCGCACCAGCGGCCGCAGCGGCATCCACCAATTGTTCTGCCAACGTCAATTCCCCATTATGATTGACGCCCGCTTCTGCTATGATGAAGACATGGTTTTGATCAGTCATCGGCACTTACCTGATCCACAAATTGTTTCGGCCCGATGGCAGCGAAATCTATATCCACCAATAGATCCAAAATGCGATTGGCGGTACCTGCCATTCCATAGGGCGTCTCGCATGCCGCACTTAACGTTTGATGGTCAGCAGACAATGCCTCTGCAATCGCGCGCGCAATTGCGGTACGCTCACCCGCCACGCTTAACACCGACGGAGCCATGGGACGACCGCTTTGACGGTTTCCGACATTCACAGTCGGTGTCCCCAATGCTGGGGCCTCCAACAAACCACTGGACGAGTTTCCGATCACCAAATCGGCCTGCTGCATCGCACTTAGATAACGGCGCATACCCAATGAAGGCACCATCACACGCTGCTCAGGTTGGGCTGCAACAAAGGCAGACAGATGATCATGCACGGCCTGATTGCCCGCATCGACATTTGTGCCGGTCACAATGACCGTTGCCTCAACCTCATTCAGGGCGGCAAGAAGTGCTGTCAGTTCATCTAGGCCCGCCTGCCCCATTGCCGTAACGGGATGAAAGGTTAAAAGAAACACTGGACGGGCACATATAAGCCCCAAATCCGCACAGATGACATCAAGCGGAATGGGGTCGAGCGTAGCGATATTATCAAGCCCCAGACTGCCAACCGTCCAAACGGTATCCGCAGCTTCGCCCATTTGCAGCAGACGGCGACGAAATGGTTCCGCCGCAACAAAATGAAACCGCGCCATCTTGCTGACCGCATGGCGGATGGCATCATCAATTGCCCCTTCCGTCACCTCGCCCCCGTGAATATGGATGATCGGGACGTTCGCAATCAGGGCGGCACCGGCCATGCCCAATACTTCATAACGGTCACCGACAAGGACCAAGGCATCAGGCTGCAAGTCAGCCAGTACCGCGCCAAACCCCTGCACACCTCGTCCTAACGCATCTGTTATGGCGCGTGGGTCGTCAGTCGAAAGACCCATATCAACCTTGGCACTTACGGGCAGTCCGTCTGCCTCAATCTCCTGCCACGTATTGCCATGCGCCGCGGATAAGTGCGCGCCCGACACGATCAATTGCAGCGCAAATTCAGACCGCGCGCGTAGCTCTGCCAATAATGGCTTCAACAAGCCGTACTCAGCGCGCGTGCCGGTAAAGACGGCAATTTTTTGCGGTGCGGCAGACATTAACACGGCCCCACTGGACTGGATGGCAACATCACCACATGATCATACGCCCATTGCGCGTTCGGTATCGGCCCTGACGGTGCGGCCCCAAACATGGGCGTGTCGGTCATCAATTGCCAGAATGGGCGGGTCATCACGCCCTGCGCATTGGCCTGTTCCAGCAGGGCCTGCCGCGCATCAGCGGATGGACACGCCACAGCGCACAGCCAAAAATTGGACCTGTTGCCATTTTTGGCAGGCTCGTCACAAAATGTGTAATCACTGCCGGCAAACAATGCGCGATAGCCCGCTGCGACTGCCCGCTTGTCATCAAGATATGTTTCCAACCGCTCCAGCTGGGCGCAGCCAAGCGCCGCATTCAGATTGGGCAGTCTGTAATTAAAGCCAAGCGCGTCATGAATGAATTCATAGGGATGCGGCTGTTTTGCCGTTGTGGTGATATGTTTGGCGCGCCGCCCGTCTTCTTCCCCACACAGGATCGCACCACCGCCGCCTGTCGTCACAATCTTGTTGCCATTAAAACTCAACACACCATAGCGGCCAACCAACCCAGCGTGCTGGCCCTTGTAAAAGGTGCCCAGCGCCTCCGCCGCATCCTCAACCAAAACGATATTCCATTGCGCGCAAATTTTGGCGATTTCATCAGCACGCGTGGGGTGGCCCAAAATATGAACCGGTACGCAGGCCTTGATCGCCCTTAAATCATGCTTGTGACGACATATGCCATCGTCATCCAATTGTGCATTTTCATCAAGCCATGTGGCAAGGGCTGCCGGGCACATCCCGAAACACTTACGATCCACATCGACAAAGATTGGCGTCGCGCCAGTATAAGAAATTGCATTACATGTGGCGATAAAACTAAGCGGCTGGGTGATGACATAATCCGCGGGCCCAACGCCTGACAAATGCAGGGCCGCATGAAGTCCGGCGGTGCCGTTCATGGTTGCTACAACACTTGGCGCACCGGTGATATCCCGTAACTGCGCCTCAAACTGATCAACATAGGCCCCAACGCTGGACACAAAGGTCGAGTCGATCGCGGCCATCAAATAGTCGCGATCGTTCTGCGCAAACTGCGGCGCATGAAGAGGGATAAAGTCCTGTGTCTGATAGACATCCCGTATATGTGTGATCAGTTTTTCAATCACAATTTTCTCTTCACCTAAATGTTGTATCGACCAGCGTCATACTGGGCGAGATTGGCAGGGGAGGCAAACCATTCAATCGTCTTTGTCAGCCCGGCACGCAAATCATATTGCGGCACAAAGCCCGTTAGGTCACTGATCTTGCGATTATCACAGCACAGACGAAACACTTCAGAATTTTCAGGGCGCAGTCGTGCCTCATCCGTTTCAATGGTGACATCACTTTCCATGATTTCACGAATAAGATGAACTGAATCACCGACAGAAATTTCGGTGCCCGACCCGATATTGATTGTTTCTCCGATGGCCGCATCACAATTCATCAAGGCAAGAAAACCCCGCGCCGTATCCTCAACATAGTTGAAATCACGGGTCGGGCTGACATCGCCAAGTTTGATTGTTTTTGCACCCGCTGCAATCTGCGTGATGATTGTCGGGATCACGGCCCGGGCAGACTGACGGGGCCCATATGTGTTGAAGGGCCGCGCAATAGTCAGCGGCAGTTCAAAGCTGGTGTGGAAGCTGGTGGCAATGGCATCCGCGCCAATTTTTGAGGCGCTATAGGGCGACTGTGCCTGCAGGGGGTGCGCTTCATCAATCGGCACATATTGCGCCGTGCCATAAACTTCGCTTGTCGAAGTATGGATAAAGCGTGACACACCATGCGCCTTGGCCGCCTGGCACATGTTCAGCGTCCCCGTTACATTGGTCGCAATATAACTGTCGGGCGCAACATAAGAATAGGGAATCGCAATCAACGCCGCCAAATGCAAGACAATATCAACATCCTTGACTAGCTCCATGCAAAAGCCCGGATCGCGCACATCGCCCAGCACCAGTTCAACCTTGTCGCGGCAATCGCTGCCATCCAGCCAGCCGAATTGGCCGTTTGAATTGTAAACCCCAAGGGCACGAACATCATATCCTTCCTTCACCAGCAGTTCCGTCAAATGGGAGCCGATAAAGCCGTCCGCGCCTGTCACCAATACTTTCTTCGTTTGCATTGCTCTCAATACCTAAAGTCAAATTGATCCATCGTCACTATACAATGCCCACATGGATTATACTGCCAGTATATCCTTGATAGATTGCGTCACGCTAATCATGTTCTGCGCCCGGTCAAAATTCGGAACAATCGCAGCATATTCATTTTGCAGCACACCGGGCCATAAAAGCGTTGATTTCGCATCAACACCGGCGCGCAAGCCATCGGGGTCGGGCTGATGTTCTTGAATCGCAGCCATTAGGTCAACGGGCCGTGTTCGCCAATCAATAGCGCCCGGCAATGCGCGATAAAATGCAGTCCCAAAAATTAGGACAGGCTTGCCCATTTGTATCGCCTCCCACCCCGCCGTCCCGGTGATAGTCGCAACCGCAATCGCATCATCAATCATCTGCAAGCTGGGGGTGGTGATATCAACAAATACCACGCGGGGGATGGCCTTTAACCGGATAAAAAATGATTCATCCCGCATAAAGGCTGATTGTTTCGGGTTTTCTTTCACATAAATATAAACATTGTCAGGCAACTCCCGCGCCAATTCTTCAATCGCGCGCAACTGGTCTGCGTAAATGCCGCCCAGTATATCTGTTGTCATTTCTGGTTGAAGGTGAAGCGGGAAATAGACGAATTGGCGATCCGGCAGATAAGGTTCGGCAATGGCCGTAACGCGCCGTTGCAAGGCCCGTTCCTGCTTCAGCCATTTCAGTTTTGCTGCAGTTTTGCTGACCGATTTCTTGTTAAACAGATGAAGGCCAACCAGGGTCTTAAAGAAATAGTTACCCCACTGCCGCACCGTCATATAACGGAACCAGCTATCAGGTTTTTGCCCTGCCCCCTTCATGTAAAAGGGAATGGCTGGCGATGACTCAATCTGGATTTCCTTGCGCTGACCCGCGTTAAACCCGGCCACGCCCACATCCTCAATCGCGTCTGCGGCCCAAAATGCGTTGGGCCAAATAGATTGCGTCAGGATAATGGTCTGCACTCCCATTGCCTTGGCAAGAAAATACAGAATGATCGTGGAGCCGCCATGGGGAACATTCCGAAAGACGATTTGTTTCAAATCATGCTTGTCGATCAAGTTCCAATAAAATTGCAGGGCATTGTGGAAATGATTTTGCACATTGCGAAAATCATATCCTTCGAAAGTTCTGCGAATGAACGTCCGGTAATGCGTGCGTTCAAACAATCGCAGCGCCTTGTCCTGCACTTGTTTCACAATTTCGGGGTCCAAGTTTGCGGCGAACGCCCCATCAAACATGTGATGGACATCATCGTGGGGAATATAGGTCACACCATCAACGACTTTGGCCGGTCGCCGATGATCATAAACCAAAACATTTATGGGAATGCCTTGGTGAAACAGGGAGTCGAAGATTTCATAATCAAACCCCACTAAGGCAACGCTCATTTAACCACCCTCAAATCCCAACCACGCCCAACAAGGTCTTTGACATTCTACGCATACAAATGAAAGGGGGATATATCTCAGCACTCAATATTCTAGTAAACCCAGTCATTTACCCGTAAGGATAGCCCGACACAGACCAAGAAACCACCGCAATCTATGACCCGGCCAAGACGCCGGATTTATATTGCATGCTCCACGTCAGTTGCCCCCGAGTTGCCCCCAAAGCGCGACGGAATTATACTGCCGCCCCACAAAGCCAAGCATCAGGGCCAAAGGCAACGGCAAGGGCCAGTTCGGACATGAGTTCACTTTACGATAATTTGCGCGTTATCGCGGGGCCATCCGCCGCTGCGAAGATCAAGCGGGATGGACTTAGCCCCGCACAGGTCAGTGCCGTTTTCGGCGCATCCGGCGCGGCCAAGTGGCTGGGCATATGCGGGCTCGATCAGGCGGTGTTTGGTGATTGGCTAACCGCCGCACAACATGACATCCACCTTTACGGCACATCGGTCGGCGCGTTTAAGCTGGCCGCCGCATGCCGCCAGGACGCCCACGGGGCCCTGCAAACGCTTGCCGATGCCTATATTGCGCAGTCCTATCCTGACGGGGCTGGCGCAGACGCGATTGATCGGGAGTCGGGGAAAATTCTGGACCTGATATTCGGCAATGGCGGCACCGACGAAATCCTAACCCATCCACATTTCCGCTTTGGCTGCGGCACGGTTTTGCTGGATGGCATGATGGCCAGCCCCAACAAGGCGCTGCAATACATAGGCGCTGCGCGAGCGATGATGACGAATGCGGTCGGACGCAATGCCCATCGCGGGGTGATGCGCCGCGTGATGTTCACTGACCCGCGCGGCACCTTTCCCCTAAATGCCACCGACAGTTATGGCGACACGCAGGTGGCGCTGACCCCGGATAACCTAAGCACCAGTGTGAAGGCATCAGGCTCCATCCCCATAATGATGCACCCGGTGCGCGACATTCCCGGTGGCCCGCAGGGCGTCTATGTCGATGGCGGCGTGGTTGATTACCACCCGGTGCCCGGCTGGTTTTGGGACGATGAAGGGCTGATCCTTTACCCCCATTTCTTTCCCTATCTAAAATCCGGCTGGTTCGACAAATATTATCGCCGCGTGGCCCCGGCAAGATTGCTTGACAATGTGGTGCTGCTAGCCCCGTCTGACAGCTATCTTGAAACGCTTGATCTGGGGCGCGTGCCCGACCGCAAGGACTTCAAACAGTTTGCGGGCAATGACGCCAAGCGCATCGCCCTTTGGCAGGACGCAGCAGATAAAAGCGCACTACTGGGCGAGGCGTTTCTGCAAATGGCGCGCAGTGGCGCTATCGCCGACAGGTTAGAAATTTTTGGGACGTAACACCTGACCGCCTGTGCAGCCCCGGCCAGCGGCTAGACGAAATCAGGCCCATGCACCCATGTCACCAGTGAATGACGCAGCCCGCTGACAACCGGGGCAACCCGGTGAATGGTATGGGCCGCAAAGACAATCGCCGTGCCCTGATCCCGCGGCACCTGAAAGGGACGGCCATTCGCATTCAACGTCAAAGCGCCCCCCATATAGGCGTCAGGCGGCGACAACTGCACCGACAGGCTTAGCTTGCGCCGTCCTGCCGTGGCACCGCGCCCGCGATCAATATGCCAGTCATAATAATGCCCCGGGCCATAGGCCGCCAATTGCAACTCCTCGTCAATGCCATCAAGGGCATAGTGGAACACATCCCGGTTGGCATCTGCCACAAGCTGCGCAATACGCCGATGGACCCACAAAAAGGCATCATCCTCTGGCAGCCACACCAATGCTGACTGGCGCACCTTGGCGTCAAAGCGGCCCGCCACCAGCCCGCCATCGTGACGGTCCAGTTGCGCAAAGGCATCGAGTAATATGGCGCATTCTGACGTGGTGAAAGCAGCAGGGTATAGCGCCCAAAAGGCAGGGGGTTTGCCCCCGCCGGGCCCCGGCGGCAGCTGCGACGCAGCCCTAAGTTCAGCCATTTTGTGTAACCCCATATCCCCGAAGGCGTGGGGCGCACCAACATAGGCACCCCCGCCCTATAGAGTATTTTGGGGGCCACGAATAGCGAAATCGCCGGGCCGTCTACCGGCCCTGATCCATTCTGCATTGTTCCGCGCAGCGGCGCTTGCTAAACAAGGGGTAATCATAATTAAGGGGCAAACAGGATGGATCTGCGTTTCACAAAGGCAGAAGAAAACTTTCGGGACGAGGTGCGGGACTTTCTTGCCGATCACCTTACTGCCGATTTGCGCCGCTACACCCAACGCATGACCAGTGTGTATGCGGACAAACCAATCGGCCTGGCATGGCAGGCAATTCTGCGCCAACAGGGATGGGCTGCCCCGTCATGGCCCGTAGAATTTGGCGGCTGTGACTGGTCCATCGCCCAGCACTATATTTTCGATGTTGAACTGGCCAAGGCTGATGCCCCGCCCCTGTCACCGATGGGCATCGGCATGTGTGGCCCGGCCTTGATCGGGCATGGCAGCACAGCGCAAAAGGCGCACTACCTGCCGCGCATATTGTCGGGCGAAGATTTTTGGTGCCAAGGCTATTCAGAAACCACCGCCGGGTCCGACCTTGCCCAATTATCGATGAGTGCGCTTGACGATGGCGATGACTTCATCTGCTCAGGTCACAAAATCTGGACCACCCACGCCCACGAAGCGAATATGTGCTTTTGCCTTGTACGCACCAATGCTGATGGTAGGCCGCAACAGGGCATCACCTTCCTGCTGATTGATATGACCAGCCCCGGCGTGACCGTTGCCCCCATCATCATGATGTCGGGGGAGCATATTCAGAACACCATTTTCTTTGACACTGTTCGCGTTCCCAAAACCAACGTCATCGGCACCATCGATGATGGCTGGACCGTAGCAAAATATTTGCTGGAGTTTGAGCGCGGCGGTTCCGCCTATGGGCCGAAACTGCTGGCCCGCCTGCGCAAGCTGCGCAGCACTGCCGCCGCGTTGGGCGCGCTTGATGATGACATGGCCGTTAAACTGGCAGATGCCGAAATTGCCTGCACAACATTGGAAGCGGCGGAGCTTCAGCAAATGGCTGCGCTGGCGCATGGCGGCACACCGGGCGTTAAGGCCAGCATGATGAAAATTCGCGGGACGGAATTAAGCCAGCACATCACCGCATTGGCGGTTGAGGTTGCAGGCACCTATGGCCAACCCTTTCAGCCCCAACACACTGCCCCCGGCGGCCCTGTCCATAATATCCCGCACACCAATCATTCTGAAATCGGGCCGGAAATCGGTTTGACCGCCGCTGCGAAATATCTAAATGACCGGGCAGGATCGATCTATGCCGGGTCAAACGAAATTCAACGCAATATCCTGGCCAAGGCACAGCTTGGGCTTTAACCCGGCCTTCCCACCCGTTAAGGTTCGCGAAAGGGGCGCGGCAGAGTAATGGGCATTAGCGCCCCCTGAATTAATCCTTAAGCAACAGATCGACTATATGATGGTCGTTTTGTTCCAATGATGAAAGAAAACCATGCGCGCGCATCCATCTATCAGAACCGGCAGGGCGGCATTTGCTGCATTCGCGGCGACAGTCGTGGCCGCCACGATCTTGACGCCTGTCACGACCCATGCCGAAACCCAATTGTTCTGGGGCGATACGCATCTTCACACAAAATATTCCGCCGACGCCTTTTTGAATGGCAACCTTGATGCCGGACCGGACGAAGCCTATCGCTTCGCCAAGGGAGAGCCGGTCATCCATCCCCTGCATCGGGCACGGGTGCAGTTGGAACGGCCATTGGATTTTTTGGTGGTCAGCGATCATGCCATCGGTTTGGGGGCCATGTACTCAGTTTATAACGAGGTGAATTACGATGATGCCGGTTTTACCACCAGCGTCTTTCGTAAGTTTGCCTCATGGTATTTACGGCGCACGATCAGAAGGGGCACCGCAGCGCAGGAATTCAATGATGCCCTGCCCCATGCCGGACAGTTGACCGGCGATCCGGTTGCCAACCCGGGCAACCATATGGTTGAGGATGTGGACCTGCTGGGGGACGTGTCCGATATCAGCAAAACCGTTTGGGCCGATATTGTCGAAACAGCAGACCGTCACTATCAACCGGGCAAGTTCACGTCCCTTGTTGGGTGGGAATGGACGTCCATGCCGATGGGGTCAAACCTGCATCGTGTGGTGATGTCACCAATGAACAGCGGACAGGCCAAACAATTCCTGCCCTATAGTTCAGTGCAAAGCCAATATCCCAAAGATTTGTGGAACTGGTTGGACAAAACAGGCAAGCAAGTCGGCAGCGATTTTGTGGCGATCCCGCATAATTCAAATCTGTCAAAGGGGTACATGTTTGCTGAAACCACATTGATGGGCGAGAAAATATCTTCAAGCCACGCGCGGCTACGGGCGCGGTTTGAACCAGTTGTCGAAATCACTCAGATCAAGGGTGATGGTGAAACATGGCCCACCTTGTCGCCTGATGATCCCTATGCTGATTTTGAAGCCTATACCCATTATTTGCAGTCCGGGACCCCTGTGCCCTTTGTCGCGCATAAGGGTGACTTTATCCGGCCTGCATTGAAGAGCGGGCTGAAGATTGATCAGGATGTGGGGGTGAACCCCTATAAATTCGGGGTCATCGGCTCTACTGATTCCCACACCGCATTGGCAACCGGGGATGAAGATAATTTCCACGGCAAGATGGCGCTTGATTCCATCCCGGAAAATAAATTCAAGGTTGAAGCGCTGGCCGTCAGCGGCTGGGAAATGTCTGCCGCAGGCTATGCCGCCGTTTGGGCCAAGGAAAACACGCGCGAAGAAATCTTTGCCGCCTTCAAGCGCCGGGAAACCTATGCCACCACAGGTCCTCGCATTGCATTGCGCGTATTCGGCGGCTTTGACCTTGACGATGATTTGGCCGATGATGAGATGATGGCACAAAAGGGTTATGCCAGTGGCGTGCCCATGGGCGGTGACCTTGTCGGCACCGACGACAGGTCAGAACAGCGGCCAGTGCAACTTGCCATTCGTGCCACAAAAGACCCACTGAATGCCAATCTTGATCAGGTGCATGTGGTCAAGGGTTGGGTCGATGCACAGGGTCATACCCACGAAAAGGTATTCCCCGTTGTTTGGTCAGATGACCGGCCTACCACGGCAAATGGCTATCCCACACCTGTGGGGAACACAGTGAACCTGCAAACAGGCGCAACCATCAATGCAATCGGCGCATCTGAACTAACCGCGAATTGGACAGACCCTGAGTTTGATCCCACTGTGCGGGCATTTTACTATGTGCGGGTTTTGCAAATCCCCACCATCCGCCACAGCAAACTTGATACACTGGCATTGAATATCAAAGCAGACGCAGACGCAGGCCCCGAAACCCTGCAGGAGCGTGCCTATTCATCGCCCATTTGGTACACGCCCTGATCATCTGCCCATCACATTAAGACCGCACAAGCAGGCCTTTTCACGACGGCCCGTTTGATCGGTGCAGACATAAACATCATCAACCAAAGACCTCCGCCCGCTCGACATGCATATGGGTGCCACTTAGGCTTTCCATGAAACAACCATAATAATGGGATGGCCAAAATGCTGATCGAAACGCCAGACGGACATCAGATCGACGCCCAGCTATGGGACCTTATCAAAGGCAATTGGACGACTGTCCCGCAGTTGGATTGGGACAGTTTCGACGCCAATACGGTCGCCACCTTCCGGCGCGAGGCAGAAGACGCCCGTAAGGATAAGCGCCGGGCTGGTCCAAACATCGCCCGCATTCAAGACATGCTGGCAGACGGTTATAAGCGACAAACACCGGTCCGGCTTTACGACCCTGCCCCCGAAAACAACGCCGCCCCATGCGTGATATATTTTCACGGCGGCGGCTGGTTCGGCGGCGACATTGAAAGCCGTGATGACGGCACGCGCCTGCTGGCCCACCTTAGCGGCGCAAAGGTCATCTCGGTCGATTATGCCCGCGCGCCCGAAGCAAAATTCCCGGTGCCGCTATATGACTGTATTGCCGTCACCAAATGGGTTGTGCAATCAGCCGACACGCTGGGGGTCAATCCGGCCAAGCTGTTTGTGGCGGGGGATTCGGCGGGCGCAAACCTGGCCCTGTCCACAGCCATCAGCCTACGCGATGACAGCTATCATGACGTTGCCGGTATGCTGCTGTTCTATGGCGTGTACGCGCACGATCACAATACCGATAGCCACAGGACGTTCGGGGCTGATGAACGCTTCACATTAAGCAGTGCTGCGATGGATTTTTGTTGGCAGATGTATTTGGCCAACCCGGCGGATGATCAGAACCCGCTGGCCGCCCCCTTACTGGCACCGCTGCATGATTTGCCGCCCGCACATATCATGTGTGGCAGCCTTGATCCGCTGCTGGATGATACAAAACAGTTACAGGATGCGCTGACCGCACAAAATAATCCCGATTGCGCACTAACGATTTATCCCGGCGTCACGCACAGCTTCTTGTCCATGATCAGTCAACTGGATTGCGCCACACAAGCGTGGGAAGATGCCGCGTCCTTTATCAGGACACGGCTTTAATCGTGCCCAATCAACCTAGATCGGTTTGTAGGACATTCTGATGCCGAAGGTCCGCGGCTCGTCCCGGAAGACGGTGTCATAGGTTGTGAAGTTGAACGTTTCGTTCGCTTCGTCCGTGATGTTGTTGGCGAACAGCGCCACATCCCAGTTGGCATCGGCACCACGCAATGTCACACGCGCATTCAACGTCTTGCGCGGCGCCGCAGCGCAGCCCACTGGATCAAGAATACAGCCGATCGTCTCTGACGAATAATTGAAGCTGACATTCGACGTCAGGTTCATATTGTTCGCAAAATAGTAATTATGCGTAACCCCAACATTGAACGCCCAGTCCGGCACATTTTCCAAACGCGTCCCGGCGGGGATGCCCTCATCAGGGTTTTGCGGGTTGGGCGCATCTTCGTCCAGCTCCGCCTCAAGGAATGAGCCGCTGAACTTGAACAACCATGCTTCGCTTAACAGGGCGATCAAGTCCCACTCAAACCCGGCCGAATGGGCTTCACCGAAATTGGCAACCGTGTTTTGTGTACGGCCCAAATCATTTTCAAGCAGCAGATCCATCTGCAAATCTTCCCACGCTGCATAGAATATTGCCGCGTTGAAAGTCAGGCGCTGATCGAACCACTGGCTGTTCATGCCGATTTCATAGCTGGTCAGCAAATCTGAATCATAGCTTTCCTGAATGCCATTCACAGGCGGATCAGTAAGCGGTGTGTTGAACTCGCCTGAACGGAAGCCTTCCGCATATACGGTGTATAGAAGAATATCTTCGGTCACTGCATAGTTCAGGCCGAATTTCGGCGATAGTGAATCAAAACTGCCTTCCTTGTTCTGCCCTTCACTATCGAGAACAGAGACATCCTCTTCAAAATAGCGCATCCCCAAAACGGCAGAGAATTTTTCGGTGAAGTTGTAGGATGCCTCACCAAACACGGCGCGGCGCTCGCGGTCTTCAAAAATAAACACATCGGAATCAGCGGCCCCGGCGAAATTACCACGCCCCCTGATCGGTGCTGTCGCAACCCGGTCTGTCGTTTGATAGAACAGACCCAACGTATATTGGAACGGCCCATCACCGGTAGATATCAAACGAAACTCCTGATTGAAGACCTTATATTCATTCAAAATCGCCGCATCGACGATTTCATAAACACCGTTTTCAACAATAATATCGGCCAATGGGTCAGGCACTGACACTGCCCCGACAATCGGCAGGAATGTTGTCAACATCGCATCTGTCGGCAAGGACACGCCAATATCTGTATCGGTCAGCAATGTGTTATTGGCAAACCCTGTGATAGATTCCACAACGGCGAACGGCAAATCCCATGACGCATGCAGGGTGCCCAGCTCATATTCATTTTCAAGCTTGGTTAGCGCCAGCCCACCCTCGGACATGGTCCAGTCGCCCCATTTCCCGGTCAGTGACGGGGATTCGGACCTACCAGCACCAAGGTCACTGTTCTGTTTGCTGTAGCGCGCTACAAAGCTGAGATTGTCCAGCGGATCGAACGATAGCGCCAAACGGAAGCCATAAACCTCTTTCGCATTGGCGTCTTGTGCCACCACATTTTCACTATTGTAGGAATTCAATGGCGGCGGGTTGGTTTCATCAGGTTCGCGAATGGTAATCCAGCCATCAGATTTACGGTGGAACCCGACTGCGCGAAAACCAATCACATCCCGCATGATTGGAATATTGACCATCACATTATTGTCTGTCGTCAGGGCGCTTTCTTCGTTGATAGAGACGCTGGAGCGGACAGCCCAATCAAATGCTTCAGGATCAGGGGCGCTGGTACGGATGATGATCGCACCACCCACGGCACCGGCACCGTACAATGTCCCTTGCGGGCCACGCAGCACCTGCACATTTTCAATATCAAACAGTTCCGTGTCGGGGGAACCTGCATCCTGCTGGGGAATATCATCAATCAAATAGGCCACAACCCCAACCCCTTGGGGGGCCTGTAGACCACGGATATTGATCCGGTTGCCACCTTCCCCGGTTGAGGCGAAATTCAGGCTGGGAATTTCGTCGGCATATTCGGTGAATGTCTTGGCACCGATTTCTTTCAACTCATCGCCTGACAGGGCCTTGATGCTTAACGGTACATCCTGAAGATTTTCTGACCGCTTTCGGGCGGTCACGACGACCTCATCAATGCGTAGCCTTTTGGCCATCGCACCGCCGCTGACGGCGGGGGTCAAGCTATCTTCGCCTGCCGCGGCGGCCTCTTCTGCTGTTGCAGGGCCGGCGGCGGTTGCAGTGCTTGCTGCGGCTTCAGCTTCTTGTGCAAAACCGGTCACCGGCGCTGACAGGCCCAACGCTGACGCCAACACCAAAGTGCTGCCAAGTGTTCGTGCTGCCTTAACGGGAATAAGTGGTTGCCAATTAGTCGTCATCGTTTCAATCCAAACTGGTTAGCGAAGCGTGGCCAATATCGTTATTCTTCACCAAGATTGAGGGGAACCGGCAAAAAACTACTCACTTTGATCCTATGTGCCCCCCCATAGCATGACAAGCAAACCACCGGGGCGGAGTCTCTATCAAAGACTTCTTAGGTCACCTTGCAGACCTTTCGGCACCATAACGGGAACTGGGGCAACCTTCCCCCATTGAAGCAAATTTCGCACCCCGGATATCGCCGCAGGGGCAATCGTGTTGGTTAACCGCGCAGTTTCGCGTCAGTTTTCTGGCATTTTTCAGCCATTTTCAGCCATTTGCGGCTAAAGTCGTTAACGATCCACCCGATAAGGGGCCGGATCAATGGCCGAGGCTTTCCCCTCAATCAAGTCAGATAACAACGCAGCGGACCCCGTTGCCTGCGTCCAGCCCAGATAACCGTGCCCGCTGTTGATATACAGGCCCGGCACATGGGAAGACCCGATAAAGGGTTTGCCATCCACACTCATCGGGCGGAAGCCGCACCACCCCTGCCCGTCCTCCTGCCGCAGCTGGGCCGCAATTTGGGGATAGGTGGCTTGCAGTAGCTGATAAAGATTATCGATCCGCGCCTGACTTAACACCGGATCTGGCTTGCGGGTAAACTCCGCCGTGCCCGCAACCCGCAGGCGGGACCCCAACGGGTTCACCGCCGCATGCATCGCCTGATCAATCACCGCCAACTTCGGGCCACCATCAAGATGGCTGACGTCAAATGTCAGGGAATAGCCCTTCACCGGGCGGATCGGCAAACCCACCCCCGCCTTGCCCGCGAGTGTGGGAGACATATTGGCGGCGGCAATAATCGTGACATCGGCCAAATGTTCTTGACATGATTGGGATTCAACCCCGACGCACTTGCCTTGCCTAACCAATGGCCGGGCAATGGGCGTTTGATAGTGAATGGTCCCACCCGCCTGCGCCACGGCACTTGCCAATGATTGTGTAAACCGGTGGGCATCACCTGCCGTGTCGTCAGGATAATACTGGCCGCAGGCAATACGGTCAGCGATAGATGCCAGCGCCGGTTCCTTTTCCAATACCTGATCGCGGGACAGATGGTCCATCCGCATTCCAAGCGGGCGCACCATGTCCGCCACTTCCTTGGTGAAGGCCGCCGCGTCCTCTGACGGGAAAATCTTCAGATCGCCGCCGGTGCGGTAGTCACACTCCAACCCCAAATCAGGCACAAGTTGACTGGTCAAACTGACCGAATAGGCACAAAGCTGATAGCTCGCGATACTGTTGGCGCGAAAGCGGTTGGGCGTTGACTGCGCCAGAAACTTCAACCCCCACAGGGCCATGCCCGGCACGGCACTGGGGTTCAACTTCATTGCCGCATGGGGGTCGGCCAATGATGATAAAAGATCACGCCATACGCCGGGGGCATTCCACGGTTCAGACATCCCCGCGGTCAACATGCCGCCATTGGCAAAGCTGGTTTCAAGGCCGCTTGCCTCGTTCGCCTCAAACACATCAACCGTATGGCCACGCGCCAGCAAGGCCCAGGCCGTACTGATCCCGACAATGCCGCCGCCGATAATGTTGATATGCATGGGTCGCGCCTTTCCTGTATATTGGCCTATTGTCTGTTGGCCAATTAGCTTGCTGCCTATTTATAAACAGCAGTCGCTTCAATTTCGACACAGGCATGGGGCACCACAAGGTCAGACCGCACCGTAAAGCGCGCCGGACGATGATCGCCCAAATAATCGGCATAAACCTCGTTAAAGGCGGCGAAGTCGTCCTTGTCGGTCAACCAGATACCGCATTTGACAATCGCTGATTTATCCAGCCCCTCTGCCGCCAATATCCTGTCAATCGCTGCAAGGCACAGGCGGGTTTGATGGGCAACATCCCCGGTGCTGAGGGTGCCATCTTCCTCAAACGCGATTTGGCCTGAGATAAACAACAGATCACCCGCGCGATAGGCCGGTGAAAATGGGGCGGTTTCGCCGTTCGGCAGGACGATGGGTTCACCCACAGGATATTGGGACATCAGATATTCTCCACATAGTCAGATCGTGTCACGTCCTCTCCCTTCGCACAGGTCCGGCAGGGTCGCAAGAATTGGTTTAGGCCGATTTTAACGCAGCCGCACATGTTGCGCCATCGCCCTTAAAGCGCGCCTCCGCCATGATGCAGGCAACCTGATCGGTCGTCTTGCCTGTCTGGGCAGCCTGATCAAAGATTTGTGTCAGCGTGTCAGCGATTTGTAAAACATGGGCGCGGATCGTTGCCTCGTCACTTTTCACGCGCTGGTAATAAATGTCGATGATGCCGCCCGCATTGATCACGAAATCCGGGGCATACAGGATATTCTGCTCCCGCAGCATGGCGGCATGGCCCGGCGTGGCTAATTGGTTATTTGCCGCCCCGGCAATGATCGGTGCCGCAATCCGCTCGACAGTATGGTCATTGATCACCCCACCCATCGCGCAAGGGGCCAGCACATCAACATCCGCAAACAAAACAGATTGCGGGTCAACCGGTGTCGTGCCCAATTGCACAACGCGGTCCAGATTTGCAGCATTTACATCGGCAGCAAAAACCTGTGCGCCATCAGCCAACAACAGCTCTGCCAAATAAAAGCCAACAGACCCCGCCCCCTGAATGGCAACACGAATACCGTCTAAACTATCAACGCCCAATCGGTGGCGCGCCGCGGCCTTGATCCCCGCATAGGTGCCCAGCGCCGTATAGGGGGACGGATCGCCGCCAAACTTGTCAGCATCTATTACGCCGCTGACATGGGCCGTCGCCGTGCCGATCATTTTGATGTCCGCAACGGTGGTGCCTGAATCTTCAGCGGTAATGTAAAGCCCGTTCAGTGTCTCGACAAAACGGCCCATCGCCCGCAACAACGCCGGGGTTTTCCGTGTTTGCGGATCGCCCATAATCACCGCCTTGCCGCCGCCCATAGGCAACCCGGCAAGGGCGGATTTATACGTCATGCCCCGGCTAAGGCGCAGCGCGTCGGTCAGTGCGGCAGCTTCATCCGCGTAATCAAACATACGGCAGCCGCCCACAGCAGGGCCAAGGGCCGTATTATGAACCGCAATAATCGCCCGCAGGCCGCTTTCCTCATCGCTACCGAAAGAAACGATTTCGTGATTGTCAAAATCTGGATGCGCAAACATACTCATGGTTCACCTGACTGCATTTTTCAGTTAATACACCGGATGATAGTCGCGCCGCGGCAGAATATTTTGCCTCATTAACCGTGACAGACCATTCGATTAAATAAACAGTCTGCATATTGCCGCTTTGAAGACTAATTTATCCCTAATTGCCCCATAGCCAACAAGAAGCCATAGCCCATGCCCACACAGAAACTTTATCTGGAAAATGATGCCCTCAGCGGCACCGCCACCATCACCGCGCTGATTGATGGCGACACGCCGATTGTACGGCTGAACCCAACCCTGTTTCACGCCCAAGGCGGCGGGCAAAAGGCCGATCGCGGCACCATTGGGCCGGTAACAGTGGCGCATGTCGCCCACAATGGGGACGAGGCTGACCACATTGTCGATACGCTTGACGGACTGTCCGTCGGTGACGAGGTTGCGATCAATGTCGATGCGGACTGGCGACAGCTGAACACCGCCTATCATTCAGCGGGCCATTTACTTGCTGCCGTTGCAGAGGAGCTGGCACCCACCCTGACCGCCGTGTCAGGCCATCAATGGCCCGGCGAGGCACGGGTAGAGTTTACGTTTGCAGGGGACGTGCCGGACCTGACCGCATTGGTCCCGGCCCTGAATGAGCGGCTGGCGGCATTGATCAATGATGACGTGCCCGTCGCCATCACGGGCAACCCCTATAGTGATCGCGCCATGAAGGTTGGTGACTATCAGGCCATTCCCTGCGGCGGCACCCATGTCGCATCACTGGCCCAAATCGGCACCGTTACCGTAGAAGGCGCCAAGCGCAAGAAGGACAAGCTGCGCATTAAGTACAGCGTGCAGGTCTAACCACAGCTAAGCGCCAACCATCCGCGCCAATACCTGATCGGCAGCGGCCATCGTTGCGGCGCGGTCGTCATCCGTATGGGCCAATGTCACGTTCCACCGTTTTAATGGGTTGGTCGACGTGGCGTGGCCCGCATCAAACATAGCGGTACGGAAGGCAATATCCTTTTCCGCATCATTGGCCAGCAGGTCCGCATAGCTTGATTTCGGACCCTTGAAAAACTCCAGCAACCAAACTGTACCATAGCCCGCAGGCTGCGCCGTCAGCCCATATTTATCGACCAGCACTTGCAGATCATCGCGATAACGTTGGCCCAAACCATACAGATGATCATAGGCCCCCGGCGCGCTTAATTTTTCTATCGTCGCCAGCGCCGCTGCTGCCATGACCGGATGGCCGTTATATGTCCCGGCAAGGAACACATCGCCCTGCGGTTTTGGCTTGAAATGGCGCAACAGGCTTTCCGGCCCAACCAGGGCAGCAATGGGGAACCCGTTTGCCAGCGCCTTGCCGAACGCGGCCAGATGGGGCGTCACACCGATAATGGATTGATAACCGCCCAACCCGTGACGGAAGCCTGTGATCACTTCATCAAACACCAGCACCGCACCATGCTTTTCACACAGCGCCTTGGCGCCTGATAAAAATTCCTTTGTTGCCGGAAGGCTGCCGACATTGTGCAAAATCACCTCGATAATAACAGCCGCAACAGCGCCCGGATTGGCGTCAAACAACGCCTCCAAACTGGTGAGGTCATTATAGGTGCCAACCAACGTGTCCTCGACCACAGAAGGATGCATCCCGGCAGACAGCGGGTCTGTTTGGCCTACCGCCTCTGCCGTGCTGGCAACATTCAATGCCACCGCATCGTGCCAGCCATGATAGGCCCCCTGAAATTTGATGATCTTGCGCCGCCCGGTGGCGGCACGCGCCAGTCGCAGGGCGTGAAAGGTTGCTTCGGACCCGGTATTGCAAAAGGCAACCTGTTCAGCACAGGGGATCAAATTTACCAGTTTTTCGGCCAGCTCCACCTCAAGATCAGTGCCGCCCAAACCGACCAGCCCGATTTGTTGCGATGAAGACGCAACCCGTTCTGCCAAGTCTGGGTCGCCATGTCCCAAAATAGTTGCGCCAAACGCGCAATTATAGTCAATGAACCGGCGGCCCAGATTATCGGTCAGTTTCGACCCTTGCGCCTTGGTGAAATAGACCGGCCTTGTGTTCAGCCTGTTTACGCTGGCCACACCACCGGGCATCACTGACATGGCCCGATCCGCCAATTTATTATTCTGCTGATCGTTCTGCGCTTGTGTCATTTATATTGTCCCCTGCAATGAACCGAAAGAGGTCAGGCGAAAATGGCGACGGTCTGGCTCATCATCAAGACAGGTTGACCCCGATCATTCCAGACCGACATGTCTTGCGCTGAATAACCTTGCTGCGCGGTCTTGGCCACGGACTGCACCAACCACCAGCCCGATGCGCTTTTGGGGGTGTCGGACAAAACCTCAATCGACCAGGTCATCGTGCTGATTGGCTTACGTTCAGGCGGGAAGGCAACGATGGCGGCGGGCGGCAACGCATCCGCCAAGGCAATCAACGGCGAAAGATTGTCCGGCAATGTGGCGTCGCCGTGGCGCAACCAAATCAAAAATTCCGGCTTGGCCCCCGGTGTGACGGGGCGGGCCCCGCCTGCCATGCGGCTTTCAAAATGTTGCGAAAAATGTTGCGGCGTTGCCGGTCGCTCCGCAACGGGGCGGAAGAACCCCTCGCACGCATCCCAGTGGGGGACATCGGGGGCGGGATAGTCCACCAAATCCAGTTTGGATTCGCGACTGGCCCCGAAGCAGAACATGGCACGGGCCGCCAGCTTATCATCACCAAACAGATCAACGCCGTAAAAGGCGGATGATTTGCCCCGGCGCAACAAGTCAGGCTTGATCCGCAAGGTGCCGCCGGCGGGACCAACGAACGAGATTTGCGCCGATCGCAATGGCGGCAGGTCGTCTGCGTCACGCTGGGTTGCCTGCCAACACAATGCGGCGGTCAGCCCACCGAATGCGGTGCGCCCCTGCAACCAGTCAGGCGGCAAGACGACTTGATAGGCGTCATCCAGCGCCGACACGGACGCCATTAAATCTGCAAAGGAAGTTGTCGTCATATGCCCCAAAAGCCCCAACGAATACGGTTTCAATTCGAAACCAATAAAGGTTGGGGCCTAGAAAAACAAGACGACAGTTCTTGCCGCGGCGCTTATTCCGCCGCAACGGGCACCGCCGTGCCATCGTGTTCCGCCGCCTGTTCTGCCCGCCATTGCGCGCGGATCATTTCAGACGTCTGGCGGGAGCCATCAGGGCTCCACCCCGGGACGTTGAACATAAAGTGCCATGCCTGCTTCAGGGACTTGGCGCTTTTCACATCCTGATAAATCGCGACCCATTCATGCACCGCAATCCGCAGCGGATTAAAGGTGGCGATATTCTTGATGATGCCAAAGCGGGGGCGGTCTTCTTCGCGCTTTTCTTCGGCGAACGTGCCAAACAGGCGATCCCAGATAATCAACACGCCCGCATGATTGCGATCAAGGTAACGCGCATTGGTGGCGTGATGGACACGGTGATGTGACGGGGTGTTCATCACCCATTCAAGCGGGCCAAGTTTGCCAATGCTTTCTGTGTGGACCCAGAATTGGTAGACAGTCGAAATAGACTTATACATCACAATCATTTCAATCGGGAAACCCAACAGCACAATCGGGATATAGACAACCGCAGTGCCTGACAGGGTGGTCGTCCAAGGCTGCCGCAAGGCGGTGCTTAGATTATAATGTTGAGACGAATGATGGATCACATGGCTGGCCCAGAACCAGCGCACCTCATGGCTTAACCGATGGGACCAATAGAATGTCAAATCTTCTGCAAAGAAGCACAGGACAAACACCCACCACGCAAAGCCAAGGTCGAACAATCGATATTCATGCAGCCATAAAAGACCGGCGACGGAAAGCGTGCCGATTGTGGCGCCGGTGATGACACTGCCAAAGCCCATCAAAAGCGATGCGGCTGTGTCCTTGGTTTGATAGCTGACAAGGGTGCGGTTCTTGCGCCAGATCAGCAATTCAATCACAACAAGTATGATGAATGCGGGGATAGCAAAGGTGACGATATCGCTGCCGTTCATGAGACTGTTCCTTGTACTTATTACTTATGCTGCAAGACGGGCGTCGGCTTGGGCAAGCAAGCTGCGCGGCACGTCAATATCCGGTGCGGTGAAATCATGGAAATGAATGCGGGCTGTGTCTGTTGCGTCGTCGCGCAGTTCAAAATCATCACGGGCCAACAGGCGTGTGATGAATGTGTCACCCACCGCCAGCACAAGGCCGATCTTCTGTCCGTCATCTGCGGGCAACAGGGCGATATATTTGTCGTCCGACAACACCACGTCATCATTTTGCCATGCGGGGAAATCGCGGCGGAACCGCGTCAGCGCCTGTTCAGCCGATGTGAACGTGATCCGCCTATTCCCCCCAAACAGGGCGACCAGCCCGATCAGGGCAGCAATACCAAGCGGTGCAATGCCGACAATAAACAACGGTGACATGATGAAATTCCTTTTGGTCAGGTTTCTTGTTTTTGTTTTATTGCTGATCTTCGATGTAAGGACGGATCAGCATCGTCAGGAAAGTAAGGACGGCATCGGTGTCTGCGCTGGCAGACCCGGTGTGAAACAAAACGGCCCCGCCCATAATGGCAGATAAGCCCACCTCTACCGCGCGCATAAATTCCTGCTGTGTGGATTTGGCCGGAAACAGGGTTTGCGCCAGCAACAAGGTGGCATCGCGATGGGCGTCGGCCACATCATCTAGCGCCGCCAATAAGGCAGGGTCAGTGCGGGCCGCCATATGTACCTCAGTCAGGGCAATAACAGTGGGGCTGGCATAAATCTTCCACAGATAATCAACCGTCGCGCGCAAGCGGTCCGGCGCATCGACCAACGCTGTCAATGTCTGCAGAGCATAGGCACGCAAATGCTCGTTCGATGCTTCATTGCCCGCAACAATCAGCGCCTGTTTTGACGGGAAGTGATCGAACATCGCGCCTTTTGAAACGCCCGCGCGTTTGCAGACGGCCTGCGTGGTCAGACCCGCATAGCCGCTTTGCACCAGCTGCGCCAGCGTGGCCTGCAAAATACGTTGGCGCGTATCGGCACGGCGGTCCGCCTGACTGCGCCTGACAGGCTTGCCTGTTGTGCTGGCGGTCGCGATCTGCTCAATCGCTTGATCACTGGTTTGGCTGTCGGTCATTGGCCCTGTCACGTCTTTTAAAACTGTCTTGTTCGTGTGGCCCTTAGGGGCCGTTCTTAACCGGATCTATAGCAGCAAACAAATCGACCGACCAGTCGGTTTTTATATAATTTGCTGCGACATATGCTTCAAACCATATAACTAATTGAAATAACATCATTAAAATTTTCGAACATCAGCTGCACAGCTTGATTTTCGCGACATTGGCCGCAACATGCCCAATAAAAAAGACGGGCCGCGATAAATATCGGGACCCGCCTTGGTCTGTTTTCAAGATGAACGCAATTACGCGTCTGTCATCAATCGATCATTCAAACTCAAACTCAAACGACGTAGAACTGTTACTAAAGTGATCCTCAATCGCCTTGTTCACACCATCTTCACCGGACCGGCTGATGTGATCATCCACATGGCGGTCCATGTGCTGGTCAACATGTTGGCCGTGAACACGCTCGCTCTTGTCCTTGTTACGATCAGCCTTGCCGGGCAAATGCTTGATCGCGCGGCCCGTGCCTTTCTTGATTTCTTCATCAGAAACGATATAGGGATCAACCGGGGCCTTCTTCGGATCATCGGTTTCGGTCCGCTCATTCACGCGGGTCAACAACTTCTTGCCGCCCTTATTGCTGGCCATGATTTTGCCAACGCCGCCATCTTCGTCACGCTCAAGAGTGATAAAGTTGATTGTGCCGATAGGCCCGGCGCGACCCGACCCTGTGGTGCCGCGAATACCAATGGTCATAGTCGGTGTGTTGATCTGCAATGCATCATCCCCAACCTTTGACAGACCGCCGGAAATGAAGGCGAAGGAGCCTTCAACAACGCTCAACAACCCGTTGCCGCTGGACCCGTCATAAGCATAGCTATCCAAAACCATGTGGGCATTGCTGCCCAGACCGAAATTGGTGCCATCCACAAATGTGACGCCAACGCCGCTTTCGTCATCGGTTGTAATAACGTCATTTTGATAAACTTGGTCGCCCAATGATACGCTAATACCAGCCTGTCCGGCCCGATCAATGGAGACAGAGCCTGTCAATTCGCGCACTTCGCCGATGGGATTGGACTGCGCCACAGCAGCGCCCGCGCCCATAAATACAAAGGCAACTGCCATCAGGCCCAATAGTGCCGTCTGCAAACCCATTGTTATGTTTGATAGTTTTTCGACCATTGCCGTTTCTCCATTACGATTCGGTGCCCATTCGCCCACGAAATGGCACCAAAATAATTGTTCGTTAAGACACTGATGCAAAAATATTAACAGGTCAAGAAGAGCGTCACGGCATTTTGCATGATATGCTTGCAAAATGTGGCATTTTCGGTCATGCCTTACACTAATCATCTAATAATAGCTGCGGGGTTTAAATCCATGTCACAACGTTCAGCACTTTTTGCAGCAGGCGTGCTGCTTTCGGCAAGTTTCACTGGCACTGCGATGGCAGAGGTCGGCGACCTGCGCACCTCCGTCGGTTATAGCTATACGGATTCCAACTATGATGGCGGCTTTGCAGACGCCGCTGATCGCGAACGCTATCTTGTGACGGCGCGCGGCACCTATACCTACACTGATAATCTGAAGATCGGCCTCTCAGCCGGGTTCGGTAACAGTGATGCGGATCGCAATGCCCCCGCCTTTACCGACACGGACATTGAAACCTATGCGGTGAATGCATCCTATCGGGTGAACGACAATTGGTCAGCCTTTGCAGGCATTGGCTATACGGAACTTGATACCGATGGCGTCGATCCGTTCGGCACACGGTTCAGCACAGATGGCGATGGCTTCTCCTATGTGGGCGGCGCGGTCTTTAACAAGGAAGTATCGGAAAACGCCTTCTTCCTGCTGTCCGGGTCTGTTGCCTATTCCGAAATTGACACAGACACGTTCACATCAGGCGTGCCGGGCAATGAATTGTCAGTCACAACCATTACAGTTAGCCCCGAATTCGGCGTTGTCCGCGGTGCCTATACTTTTACCGCCGGCAGCTCATTCATTCGCGCCAATCGCGATGTCCGCTTTGTGAACGACCCCACCCGTTTTGAAGGGTCAATCGGCGTCAGCTATGATGCAGGCAATGACTGGTTCATCAATGCGCGTGTGAACCGCAATTTTGCGGAGCAGGCAACCGACACAACACGGTTCAACCTGAACATCAGCAAGACCATCAATCTGCTGAACTAGCAGGCCGATCATGGGGCAGTACGCGTCTTTCTGGGATAAAACCGCGCGGAAATACGCCGCCTCCCCCATTGGCAATCAAGCTGCCTATGAAGAAACCATGTCCCGCACCCGGACCTATCTGGGGGCGGACAAGACTGTGCTGGAAATCGGCTGCGGCACCGGTTCCACCGCAATATTGCTGGCCCCCGATGCGGGGCACATAACCGCCACCGATTATGCGGCGGAGATGATTGCCATCGGTACCGAAAAGGCGACGACGGCAGCAATAGACAATATCAGTTTCATTCAGGCGGAAATTACCGACCCCCAATTCACCCCCGGCAGCTTTGACGTGGTGATGGGCTTTAACCTGCTGCACCTGATGGAAGACCCGACGGTCGCGATCAACCGCGCGCATGCGCTGTTGACGCCGGGCGGTTGCTTCATTTCCAAATCTGTCTGTTTAAGGAAAAAGAAGTGGCTGTTCGCGCTGCCCATCAGCGTCATGCGCCTGTTGGGCAAGGCCCCCTATCTGAATTTCCTGGGCGTTGAACAGCTTGAACAAATGATCACAGACGCCGGGTTCGAGATTGTCGAAACTGCCGATCTGCCGCCCACCATGCCCAGCCATTTCGTCGTGGCCCGCAAAGCATAAAGCTGGCATGATCCCGCATTAGCGGGGGACAGTATGATACTTAAATTCTCAACATGGTTGGCCATCGGCTTCGGCTCTTTCCTTGCGATTGCAGAAGCCTGGCGCAACTGGGGCAACTGGCAATGGTGGCCGTTCTGGACAGTTGATTACATCGCGGCAGCCCTATTGGTCATTGGCGCAATGTTGGTATGGCGCGGTGCAGGGCGGGTATGGCTGGCCGCGGGCTGGGGCTTTACCGCCGCGATGTTCTGGATGTCATTCTTTTCCCATTTGGATGAACAATCCCGCATGGCTGAAAATGTCTATGGCCCCGGCGGCGTCATGGCAGAGGACAGCATGACCAATATCATTGGCATCATGACCGCCATCGCCTTTGCTGGATTGCTGGGCGCTTTGTTTGGCAAAGAGCGGAAATAGCCCAATAATTCAATAGCCTGATACAATCGCCACCCTTGCCGCGTGCTGTCGTATGAAAAAACTTGCATATGCATATTTTTGCGTATATATCAGGGGCAAGATCACCTAACCAAGATGAGGTTCTGTCATGGCTTTGCCCCCTATTTTTGATTCATTGCGTCTGCCCGTCGTCGGCTCCCCCCTGTTTATTATCTCTAACCCTGAACTGGTCATTGCCCAGTGCAAGGCGGGGATTGTCGGCTCATTCCCCTCGCTGAACGCACGGCCCCTGTCGCAGCTTGATGAGTGGTTGGCCCAAATCACTGAGGAGCTGGCGTCCTATAATGAAAAGAACCCGGATGCCCCCGCAGCCCCCTTTGCGGTCAACCAGATCGTGCATCGGTCCAATGACCGTTTAGACGAAGATTTGGCGCTGTGTGAAAAATATAAGGTGCCGTTGGTCATTACATCACTTGGTGCCCGTGTTGAATTGAACGATGCTGTTCACAATTGGGGCGGCATCACCCTGCACGACATCATCAACAACAAGTTCGCCCACAAGGCCGTTGAAAAAGGCGCGGACGGCATCATCGCCGTTGCCGCCGGTGCGGGCGGTCATGCCGGTACGCAAAGCCCCTTTGCCCTGATCCAAGACATCCGCGAATGGTTCGACGGGCCGTTGCTGTTGTCTGGTTCAATGGGGTCAGGCGACGCGATTTTGGCAGCGCAGGCCATGGGTGCTGACCTTGCCTATATCGGCTCTGCCTTCATTGCGACGAAGGAAGCCAACGCGGTGCCTGGTTATAAGGACGCCATCACGCAGGCGCAGGGCGAAGACATTGTCTATTCCAACCTGTTCACCGGTGTGCATGGGAATTATCTGCGCCCCTCCATCATCAATGCGGGTCTTGACCCCGACAATCTGCCCCAAAGCGATCCCAGCGCCATGAACTTCGGCTCAGGCGGGAATACAGACGCCAAGGCGTGGAAAGACATTTGGGGTTGCGGCCAAGGCATCGGCCCGATCAACGATGTGTTAAGCGCCGGTGACCTGATCGGTCGTTGGGGTAACGAGTATGAGGCGGCCAAGGCCCGCATCATGGCTGCCTAATCAACCATGGCCCTTAGCCACGCGATTTTGGTCTCCCTGCTTGACCGTCCGCAGGCGGGCTATGACCTTGCCAAACTGTTCGACAAAACTGTCGGGCAGTTCTGGCGGGCCAGCCACCAGCAAATCTATGGCGAGTTGCACAAGCTTGCCGCCAAAAATTTTGTTGAAGCTGAAACGATCGAACAATCGGACCGGCCCAACAAGATCGTCTACTCCCTCACCCCCCTGGGGCGTGACGCCTTGGATGAGTGGATGGCCCAACCCACCGCGCCGCCATCCATCAAGGAAGATTTGATCGTCAAGCTGTTCAGCTCAGGCAAGATTGGGGCATCGGTCCTGCTCGACAACCTAGCCCAGCGCCAGCAATTGGCGCGGACGCGGCTTGCCGAATGGGAAGCGGTGCGGGATGAGTTCTATCCCGACACGACCAAATTGACCCCACGCCAGACGGGCCGCTATCTTGGCCTGCAAAGCGGCATCACGTCCGAATTGCGGTTCCTAAGCTGGTGCGAGGAGGCCATCTTACTCCTTACCCCCATCGCTGAAAAAGAAGCCGCGGCCAAAGCCTGATCGGTAAAGGCTGATCGGCATGAGTTTATCTACAAGACTTGAACCTCCCCCGATGTTTATGGCATAATCTATGCCAATTAGTTCCGCGCCGCGATATGGCAAGGGATCAATCTTAGCGGGGGCCGACATGGCGAAAAAACTCTTACTCTCATTGGCAGTGATCATTGTGGTTGCAGCGGTTGGCTGGGCCAATCGCATTGATTTGATTTTGTTCGCCATATCAAAGGCTGGCAAAATAGAAGTCGCTGAAACCCAGCAAATCAATTGGGACCAAGGCCCCGCCGCAGCCGTGCCGGGCCAATCCCAGCCGAACATTATCTTTATCCTTGCCGATGATATGGGGATCAACGACATCTCAACCTTTGGCGGCGGCATGGCAAATGGTACTGTCAAAACACCCAACATTGATCGGCTTGCCGCTGATGGCGCCATTTTCACCCAGTCCTATGCGGGGACAGGAACCTGTGCCCCCTCCCGCGCGATGCTGATGACAGGCCGCTATCCCACGCGAACAGGGTTTGAATTCACGCCCACACCGCCGGGCATGTCCACAATGCTGCCCATCATCGCCAGTGGGCTGGATCGGCCAGAAGGGGTGCCGCTGCCCGTTGCACAAGATAACGATGTCACCCTCAGCTATGAAGAAATGGGCCTGCCCTCAAGTGAGGTTACGATAGCGGAACTGTTGAAGGCACAGGGTTATCACACTGTCCATATCGGCAAATGGCATTTGGGCCGAAACCCCGGCAGCAATGCCAATGATCAGGGCTTTGACGAAAGCCTGCTGATGACCAGCGGCCTGTTTCTTGAAGATAACGATCCCAATGGCGTGTCTGCCAAGTTGGACTTTGACCCCATCGACAGATTTCTGTGGGCGCGGATGCAGTTCGCCAATAATTTCAACAATGGCCCGGCTTTCAAGCCCGGTGGCTATCTGACCGACTATTGGACAGATGAAAGCCTGAAAGTGATTGAGGCAAACAAAAATCGTCCCTTCTTCCTGTATCTGGCCCATTGGGGCATCCACACCCCCTTGCAAGCCACCAAGGAAGATTACGAAGCCGTGGGCGATATCAAACCCCATCGCGCCCGCGTTTACGCAGCGATGATGCGGTCCCTTGATCGCAGTGTTGGCCGGATTATGGACAAGCTGGAAGAAACCGGACAGGCAGACAACACGATCATAGTTTTTTCCAGCGACAATGGCGGCGCGGGCTATATCGGTCTGCCCGAAGTAAACGCCCCCTATCGCGGGTACAAAATCACCCTGTTTGAAGGGGGCATCCGCGTGCCGCTGTTCATTAAATGGCCGGGCAAGATCAAGCCGGGCACTGTGATTGATAATCCTGTCGCGCATATTGACGTGATGCCGACGCTGGCTGCGGCTGGGAATGCCCCCCTTCCTGAAGGTGTCGAGATCGATGGGGTGAACCTGCTGCCCGCTGCGCAAGGTACCGGGGCGGTCGCGCGCGCCGGTGATGCGATTTTCTGGCAATCGGGCTTTTACAAAGTGATGCGCAAGGGCGATTGGAAATTGCAGGTGAACGAACGGCAGGACAAGATTTGGCTGTTTGATCTGGCAAATGACCCCACAGAGCAAGTCAATCTGGCTGACAGCGCCCCTGATATGGTTGCAGAGCTGAAGGCGGTTTTGGATGCCCATCATGCTGACGCCCGGCCGCCCCTGTGGCCCCATACGCTTGAGGCACCGACCTTTATCGACAAGACATTGGCCGATGACTATGAGCAAGGCGACGAATTTATCATCTGGCCAAACTAACCGCGCCCTATCCCCCAAATAGCGGTAACCCAAGATTGAACGGCAAAATTACACTCGCCAAATGGAATATTGCTGCCTAAAATCAACCATAGGGGGCGCGTAAAAACAAAAAACACGCGCTGATGTTATTGGGGGATTTTATGACCAAACCATTTTGGGCTGGGCGCGCCGTTGTGCTATGCGCCGCATCGCTGATCATTGCCACGCCTGCCATCGGGCAGGACCCGGATGACTCTACCGCTTCTGGCACTGCCACTGATGCAGCCACCGATGCGGGCACTGCCTCACAAGCCCCGGCTGAAAAGCAGCGGGCCACCTTGGATGAAATTGTCGTCACTGCCCAAAAGCGCGCTGAGGATATTCAGGACGTTCCGCTTTCCGTGTCAGCCATTGGGGGCGAGGCACTGAAGGAAAAGAACATCGCCAATATGGAACAGGTCGCGGATCAAATTCCCAACCTGCATATCGAAGCGCAGCCCAATGCCAGCTATATTTATATGCGCGGTATCGGGTCGGGCTATAATCGCGGCTTTGAACAATCTGTTGCCATCATTATTGATGATGTGTTTTACGGGCGGCCCTCCTACCTGTCGAATGGGATGCTGGACCTTTATGCCATTGAAGTGTTGCGCGGCCCGCAAGGCACGCTGTTCGGCAAAAACTCAACCGCGGGTGTTGTCCATCTGCGCACCGTTAAACCGGAAGCCGAATGGGCAGTGGAAAGCGATTTCCTGCTGGGGGATGATGAAGAACACCGCCTGCGCGGCGCCATTCAAGGCCCGCTGTTTTCGGACGAGTTGAGCTTCCGCTTTGCCTTCGGTCTTCATGAACGCGACGGGCATATCACAAACACAACAAGACAGAACACAAAAGAACGCAATCTCGACACACAGAATGTGCGCCTGAAAATCAGGTGGGAGCCGACGGCAACCTTCGACACGGTTCTGTCCATCAACGGCGCGACCGTGAATGATGTCGGCCCGGGGGATGAGTTGATCCGCGTGCGCCCGCGCCATTTGGCGGCCATGCAAGTATTTGACGACGACACATCCGCCACATTGGGTGATGATCGCAGCAGTGAAAATCACGAAGGTTTCACCGATCGCGATACGTGGGACGTCACCTCAAACAGTAATTGGGATGTGTTCGGCGATTACACACTCACCAATGTGTTGAACTTTGCCTATATGGATGACGACACCCAGTTTGATGCGGACTTTTCGCCCATACCGTTCATCACGCTGAACAATAATGAAAATTTCGACCAGATATCTGAAGAACTGCGCATCACCTCGCCCCCCGGCACACTGGAATGGGTGGCGGGTCTTTATGCCTATAACGCCACAATGAAGGCGACCTTTGACATTGGGGCCTATCTGAATGTTGAAGAAATCGGCTTTGTCACCGGCGCGGTCGATGAACAATATGACAATGCCCAGTTGGGGCAGGCAGCAGGGGTTCAGATCTGTATCAGGCAATTTCCTGACCGGGCCGCTGATTGTTTGAATGGCGGCCTGCGGGGGAATTTCGGCACGCCGCAACAGCTTGAACGGTCCTTCACAACCTTCGATCAAAAGACCAGCTCCTACGCCATCTTTGGGCAGGGCACTTGGCATATGACCGATGATTTCAGCGTGCTGTTTGGCATTCGCGGCACCACCGAAGAAAAGGAACTGACCTATGATCATGTGTTGTTAAACCTGATCACCGGACAGGAAGGTGAAGTAACCGCCAACCCGCTGGGCGCTTCAGCCTTTCCGGTTATCCAAACCGGCAATGTGCAATTTTCTGCCAAGCGTACCCGCAAAGAAACCGATGTCAGCCCGAAACTCTCACTCACCTATCAGTGGGATGATGATGTGATGACCTATTTCACCTACGCCAAGGGCTTCAAATCAGGCGGCTTCAATGCGCAGGCCCTGAACCCCGGCGAGTTGGAATATGAATCTGAATCATCTGACGTCTATGAAATTGGATTGAAATCGACTTGGCTTGATGGTGCGGCACGATTCAATGTTTCTGTGTTCAACTCAAACTATGACGATTTGCAAACCACCGCATTTAACGGCACGACTTTTGTCGTTGTGAATGCTGCCACTGCCGAGATCACAGGGGTTGAGTTTGAGGGGGCGATTGTCCCGGCGGAATTTCTGATGATCAGTTTTTCAGGGTCATGGACAGACGCCGTATTTGATTCCTTCCCCACCGGCCCTTGCCCTGCAGAAGCGGATGCAGAGTTTCCCAACTTCATCACCAATGCGGCGGGGCTGACATCGCCGGGCGTCTGTGACCTGACAGGTCAGCGCCTGGTCAACGTGTCTGAATGGGTGGGAAATATCGACATCACCTATGACCAGCAATTCTTTAACTCGCCATTCCGCGTCGTTGCTGCCATCGGCATGAATTATGCCACCGACCTGTTCAACGCGCTGGACCACGATCCGATTGATGTGCGGGCGGCCAATGCGATTTTTAGGGGCCGCATTGGGGTGCGTGACGTAGAGGACCGCTGGCACTTCACAATGTTTGGGACCAATTTAACGAATGTGAAAGACCTCTACACCTCAGCCGATGTGCCGACCTTTGTCGGTTCCCATTTCGGGGCGCAAACACCCCGGCAGCGTTTCTCTGCCGAGTTGGGCGTTAGGTTCTAGATAACAGCCAAGTTCACCAATGCAGCAACAAGCGCCAGGATCAAGGCGACGCTGACCCGTGGATGCAAATAAAGGGCAATCATGGGCGACGTCGGAAACGCAAAGGTCTGGTCAAGCGCGGCTAATTTATACGGGTGAATGCGGGCAAATTCAGGGTTCAGCGCGGCGCGCATCGCGTCCCGCCGTGACCGATACCGCACCATGCCCATCGTGTGCCAGCCCGGATCGGCGGGCGTGTTCTGCGCCTCCACATAGCCGCCGGTGGCGCGGGTGACGATGGCCGGGTGGCCTGCACGTTTCAACAAGCCGCCGATAAACGGCTTTGAGTATTCCTGCAACAATTGCCCGGCTGGCATTTGTGCGCCGGTATCAGGATGGGTCACCGGGGACGGGTTGAATTTCAGCAGGTTCACCATCAGGAATTCCTTGCCGTCATCCTCCTCCATCGTTTTTTTCATGCGCGCCACAAACTGATCGCCATCGGGGCTTTGGGCGTCAGGCATTTGTTTGGCAATCTCAAGAAAATCAGCAATTTCAGCAGGCTTCAGCGGACCGCGCCAATTGTCATACCACAGCCGAAACACAATATAGGCGACCAGCGCCGCGCCCCAAATCATCAATGCCGTCATTTTCTTTGCTCCCCACTTTATATATTGGCATATATAGTGCCATTATATAGCCGGGATGGCAAGCACCGCTAGATCACATTTTCCGCAACAGGTTGACGGTCAAAAATGCCGATGATCGGGGCGTCATGGGCACGCAAGGCCGGCTCTATCTCGCGAAACAGGTCACGATAATGATAAAATGGCACACGCGGGAACAGGTGATGAATGGCGTGCAAGTCCTGCCCCAACAGAAACCATTGGAATGGCCGTGCCCAACCGGGCACATGAAAACTGCTGGTATTGCGATACCGGTCCGTCGTTTCGTAAGGCAAATGGGGCCGGAAGGCGAACCAGTAAATCAGCGTATAGGCCGCCAGTAACCACGTCCCCACGATCAGCACCAGCCCCTCCATCAGGGGCACTTGCGTCAGCACCGCAACGCGCCAGCCAATTGCCATTGCCAGCTCACCCGTGAATTGAAGCTTGGTTTTCAGCGGGATGGACGGGCCATTGCCATGATCACGCAGGGCATAGAAAACCGCATTGATGAAGAAGCCGTTGGCAAAACGGATATAGCCAAGCAGCCCCATTTTCTGATCGTCACTGGTTACGCAATCAGGGTCATGCACCGGGTCATTGGTATACCGATGATGCATTAAATGTTCAGGCCGATGGGTGGACAATGGAACGATAACAACCATGCCGCAGATCGTGCCCATCAAATTATTCAGCCACACAAGGTTTCTGTGATTGCCCGAAATATTGCCGTGGGCTGCCTCATGCACAATCGTATAGCCCGCAAACACAGCGACGAAATTTACAAAGAATACCAACACAAAGGGGATCACACCCGCAGACCACGCCCAGATAGACCCCCCTATCACAACAGGGATCGCCGCCCCCAGCAAAACTGTGGGCCATGCAAACTTGCCCATATAGGCTTGCGCCGCCTTGTTGGCTTGCGCATTCAACTGTGTCAGGTCTGTGCTTGTCATGGCTTTCACTCCGCTTGGGTAGTCATTCATGATGCAAGTCGTATCAGCACGCCGCCGTGATGAGGAGGGCCGCCGCGCCGTAAATCATGTCATTTCCGCCATTGCCTCATGACGCCATTCACTCCTATACATGACGACATGAGAGAGCAGCCATGACGACAGAGCCAGCCTTGCACAGCGCCGCGATTGCCCGCGTGATCCTGTCATTTGCCGCCAGTCACGGCGTCGAACAGAGCGGTTGTCTGGATGGCACTGGGCTAACCCCCGCCGCGCTTGAAGAAGCTGAAGCCACCATCACGCGTGAGCAGGAATTGAAGCTGCTAACAAACCTTTACGCCGCCCTGCCAGATTTGGACGCGTTAGGGTTTGAGCTTGGCACGCAATTCAATGCCTCAGCCTTTGGGGCATGGGGTTTCGCCCTTAGTATCAGCAAAACATTTCGCGATGGGGTCAAACGCGCCATACGCTACCTACCCCTCAGCACTGCCTATTGTCATGTCGTCGACCGATTGGCTGATGATGAATTGTTGTTGATCTTTGACCCCAGCCCCATCCCCGCTCCGCTGACCCAAATGATGCTGGAACGGGATATGAGCACGGGCGTCGTACTGGCGCGGGAGCTGACGCACAAGCCCGGCGCTATCAAGCGTATCGAGTTTGAAGCGCTGCTGCCCTATAAGGATCGCATTGAACAGATATTGGGCGCCCCCGTTCATCTGGGTTGCGCCCAGAATGCCATCGTGCTGGATGCCGCCATCGCCGACGAACCCTTCCCCCACTATAATGAGAAACTGGTCCGGCTGTTGGACGACCAGTGCCGTCAGTTGATGGATCGGCTGGCGACCCAAGGCATTGATCAACAGATCAGACGCGCCCTGCTGGGGCCGTTGGGGCTGACTGCCAGTTTGGAAGATGTGGCAGCTGCGCTCAACCTCGCGCCACGGGCCTTGCGCCGCAAGTTGGAAGACGACGGCACAAATTTTCGCGCCATACTGGATGACACGCGCCGCCATCTGGCGGATCAGTTACTGACCGGCACCACGATGAAGCTGGATGAAATGGCCTATCACCTTGGCTATGGCGACACTGCCAGTTTCACCCGCGCATTTCGCCGGTGGCACGGCATGTCACCGGGGGCCTATCGCAAGCAACAATAGTCGCCCTATAACACAGCACTGTCCGGGCGCAGCATTTCGAAATAGAGCGATGGGCGCTTGGTGCCATCAGGGGCAGTGCAGTCCCGCGACTTGCCCTGTGTGAAGCCGATCTTGGTCAACAATTTTTGTGTGCGCACATTATCTTCGGCGCATGTCATGGCCAGCAATTGTATGCCCATGTCCTTGAACAGCCACATGAACATGCCACCTGCCCCTTGTGATCCGCGATGCCGGTTTTGTTGGGACGCGCGTATACCGCCGCCCATCTCGGCTGAGGCACGATCAGGCCAGACCTGCAAATCAGCAAAGCCCATGACCTGCCCCTCAACATCCCGTGTGATCATCAACAGCCCTTCACCCGCTGCGCGTTCGCGCAAATGCTGTTCGATCCAGTTCTGCACCCAGCCAAGCGTGACATCATTTGGAATGGTATAGAGCGGTTCGTTCACGCGCGGGTCAGATAACAGATCAAGCAGGCCGGGCGCATCATCGGGCTGCGCGACCTGATGACCGCTTTCATCAATGCCGTCCACCTGCCGGATCATATTTCTGATCCGCGCCTCCTCCGCTGGCGAAACTGTGATGACTGTATCTGGTGGATAGTCCATCGCGGTGCCTTACTCCATTTTCTTCAGGCGGGCAGGCGTAGGCCCCAACGCTCAAATGCGGATCGCATGATAGGCCGCCGTCATATAGGGAAATGTAACCCTGTCCTGTCCGGCAAGAGCAGGTGTGCTGTTGATCAGCTCACCGATCGCCTCAACCACATTTTGTTGCGTGCGCTCATCCAATGCGGCGATGAAGCTAACCGACATGATACGATCAATGATCACTTGTTCCGCTGGGCCTGTATGGCCGTGCGGGACTTCGAACAACTGTAAATCGGTCAACCCACTGACCGGAAACAAATCTTTCCACACGCCATGATCATGGCGCGGCGCATCCCCCTCATAGGGGCGCATGATGTCTGTCAAAGCCGCAACCCAATCAATGCGCTGATTGCGCCGGTTCCAAATCAGGCCCAAGCGGCCGCCGGGCCTCAACACTCGCTTAATCTCAGCCAACGCCGTCTCATTCGCAAACCAATGAAAGCTCTGCGCACAGATCACGACATCAACGGACTGATCATCAAGTGGAATTTTTTCAGCCTGCGCGGTCACGCTGGTGACCATTGGCAATGCCTCATGCAATGCCGTCAACATCTCAGGGACGGGATCAAGGGCGATGATCGCGGCGCCCGTCAGGGTTAGCAATTTTGTGAACTTGCCTGTGCCCGCACCGATTTCAAGAAGCTTGGTGTCGGGCCCGATCTCTAGCGTGTCGGCCAGCCAGTCGGTGATAGCTGCAGGATATTCAGGCCGGCCCCGTATATAGGCGTCCGCAGCCCTTTGATACCCCTGCGCCGCCGCGTCATGAACCGTTGTCATGTCGTCGCCTTGGCAACTCTGGCTTCGCGATAGGTTAGATAAAGACTGGCCGTCACAATAATCACTGCGCCGCCGATTGTGATTGCGTCCGGCACGTCACCGAAAAACAGGAACCCGGCAAACCCGGCAAAAATCAGCCGCGTATAATCAATCGGGGCAATCGCCGTTGCCTCGCCCACTGCATAACCCTTGATGAAACAGGTTTGTCCGGTGACCGACACAATGCCCATCAGGATCAACATACCCAGCTGCGTCCATGTCGGTGTTACCCACTGCATATAGGTGGGGATGCCCGTCACGATCAAACCGGCAATGGCCGCATAGGCCACCTGAATGGCCGTATTTTCCGTGCGCGACAAAATTTTGATCAAGATAATCGTCAATCCGCCAAAAAATGCCCCGGCAACAGCAATAAGCGCGGCAGGTTCAATCGCGCCTGTCGGTCGTACCATGATCAACACACCGACAAACCCAACCAATGTCACTATGATGCGGCGTGGCCCCATCACTTCGCGCAGGATCAACACCGCCAAAATGGCAACAAACAAGGTGCGGGAAAATGTGATGGTGATGGCATCTGCCAGCGGAATATAGATCACCGCATACAGCCCGCACATCATGGTCATGCTGCCAACAATGGCGCGCACGCCCATCAAAACAGGCCTGCCTGTGCGCAGCCCCCCAGACCCGGCACGCAGCAAAAACGGCATGGCCATGCAAAAGCCCATCAACGCGCGAAAGAAAATCACCTGAATAGATGGCAGCTCACTACCCAATTGTTTGGCAAGGGTCGTCATACCCGTCAAACACAGGCTTGCCGCTAACAGCCACAACGCCCCCTGCAAATTGGGCGGTAGGCCCGCGCCTGTTGATGGGGATAGCGGTGGCGATGAAGGCGGCTGCGTCACCTAAATCAACCGGCAACCGTATCGGAAACAAACGGGTTCATCGCCCGTTCCTGCCCGAAGGTTGAGGTCGGCCCATGTCCCGGCACAAACGTAATGTCATCACCCAGCGGGAACAATTTTTCGCGGATGGAACTGATCAACGCCTGTGCATCGCCCATGGGGAAATCGGTACGACCGATGGAAGATTGAAACAACACATCGCCGACAACTGCCAGACGATGCGCCTTGTCAACAAAGACCACATGGCCCGGGGTGTGACCGGGACAGTGATACACATCCAACGTGATATTGCCGAATGTGACCTGATCATCATCGGTCAACCAACGGCTGGGCACAAAGGCACGCGCGCCGGGCATCCCGTAATTGGCCCCCTGATCGGGCAGCTTTTCAATCCAGAACGTGTCGGCTTCTTCGGGGCCTTCGATCGGCACATCATGGCGTTCGGCATATTCCGCCAGCTGGCCCGCATGGTCGATATGCCCGTGGGTGCAAAGCACCTTCACAAGTGTGACGCCCTGCTGCTTTACAGCGCCATCAACCTTATCAAGATCACCACCGGGATCGACCACGACCCCTTCCATGGTTTCATCACACCACATCAGGGAACAATTCTGTTCAAAGGCCGTCACAGGGACGATCATTACCTTAAGAGCCATCAATCTGCCTTTCATTATCCTGCCCGTTTCATCGCACGGGCAGGACGCGTTCGCAAGTAGAGCCTGCGTGCCTTATGCAGCAGCCAGCGACGCCTTTGTCTTGGTCACTTGTTGGGCTGCATTGGCAGCCTCCTGCCCCTTTTTGACGAAATGGGTGCGGAAGAAATCATTGTGATCTTCCGTTTCCTGATAGTGATGGGGGGTCAGGGAAACTGACAACACCGGCACGCCGGTATCAAGGCTGGCACGCATCAGACCATCGACAACGGCTTGTGCCACAAAATCATGGCGGTATATGCCGCCATCAACCACAAAAGCAGCGGCGATCACCGCATCATACTGGCCGGTTTCAGCCAATTGTTTGGCAAGCATTGGCATTTCAAAGGCACCGGGCACATCAAACACATCGGTCTGATCGGGTTCGATCAACTGGCTAAAGCCAACCAATGCCTGATCGACAATATCTGCATGCCAATTGGCCTTAATGAATGCGTAGCGGGGTCGTGTCGTCATGATCTATCCTCCAGCAAAGACACTTACCCAAGGCGATCACGCATACGCACACGTTGAACCGTGCGCGTTGTCATCTCTTCCATCCGGACTTTAACCGTCGGCCCAGGAGTTACACCTGGTCTGCTGACCCTTCCTGCCCAAGTCGAAACCCAATAGCTAGGAAGGCGCTCGCGGGCTATTTGCATCCCCGAAAGGATCCAATTACCGCCGGTGGGGAATTTCACCCCGCCCTGAGAACTGTCCTAATTTTGATAAATTATCACCGCACGTCAAGCCCTGTTTGCTTAACGCAGGGGCGACTGCGGTTTTGGGAGGCACAAATTACGGTAAACAGCCGATTATGTGCCCCGTGTGTCGCCAAACAGGCGGATATGCAACCGGTCAGAATAGTTGATCCGGCGCGCCACACAGGCGTCGATTAGCCAATCAGCCTTGTCATTCAGGGCAGCGGCGCTGGTGCCTTCCGGCATGAAATAGGTGCGTGCCGCAGGAATGGCAAAGGCCCGGATCAGGGCATCAACTTCTGCCAGCTCGTCTTTGTGACTAAGCACAAATTTGAAATAGGTATGGGGTTGCCCGGCCAGATAGGTCAGTGCCTCAGGCCGCTGACGCTTATCAAGCTCATTACGGGAGCTTGCAAGTTTGGGGGAAATATTGATCTGGTCGATCTTCTCTATCAACACGGGGTCGGGCAACAATGTGCCGTTCGTCTCAACCTCAAACACAAAACTAGGGTCAAGGGCCAACAAGCCATCAATGACATCGGCGATTGCGCCTTGCTGCAACAATGGCTCCCCGCCCGTGAAGATTACCCGGCGCGGTGACAGTTTTTTCACCGCCGCGATGATCGCCTTGGTATCGCTGATGCAGATTTCTTTGGCCGGATCATACGGCGCGCCGCCCTGATCCGTGTCGCGATGGGCAAATTCGCTGCCACTAAAGTGCCACGTATAGGGTGTGTCACACCACCAGCAATGCAGGTTGCAAGTCGCAAAGCGCACAAAGGTGGCAGATTGCCCGGCACTGTGCCCTTCGCCTTGTACCGACGCAAAAATCTCAGGCGTTTTATCATCAATGCGTGCGAGCTTGACCGCCACCATGATCTGAAATCCTCAACAAATCCGTCACTAATCTGTTCATATCAGGGCGGGCCGCATTTGGCATCACAAATCAACCTGATACGCCCGGTCGCACCTGATCTGGATCAATGGCCCCACAACCACAGGGGTATATGACGGAGGTGTCATTAACCTTGTTGAGAGAGGCTCACCCCCAAAATGACCAAGAATAGAACAATGACCGCCCTGTCCGTTCTGGCAATAGCTGCCAGCGCGTTGGCAGCACCTGCAGCCTTTGCCGCCGACAAAGATTCCGGTTGGATGATCCGCGCCCGCGCCGTTGGCGTTGTGCCTGATGAAGGCGGCTCCACCTCAATCGGTGGCAAGCCCCAGATTGACAACTCAGTCGTGCCGGAAATTGATATTTCCTATTTTTTCAATGAATCCACCGCCGTTGAGTTGATTTTGGCGACCACACCCCATGACGCACAGGTCAAGGGTTCTGCCCTGGGGAATGTTGATTTAGGCGATGTCTGGCTGTTGCCGCCCACCTTGTTGTTGCAGCATCACTTTGTGTCTGACAGCAAGTTCAAACCCTATGTCGGTGCCGGGGTCAATTACACATTCTTTTATGGTGAAGACACACCCAATAGCGGCCCGGTCACCCAAATTGACTATGATGATGGCTTTGGTTTCGCCCTACAGGCGGGTGTTGATTACCACTATAAGGACAATTGGTACCTGAATCTGGACGTCAAACATATCTGGTTGGATACTGATGTGTCGGTCAATAATGGCGGCGTCACCGCCAAGGTTGATATCGACCCGTGGTTGATCGGTCTGGGCGTTGGCTACCGTTATTGATTTGGCGTTATGCTACTTGGCGTCAGGCGATCAGTCTCACTGGCTGCCTGACGCTGTTCGCCGGCAATCTTGATCAGATGGGGTAACAGGGTTTCCGCTACAACGCGATAACCCCGGCCACTTAACACACGGCCATCAATTGTATAGTCGCGGAAAATCGCGCCTTGCCGCCCGACAAGCGGATCATAAATATCGACATAGACATTGTTATAACGCAGCACAAGCTTGCGCAGCTGATCATTGTAATCACGGATCGCGCGGGAAAAGACCGGCGTCAGGGGCGGCAGGCCAATGACCAGCAATCGGTCAGGTGCCGTTGCACCGCCAAGCGCAATCAATACCTGTTCAATGCGCGCCAATGCGGTTGGCACATCAGCACCGTTTACGACATCATTCACCCCGATATGCAGCACGATCGCGGCAGGGTCCTTACCCACAACATGCTGCAATCGCAGTAACAGCGCGTCGGCACGGTCGCCAACAATCCCGCGATTACGCACAGACACGCCGGTGAAAAATTCACTCCATGCGCCTGAATGAATTAACTGATCACCCAGAAAGACAACCTCACCGCGGCGGATCGGAAACTCGTCAAAATGGCTTAACCGTGCGCGGTAATCCGTGCGGGCCACAAGCTCTCGCACCGCATCTGTCGTTGGTTGGGCCACAACATATGTTGTGCTTTGCAACAAAAGCGGGACGGCCACCATCATCATCGGCAGCAGCGCGCGCAAGCCCTGCAAGCGCACGATCCGGTCTAACGCGACATGAAAATGCCGATGCCTAGAAGAACCGTTCTGGCACATGAACAATATCGCCCGGCAGCACAATCGAATTATGATCTGCCGATTCCATTTCGCCATTGACGGCGCGTTCAATCTTCACACCCTTTTTCTGGGCGCGATAGGTATAGCCGCCAGCCAGTGCCACGGCGTTGATCAACCGCATTCCCGAAACAAACGGATAACTGCCCGGCTTGGCCACTTCGCCCAGAATATAAAATGGGCGGTAGTTCAGCACCTCTACCCCCACGCGGGGGTTGCGCAAATAGTTAGGGGACAATGCGGCCTGCACCATGGCTTCAACCTGCTTGGTGGTATAGCCGCTGACCTGCATCTGGCCGATCAACGGGAAGCTGGCATAGCCGGTGCCATCGACCTCAAACTGGCCGGATAAATCATCATGGCCAAACACTGTCAGCCGCAATTGATCGCCTGAACCCAAACGATATTCATCTGACCCGGCCTGTGAAAAATCAGGCCCGCCGGTTGTGCGTTGTTGTTGCGGATATGGCTGTTGGGCCGTGGGGGCCGTTGGTGATTGTTGTGCAGGACGCTGTTGTTGGGCCTGCGGTTGCTGCTGGCGCTGTTGCTGCTGCGGCGCGGGCGCCGCGGCCCCGGACGAGCCATCATCCCAATAGTAATAGTCATAATCGGCCTGGGCCTGTGCGTGACCAAACCCCAACCCGGCTTGCTGCCCGACAAATGGCAAGATGATCGATACAAATAGCGCAAGGCATGTCATCACAACCAGACGCGGCAGGGCAAACCCGTCTGCACGCTGCCGCGTATATACGGGCGCATGATCAGGCATGTCCGTCGCTATTCTGCCAGAAACTGTGCCAACCAATTCGCTCACACGCACCACTCCAAACTCAGCAAGCATCACATTGCGATGCTATTCCATCATTAAACTGCACAGCAGTAAAGCCGCCGCCTATGGCAGCATTAAGGCGCAAATTTGTTACAGATCAGACAGTGCATCCATCATAACGCAGTGCCCACAGCCATGTCCCGGCGGCAACCGAAACAAATCGGCCCCCGCCCAAGATCAGCCTAAAAATGTGTGACGAGGTTCAGGTTGACCACATTCTGCGTATAGTTAAACGCCGCATCAGTTGAATCACGATCAACAAAGCGATAGCGGAAATTACCTGACACATAGCGGCTGAACACATAGGTGGCACCAAGGCCGGCGCGCCAACGATCATCTTCACGCGGTGTTGAATTATAATCGCGATTGTCAAAGCCGACATGGGCACCCACTGTCAAATGACGGATCACCTCATAGCTGAACTGCAATTCAGTATCGATTGAATCATACCCGCCTGAATTTGAAAGGGTGGTATCACCAACCGTACTATTCAACGTCCAATCAACTGACATCATCTTTGTCGGCAACCATGTCAAGTTGACGTCAAAGCGCGGGCCGCTGACATCCTCAAACCCGGCATTGTCAAAGCTTCGTTCCTGATAGCCAATAGCCGCCTGACCAAGCAACAAACCGGTAAAATCAAAATTGACACCGGCCACGACGTAATAATGATTGCCGTCACGTTCCGGCCCAACAGCCACGCCGTTTGCCAGCGCATCGGGGTTTGCGTAGTCAATGTCCGACACACCAAACCCGACATAGGGAGACAGGCGGGGCGTTGCCTCTACCGTCACAGAACCATCAACAGACAGAACATCACGATCACGGTCATCCTGATCCAATGTCCCAATATTGGTGTCGGCGTCGGAATAATTTAGGTTGCGGTAACCGATAGACCCGTCAAGCTCCACCCGGACAAAACGAACCTGACTACCAATAACGGCACCAACAACCGTTCTGCGCACCGGTTCGGTCGGCAGATTGATGGCGCGGCCTTCATCATCATCACCACGGCGTTCGGTTGATGAGTTGATATTGGCACCGAACCGTAGGTCCCATTGGCGGGTCATGTTCAGACCGCTATCAATGCCAAACTTACCGTGGAAGAAATTGTCGTCAGACAATTCCGTATAGACGCCCACTTCACCGCCCAAATTGGCGTTCAGCCAGTGGCGCGGGAAATTGGACCGCAAATTGATTTGTGGCCGTAATTCAAAGCGCAGATCGTCCGCTTCGTTCACAGCTTCAAAGAATACATTGTCTTCGTAGATGGCAGATAATACTGCCGAGCCGTCAAACAAAAATCCGCCCAAACGCGTCTGGGTTGAGCGTGGCTCAGTCAGGTCGCGCTTGTCCTTGGCAAATCCACTTTGCGCGGCGGCGCTGGCGCTCACCCCGTCTTGTGCAAGTGCTGTGCCGGATGTGACAGACAAGGCTGCCACTGCTGCAAACGCCACACCAGTCCATTTACCAGCCTGCGCAGCAGTCTGCTTCATCCTCGATACATTATCGGTCATTACGATCCCCACCTTATCCACTACTTTCACACCCGCTTGCCCGGACTTTCCGCCCAACACCGAACAACAGGCCAATTGATTACCACTCTTTGCCGCAGCTTTGTGCGGCAACTATAGTCTGTTCCTGCGAACCCTCAACCACAATGTGATTTGTTCAAGCCTAACCATTTGAACATACTACATCAATAGTACAGCTAACACCGTGTAAACCCAATTTCGGCAAAGCGTGCCACGAAAGACACGCCCCCCAAATGCAAACCGCCCCGCGCATAACTGGCAGGGCGGAAAACTTTATCCAATAGGTTGATCCGGTTTAGGCTGCCGAGGGGCTGGCAACGTCTGTGCCTTCATTTTCCTCGTCAGTTTCTTCGTGACCTTCACTTGGGTTCTCAAGCTCTGTCCCGGCGCCTTCTGCGACGGCAACCTGAATGGCCAATGATTGTGTCGGCACATCATTGCTTAACGCAATAACAATCGCTGACGAACATGACGGACATGCCGCTGCCATTGCGGTTGCGATTTCAAGCATCTGGTCAGGGCTTTCCGCAGCCGCTGAGGACGCAATGGGGCCAGCAAGGTCAGGCCGCAGCTTCACAGCTGTTGCCGCAATTTCCGCCGCTGATGCGGGATCATTTCTGATCACAGCCGCCAATAGGTCCAAATTGCCGGTCGGCACTGACATTGATGCCGCAATTTTATTCAGAACAACGGTTGCCAACTGTGCCTGTGCCAAAACAGGCGCCAGCGCCAAAGGTACCGAAACAATACCAACGGCCAACGCATACCGTGCTTTATTAAAAATAGACTTACCCAGCATTTTTATGCCTCCTGACGCAAAACACCCGCACTGCTGCCACTCTCTTGAACGGCAGTATCGGGCTTTCCAGCAGTCCGGTCAATGTAAATTCCGTCACACTAGGGGTAAGAACTGCGCGATATTGGGGCATTTATGCCACCCCTGCGCAGCTTTCGCCACACAGGCGCTGCCGCTGCAGGTCAATCCAAGGCGTCAGTATCGGGTTGCACTTGGCCCACTGCCAAGCCCAAAATCACCAACCATGTCACCGCAACCCCTGGAATTTGCACGGAAAAGTCTGCGGCGCCATGGATCGCCACCGCCAGCGTGGCACCGATGGCCATGATTTGCAGGGGTCTGAACACGTAATTCTGCGCCCGGCTGCGATGGCCCAGATAAATCAACCGCAAAAGCAGGATGAGTGGACTTGCCAACAGGACCAAGGTCATTGGCACACCCAATTCCAACGCCAATTCCAGATAAACATTATGCGCATAATCGACCGCGATCAGCACCCAGTCAGGCTTTGCCTGCCGAAACATATCCTGAAACGACCCCAGTCCGGTCCCCAGAATGGGTTGCGATTCAATGATGCCAAGTGTTGTTGAAAACAGCACTGTGCGGGAATAGAGCGACGACAGGTCCACCCCAATTGCTGCCGCATCCCCGGCACCGAACAATAATTGATAGCCAATCCACGCCACAAGGGCTGTCCCGGCCAAAGCACCCAGCGCCAAAATCGACCGCCCTTGTTGGAACATGACGATCCCGACCGTCAATCCACTTGCCAGCCCCAAGGTGCCGATGCCGCCTTGTGACCCGGTAAGGTAAACCGCCCCGGCATAAAGCGCGCAAAGCCCGATGCCGATCAGCCGCAAGGGGGTTGTTTCAATCAGATTCCGCACACGCGACCGGATGGCAACACTGGCGTGCCGCAACCGGGCAATCCGGTGGCGCTGCTGCATATCTGCAATCACCAGCCCCAATGCCCCCATAAAGCCGATCACCATCAGTGTCGAAAAATGATTGGGATTGATGAACGTGCCTGTCAGCAGCCCTTGATAGGCTGTCTTGTCATGCCACAAGACCTGCTCAACCCCTGCGCTGGCCATGCTGACCCCATAAAGCGCTGCGCCGCCCAATATGGCGTGGGTCGCATAGAACAATTGCTCCCCCAGTTTTTCTGTTCGGCGTGCTGCAAATAGCGCGACACAGAACAACAGGCCCAACGCGCCAATCCAAATCGCCTGTTCTGCCGCGCGAACAGGCAATAGCGCCAACGTATCGGGGGGCGGCAGGTCAAGCTGCGCTGCAATCTGCGCCGCCGGCGTGGCCGCCGGTCCATTCAACCAATCAAACCAAGGGGCCGACCCGTCAAGTGACCCCGCCATACCCCATGCCCAAGCAAGCAGGAACAATAGGGCTGCTATTAATTCAGTGCGGGCCACCGCCACACCGCGCTGCCCCCATTGCACGATCCCTGTGCCCAATGTCATCACCAGCACCAGCCCGATCAGGGCAACCCGCACCCAATGGGGCGTGCCGCCAAATATGACCACACCAAGCGCCAAACATAAGACAAGCAACAAACGGGTCATTGAATTTGCCCCCGCTTCCGCTTTTGCGCCCGGCGGGTGACAATCGCATTGAACATGGCGCGATCTTCCTTGGTTTCGGAAATCATATCGCGCATCACCTTCAGGTCGCCATATTGTTCAGCAATGGCAATCAGCGCCTCGCGCCGCCTGGTATAGGTAAATTCCTTGACCACAAACTGGTCCCAAACCGCCTCAACCTCGCGCGCCATGCGGGCCTTGCCATCATCTGACAGGTAACGATAGTTGCGCCAGCCCAACTCAACCCGCAGCGGCCACAACAATTTGTCAGTCGGCCCGCTGCGCCATGATCGTTCCAGCGCCAACGCCGCCCCATATGAAGGGCCGGGCGTCCATGTGAACAGATAGGAAAGATTGGCCCAGGCAAACTGATTTAGGGGCTCAACCTTCAAACTGTTAGTCAGGCCAAGTTGGGCGGCACCAAGATGGGCCATGCCTTTCTGGCGCACGTCAATATCGGTGAATGTAAAGTAATAGCGCGCCAAGCGCAGATCCAGCAGCGCCTTCTGCCGCATCACCCGGCCATTCGACCAATTGGCGAGTGAATAGTCATATCCCTGTATGATCAGGTCTGCATTGTCAGGCAAAACCAGCGGCACGCCTGCGCGCGCATTCTGCGCCTGCGCCAACTGATTATCGCTTTGTGATACACGGGCGGCATCGGCATCATTCAGATATAGCGTCTCGCGCGCCACAACCGACAATGCATAGGGAACAAAAGGCACCAACAAGACACCACACAGAATGATCAACGCCAGCGCGGAAAGGCGTTGCTGCCAAGATATGCGGGCTAATTTCCGCGCCATGGCCTGCTGCTGGTTCTGCTTGTCAGTCAATCGTCCCCCCTAAATTGCCCGCTGCACGCAGCGCATCGCCGCCATGCATCGCACCACGATAGCCCCACCCGTCATTAAAGAGAGCGCCAATCGCAGGCGTGATCATGATGACTTGTAACGGTAGTAGCTGTCAAAATTATAGCTTTGTGTCGGGTCACCAAAGTCATAGGACGCATGGCGTTTGACATCTGCCTGCGTAACGAAGACCCCGGCCAATTTGGTGCCATCGCTTTCGATTTGCTTGGCAGCCCATGTCACTTCTTCGACATCAACCTTGTTCCAACGCGCAACCAAGACACAGGCATCAACATGCTGTGCGATCAACAACGCATCAGCCGCCGCGCCAATCGGCGGTGTATCAACCACAACCAAATCAAACGCCTGTCGCGCCTCATCAATCAGCTTGTTTAACTTGTCAAAGGTCAACGCTTCAATCGGGTCTTCAACCAGCGTTCCTGCCGACAGAATTTTCAGATCCGTTGCCTTGTCCTGCAATAAATAGCTGTCGAGCGTGTTGCCCTTTTCAAAATACTCAATCACCCCGTCGCCATTTTTCATCTTGGCATAGCGGGCAACCGCAGGGCGACGCAGGTCAAGATCGATCAACAAAACCTTCTGCCCCTGCTTCACGGCCATACGGGCCAATGACAGACTGACAGATGTCTTGCCTTCCTGCGGGAAAACAGACGTGATCGACATAACATTCACCGGACGACCAAGGGGACGTTCAAACAATTGCACGCCACTTAACATCCGGCGGATAGCCTCGGTATAGGGAGAACCGGGATCACGCACAACTTCATCCGCAGCCTTGCCGTTACCAATGCGCGGCGACATGCCCAACGGGCGCACACCCAATCTGGCGGGCAATTGCTGAACAGAGCGGAAGCGTGAATCAAGCGTTTCAGCGACGATAATCAACGCCAACCCCAACCCGATAGAGGCAAGGAAAACCAAAATCATAATCACAGGCTTGTTCGGATATGCCGGGAATAGCGGCATCGGTGCCAGTGAAATGATGGAGGCATCAGCCTCCTGCAGGCTGGCCTGTGTATTGGTTTCGCGCGACCGCTGCAAAAATGTTTCAAACAGATTGCGCGATGCTGCCGCTTCACGTTCGAGCGCGCGCAACTTCACCTCAGCAGAGTTCAGCCGCCCCATTGACCGCTTCATCGCATCAAGTTCGGAGGCAAGGGTGGCATAGCGTTGATTGGCGATCTGCGCCTCATTCCGCATCCCTTGCAATATCTTGCTCACCTCAAGTTCAATCTGTGTCCGCAGGTCGATGATTTCCTGTTCAATCGCAATCATACGCGGATGCATGGGACCAAATTCGCGGCCCAGCTCACCCTTGCGGCGCAAAATCTGGCTTTCCTGCTGACGCAGGGCCTGAATAAGGTTGGACTTCAAAACCTCCGGCACGGCATTGAAGCCGCCGGGGCGCATGACCGCCTGTTCAGCTTGTTGAATTCTTGTCGCTGCCTCGGTCGCAGAGGAGCGCGCCTCAATCACCTTGGAATTCAGGCTCGATACCTGACTTTCAGCCAATGTGCTGCTGGTGGATTTCAACAGGCCCGCACGTGACCGATAGGCTTCTACAGCCTGCTCCGCCTCTTTCACATCATCACGCAGCTCCTCAATCCGATCCGTCAGCCAGCGATTGGCGCGGTCGGTTGTTTCAAGCTTTGCATCAAGTTGTGCCGTCAAATAGGTGTCGGCAATCTGGTTCGTAATATCCGCTGACAGGCGCGCGTTTTCTGAGGTGAAGCTGACCGCCAACACATAGGAGCGGCCATCATTCGCGACTTCCAGATGGTTCTTGAACCGGACTTCAAGGATATTGTGCAGCACTTCTTCACTGATCGGCTTATCCGGCAATGACAGGTTGCGCAGCGTTTGGGCGATATATCCTAAAACACCACCGGCGCCGGCTTTCCCCTCATAGGGGGTTGAACGGGTAATGGGCGGGCCGTCAAAACCGGGCACCAAGCCGGGCTCAAACGGCTGGTAAGGGGTTGGCTTGCCGCCGCCCCAGCCATCGACCCGGTTGGCGAAATCAAACATCCATGAGGGCTCAAGCTTGCCGTTAAACTCAGGCAAGGCACCCAAATCCATTTTTTTGATGACGTCAGATGACACGCGGCGGGACTGGATGATTTCTTTTTCCGTCAGAATACGCGGCAGGTTCACCGGGTTACGACCAACCACATCATCCACATCAACCACATTGGCCTGTGACGGGTTCAGTCGTAATTTCGCGGTTGCTTCAAATACGGGCGTCAATTGGGTCAGCACAAAAAAGCTGGCAATATTAACCGCGATAACAACCGCAATCAGATACCATTTCCTGCGCCATAAAACGCCGAAAATGTCCCAAAGGTTGAAATCCAGAAAATTTGACTGATTGGCTGCCATATTGGATTGCGCCGTCATATTACTCAGTTCCCTATACGCGCCGGGTCAAACCACGTCGCGACATTCCACTTCATTTTCACCGGCCATCACAGCCGGCCCCACCTTGCGGCACAACATGTTGCATCCGCATGTCCTGTCCGCTGCCTGCGCAAACGGACGAACTGAATTTTGACTAAACACCGATAACGTCAAACCACCCGGCACCAGCGCTTTTGATCGGTCCTCCCTATCAAAATTCCCCCCTTTCATCCAGCACCGATATGACCAAACTGTGTCAAATGCACAAATTTCGTGCGAATTGACGAATGGATCATTGCCAAGTCAACATGGTCAATGTCAAAACAGCCCTATTCATTGGAAAGGCGGCACAGACATCCCGCCCGATCACGAGGCCATGATGAAACCAACCACCGCAGCACCACATTCGGCCGCAGCAGCACCGGCTGCACCAGTCGCGCGCGGCAAGGTGGATATTCTGGTCTGCATTGTAATTGCCAGTCTGCCGCCCTTTTGGCTGTCAGCCTTTCGGTTTCCCGGCGGCGGCGGGGTTGAATTCGGCCAGCTCACCAGCCTGCTATTGCTGGCGGCAACTGCGTATAATGTTGTGGCATGGCCCAAACTGCTTGATACCGTCCGGCGCGACTGGTTTTTGGCCTATATATTGTTGTATGGCACCTTGTTCACTGCCGGGTTGATGCATGGGGAGCCGCAAACCCTGTCATTTGTCTTCGGGCGCGTGTTCTGGGCCACCATTATGTTGTGCCTTGTCGCCAGACAACCATCAGCACGAACCATTTACTGGGCCGCGGTCTATGCGGTTTTATGCTTTTTCCTGTGCTTTCTGTATTCGTCAAATCAGGCGGGATTGTCCGTTATTGACCTGTACACAGAGGTGTTTATCAACGGCAACACCTATTTCGGCCGCAACCATTACCTGAAAGAATTGGTGCAATATTACGCCGATCCGTTTGCGCCCATCGGCAGCCGCGAAGACAGTGTGAACATCTTTTCCTATCTGCCGGTTATGTTCACATTCCTGTTATTGCTGACACGCAATGCGGTGGAACGGTTCCGGGGCAAGGCGATGCTCGACAATCTGCTGGTCATATTTGCTGCCTCCTTCAGCATCATTGCCCTGTCACGCACGGCCCTATTGATCCTGCTGGCCTGTATTCTTGTATCGCTTATCATAAGCTCGCTGAAATCCGGCTCTGCCGGCGGGATATTGGGCTTGTTGGGATTTGGCATTGTGATGTTGTTGGCACTGGGCACCGACAGCAGCATTTTTGAAGGGCTGCGCGACCGTTTTTTCAATGATGATGCGTCCATTGATGCGCGTGTCGGTCTGATCGATTATGCCAATGATATCATCAGTCAGAATCCCTTCACCGGTAACGGCAGCACTAACAGCGAAACAGACCAACGTTCATTCCACAATCTTTACTTGGGGGCGTGGGCTGCTGCCGGTGTCGGTGGGTTGGTCGCAGCATTGTTCTACCTGACCGTCTTTATATTGAACTGGCTGCGCGCGGTGACCATCGCCCGCCTGCCGCGCCGCCAAATCAATGGCTGGTCAATTAACTGGTTACACGCGCTGATTCTGCCGCCCATTCTGATGTCATTTGTGTCAGGTGGGCTGGGCCTTGTGGGCGGCTTTGCCTTGATCACGATCGGTATCGGGTTTTTGGCAATTGATCAGGTTACTGCAGCCATTAAGGCACAGCAGGTTGACGCCACAGACGATGAGGCCGCGCAGTCCGGGCAAGCCCCGGTTGAGCATTCCGCATCCTGACAATATCGGCGTAAGTGGCCCGTCAGCCCAGTTTCTTGAACCATTTCCGGGCGGGCTCCTCCACCCAACGAAACGTCACCGCTGACGCGCCGATGGTGATCGCAAACATCACCGCGATTTTGATCCACACATTTTCCGGCGCAAACAAGGGGGCGAGCCAAGAAATTTCCAAATGCTCAAGACTAAGCATGTAGAGGATCACGATGAAATGCAGCATGTAGATGGAGTAGCTCACCTCCCCCAACCAATAGCATAGCCGCCCCTTGACCAAGCGGCCAATGGGACCGCTTTCGGAGCGCAAGCCCCACATCAACAGCGCCAAAATGGGATAGACCAACAGGTCATACCAGGAAAACAGCAACAGGCAGACAAACAGGACAAAGCCAACCGCCTGCGCGATATTCATCGGCACGGGGCTTTCCCAAATATCACGGCGCGCCACTTCGTAAATCAAGCCACCGATCATGAAACCGGCCAAGCACCGGAACAGGCCATAATCATAGGACAGATCAAGCGACCCGACCGGGTGGCCCGGCATCACCCATGCCAAGATACCCATGCTGATGGCAACAATCACAATTTGATAGGCGATGCGAAACTGTTTTGGCACCGCGAACATCACTATGAAGGCAAGATAGGCCACCATCTCGACACTGATGGTCCAGCTGGGGGCATTCCAGGTCAACGTGTCGTGCAGGCCAAGCGATTGCAGCATGAACAGATTGGATAGGAACGCGCCCACACTATAGGCCGCCCCGTCAAATATCGTGGCATCAGTGTCGATCAGCCCCAATGCCCCGGCAAGCGGGCGCGATACTTGTAACAACAGCACCAGCAAAAGTGCGAATATGTGCAGGGGGTATATGCGGGCCAGCCGCGCCATCAAATATTTCTTGATGGCAGACCGGGGCGTGCCCTTTTCAAACAGGTTGGAATAAACCGTGAAAATGACCACGCCGCTGACCACAAAGAACATGTCCAGAAAGACATGCAGTTCAGTAAATATGTTCAGCGTCGCCTCATTGAAGGCAACTTGGTCAGGAATCTCCAGCCGAAAATGGTAAAATGCCACGATCAACGCGCCCACACCGCGCATCCCCGTATATGTACGCTCGCCACTGTTCATTCTGTTTCCACCACCGACTATTGCCACCGATTTGGATCATCTAACGGATTGGACCGCAGTGCAACAACGGCCAAAGCCAATTTGAATAATATTTTGTGATTTTCTTAATAATATAAGGGCTTAGTCACAGCGGCGAAATCCTGTATCAAGCGAAACTATTGCAAAAATCGGACCAAAGTGTGCGTCTGCTGATTGACACAGTAAACAGGATTTAAGCATACTTCATTGTGGTGGTAATTTGGTCGGCATCCTGCACAGTCGCATGATAAAGCGAACAGTGGATGACGGGTGTTGTGGTCTGTCTTGGCAGAACCGGCACCTGTTCATCTGAACAAGCAGGGTCCGTTTACAGGGAAATGTGGTAATGCGTGCTGATGGGCATTTACAGGGATTTTCTCGGCAATTATTGATGGTTGCCGATTTGATCACGATGTTGATCGTCGCCCAAATTATCTCCGGCATTTTGCTGGCAGAATGGTTTGGCTTCCCCGACCGGTTCCAACTGCCTGTGTTGATTGTGGCGGTCACCTATCTGATCGTCAGTATTTTGGCCCGCGGCTTAACAGAATCGCGCAAGCGCACCTGGACCACCGATTACACCGTGGTCGCTATTGCGTGGATTTTTGCAGCGATCACACTGACGACCTATTTCTTCTTCTCAAAAACCGGGATTTTCTATTCGCGGCTTTGGTTCGGTAGCTGGCTGACCGCGACACCGATCATCATTATTTTAAGCCGTCTTTTCTATGCGCAGATCCTGTCTGTGTTCGGCTTTGAAAAAGTATACCGCCAGCACGCCTTGCTGATCTCCGATGGATCGGATGTGGCGCAAAAATTTGGCAATGCCTTTGGGCTTGGCACCGGCTCCATCGAAATTGTCGGCGAAGTTCACATTCCGGCAACCGCAGATGATGAAACCGCGCCAGAAGCTGCCTTAAGCTCCATCAAGCGCCAATTGGAAAAGGGCGAGATTGATACCCTGCTGGTTGCTCCGACGACCAACCAAACCCTGCTTGAAGAACTGCATGACGAGCTGCGGCATTATTCAATTGATTTGTTGACCTGCCCCAGCAATTACCGCCCCGACATGATTGTGGCCGACGCCATGATCGCAGATGGGATGCCGCTATTGCTGGCGCAAAGCCGCGCGATCAAGGGCGAAGCACAAATATTGAAGGCACTGGAAGACCGCATTTTGGGCACCATATTGCTGGTTGCCTTTGCCCCGTTGATGGCCCTGATTGCCATTGCCATCAAACTGGACAGCAAGGGGCCGGTCTTTTTCATCCAAAACCGTCACGGCTTTAATCATGACGAGTTTCAAATGTTCAAATTCCGGTCAATGTTCAACGGTGATGATGGGGCCAAACAGGCAACCAAAAACGATGCCCGCATCACACGGGTTGGTCGCTTTTTGCGCCGCACCAGCCTTGATGAGCTGCCGCAGCTGATCAATGTTGTGATGGGGCATATGTCATTGGTTGGGCCGCGCCCCCATGCAACGCCGCATCGGGATATGTTTGCCAAACAGATTGACAGTTGGCTGGCCCGTCACCGGGTTAAACCAGGGATCACCGGCTGGGCGCAGATCAACGGCTTTCGCGGCGAAATCGAAAATCATGACGAATTACGTGGCCGGGTCGAACACGACCTATATTATATCGACAACTGGTCGGTGCTGCTGGATTTGAAGATCCTTTTCATCACCCCGTTGCGCGGGTTTGTGCATCCAAAGGCGTACTAAGCCGTCCATAGCGGCACCTGATAAAACGCCGCGCGATACCACAATTCCCCCATATCTTTGTCATTAACCGACAAATATTGATCATTGGATCAATTTATATTGAGCTTCTCCCCAATAATGATGTAGACTACATCTAATTCAATTCGAATTTGTGTGGCGCAAAAAAACCAAAGCCGCACGGGGACATTTTTGGGGGTTCCAATGGTACAGTATATTGACGGGCGCAGTGCGCGCGCGGGACGTGGCGCGGTTTGTTCAATCGCAGCATTGATGACAGGCAGCTTGATGGTGTTGAGCACACCGCTTTACGCACAAGAAGCTGACGCAACCGCAACAGCAGCGGCCGAAACACCTGCCGTAAATGCAGACGCAGGCGCAGACGCCAGCGCGGCGGTTGATGGCGATGCGGCAACAGAAGGCGAAGACGCACCGTCAGCGCTTGACACCAAGCCGACCGGACCGAAGCTTGATGAAATTATCGTCACCGCACAGAACCGCGCGCAGGACATTCAGGATGTGCCGATTTCTGTCACAGCCATTGGCGGTGAAACGCTTGACCTTAAAGGGATTGAGGGCGTTGGCGGCATGGCATTGGTTGCCCCCAATGTGAAAATTGACGCCGGGGCGTTCTTTAACTTCATCTATGTGCGCGGTATCGGGTCAGACAATAATCAGGGCTTTGACAGTTCTGTCGGCCTGTTTATTGACGGTGTTCACCTTGGCCGTCGCGGCTATATCGACCAGGACTTTGTTGATGTGAATCGCGTGGAATTGTTGCGCGGCCCACAAGGGGCGCTGTTCGGCAAGAACACCATCGCCGGGGCGCTGGCGATCTATACCAATGATCCGACAGACGAGTTTGAAGTCAACGCCACCTACAAGCTTGGCTTTGAAAATTATGCCGATGACGACGAACGCTATAACATCGCGGTGAACATCCCGATCTATAAGGACAAGATTGCCATTCGTGCAGGCTATGGTCATCATAACCAGCCCGGCTTCATGTATAATACAAAGCTTGATCAGCGCGAGCCGATCACTGATGACAATTTCTATCACACCAAGGCACGCTTTGAATTGGCCGACAATCTGACCCTGACTGTTGGCTATGATTGGTCATCGATTGACCTTGGCGGTTCTGGCGCGCAGTTGAGCGAACTGCCCGATCATTGGGCGGCCTTGTTTGAATTGTTCGACCCGGAAGTTGAAGGTGATGGCACAGACACCACGACATCTCGTGATGCCCGTGATGGCGCGTTCCGTGATACATCATTGGCGCATGCCCGCCTTGATTGGGAATATGAAGGCTATACCTTCACCTCCATCACTGGCTATGCCGACCTTGAAGAGTTCGGCTTCCTTGATGTTGACTTCTCGCCCGTACCGCTGCTGGCACTTAGCAGTACCGAAGAATATGACCAGATCAGTCAGGAAATTCGCGTCCTGACGCCTGATGGGCCGCTGCAATTCATGGGCGGGTTGTTCTACTTCCAGTCTGAATTTACATCTGAACAAAAAGTGCCGTTCTTCGGCATGAACAATCTGACGCAAACCGCCACGACATTGGGCGTCATCCCGTCTGTATTGTCAGGTGCCTTGCAGCCATTATTTGACCAACTGCCCGGCATTGATTTTTCAAGCGGTGCAGATGAACGCCAAAACTTCATCAATCAGAAAACCACAACCTATTCCGCTTTCGGTGAGGTGAATGGCTGGCTGACCGAAGAATTCTTGCTCACCGTTGGCTTGCGCTACACACGTGAAAAGAAAGAGGCCTATCAACGCCTGACACATGAAAATGGCGGCGTATTTTTCGCGGCGATTGTGCCAGGTGAAGAAGCTTATGAGCTGGATGATGATCGGCACGAAACCCATTGGACACCGCGTGTCGTGCTGTCATGGCAGCCCGATGAAGATCAGATGGTCTATGCCAGCGCCAATCAGGGCAGCAAGGCAGGCGGCTTTAACGCCAGCGCCCTAAACGATCAACAAACACGATTTGAGGATGAAACATCCTACGCATTTGAAATCGGGTATCGCTCCACATGGTTGGGCGGCGCGGCGCTGTTCAATGTTTCGCTTTTCCATTCCATCTTTAAGGACCTGCAAGTGTCAGCCTTTAACGGCACCGAATATGTGGTGACCAATGCCGCTGACGCCATCAGTCGCGGGATTGAACTTGAGGGCGCACTGGCGCTATCGGAAACCTTGATGCTGACAATGAACTATGGCTACCTTGATGCTTATTATGATGAGTTCAAGTCAGGCCCCTGCGTTGCCGGCGCAGAAGAAACGCCGTGTGATTTGTCAGGCAAACCGTTGGCCAACGCACCGAAGGATTCGGGCAATCTGTCAATCTTCTATGACACACCCATCTTCAACTGGCCGGTGAATTTCCACCTGTCAGCGGATGCGTTCTATCAGGGTGACATCTTCTTCCAGACCGACCTTGACCCGCTCGACACGCGTGATGCGGCTGTGCTGTACAATGCCCGTATCGGCTTTCATGATCCTGAAAATCTGTGGTCAGTGCTGCTGGCGGTCAACAATCTAAGTGATGATCGCGCCTCTGTCGGCACAGCGGACGTGCCTGTTTTTGAAGGCGCGCATTTCGGTGGCGGCGGCGGTGGCCGGGTCTATTATCTGGAAGGTCGCGTCAGGTTCTAGCGCCACACCGCATCAACGCACAAAAAACCCCGCCACGCAGCACAGCATGGCGGGGTTTTGTTTACCCCAAACGCGCCTAGAAATAGTACAGCGCGCGCAGGCCTGTGATGTGGATATCGACATCACTTTCAAACACATAGCGATAATCAAGCCCCAGGCGGACACCTGGCGCGACGCGCACATCCAAACCTGTACCAATCAGAAAATCGGTTCCGGTATCGTCAGCCTTTGCGCCGGCGCCTTTCGCTTCGACGCTCGAGGTCATTGTGCCCAACTGCCCCATAACCCGCACCGCACCGGTGCTGGTCACTGGCAAAAAGGCTTTCGTCAAAATGCTGGCACTTATCAAATCCAAACTCACGCCTGAATCCTCAAACTCATCAAAATAGTCTGCCGCAATTTCAAGGCCAAAGGAAAAGTCGCTGGAACGGCTTGCGCGCGTTTCCATACCGACAAAGACAGTGCCACCAGCAACGCTATCGCTGAAAGACCCGCCGCCGGTATCAATATCGATATTGGTGAACGTGCCGCCAAGGCCGCCATACCAATTGATGTCAACTGCCTGTGCTGCCGGTGCGCCAGCCAGGCACATCGCTGCGCCCAAAGCGCCCGCCATTACATGAGATTTACGCATTTCTTCGCCCCCTTATGGTTGTTCACAAGGGCAGTCTAGCGCTGCAACACTAATTGGCAATTGTAATATTGTTCAGATTTCTGGGTTTTTAGAAGGCGCGCAGCACGAAAGACACACTGCCCACGTCTAGGTCAGAGTCGAAACCGATATTGTCGTCATCGAAATAGAAGTGCTCCCACTCAAACCTGATAGACGCAAACGGGGCCGCCTTTATTTCTGTGGACAGGCCAAAGAAGAAGTCAGTGCCATCACGCTTTATGGGGCCAAAATCGCTGTCCCAAAAATGCACACCGCCTTTTGCACCCACGCGCAACAGCTCCAGCAACTGCAAGCCGGCAATCGCGCTTAGGCCGATTGTATCCGCCTCATGGGTGCCGCCATTATTGTTCAGCTCAAACTTGCCAAGGTCGGAATATTGCAATTCCACCCCCAAGGACGGCTGAATACCGGGCACCCCGAATGTGCTTTCAATCCCGACAAAGCCCTTATAGCCGTCAGATTCATCCTGAATGTCAAAACCATTGGTGTCGCCATCTTCTGCGGCAAACGACCCGCCCGCCCCCAACACAAATGTGGGGATCAACGGCACAGCCTGTGCCGCGCCCGTAAATCCGACC
>SPJK01014522.1_pt1 | contig 57634 bp, 58 predicted proteins | sample 3741771 | NCBI WGS metagenome assembly SPJK01 (sample SAMN10925997, study PRJNA522277) | cold seep metagenome | isolation source: Elba SIP-enriched marine methane seep metagenome, extraction at timepoint T2 | place: Italy: coast of Elba, Mediterranean Sea
GCCCTTGACCCTTGAGGTCCTCCGCGGCGATGCGCATTCAGGGTACGAGCGTGTATCACTCGATGTCGAGGTATCCCGCGAGGGTCGGATCGGGTTCTTCCCGACGATGAGCACCGGGCACGCACCGATTGTGCACAAGCCGATCAAGATCGCAGAGTTCGACCCGGTTCGATACGCGACGGACAAGGACTACGACCCCGTTCCCGTCACGACCCCGGCGCACGAGATCATTGATTACTCGGGGTCCCGGATCCTCCAGATCGCGGGCTCGGACGTCGGGGATCTGCGTGATGTTGTTGGGATCATTGTCGATACAACAAACGACGCGTTTGAGGCTGGTGAGGAGTCATTCGCTGTGCCAGTGGTGATCGAGCTGCCATTGCCCACGCAGCCCGACGGGTCGATCCCGACAGCGAGCAAATCATGGGAACTGTCACGCGCGGACATCGAGGATCTCCGCGAGCTCGGGTGGGCATTGCCCAGCAATGGCGCGATGGCGCAACTGTTCCAGCCGTACCAGGTCCTCGATCGTTCTCCAAGCCCAATCGCAGCGATCCAGCGCGGGGTTGCGGAATCGCGGCGTGTGATGATGCAAACGTACCTGACCTTCCTACGTCTGTTCGAGGGGTCCGTCGAGGTGCGTCATCTCAAGGGACCCGTGGGGATCGCGCACTTGGGAACACAGATCGCATCGCAGGGGTTTATCTGGGTGCTGTTCTTTATGGCGTTGATCTCGATCAACCTCGCGGTGATCAACTTCCTCCCGATCCCGATCGTGGACGGCGGGCAGTTCCTGATGCTCTGTTACGAGTGGATCCGCGGGCGACCCGTCCCAATCGTGGTCCAGAACGTCGCGACCCTCGCGGGGTTGGTCTTCATCGGGGTGATGTTCCTGTACGTGACGTTCAATGACATCAAGAACATCTTCGGCGCGTAGTTCGGTTCAGATTGTGTGATCGTCTAGGATCGGACCATGCCTCCGATGCTCGGGCTCATCCAGATACTTGCGGTCGGGTTCGCGATCGGTCTGATCGCGTTGATCCTCACGACTGCGTGGATGCTCACCCATCCGGTGCGTCGGTCGTACGCGTGGGCGATTGCGCGTTCCCAGCCGGGCGACCCGGGCGAGCTCGATGAGCCGCTGCGGTTCGTGGATGATATGATCGAGACTGCCAGCGCCCGCGTCCCGATCTGGGACATCGAGGGACGCGATCCGAACGGGCCGATTGTCCTCATGACGCACGGGTGGGGTTCGAGTCGTCAAGGGGCGCTCAAGCGGATCTATCCGATCATCGATCACGCATCACGCGTGATCGCGTGGGACCTCCCGGGGCATGGTGACGCATCGGGGATCGCCCGATTGGGCGCGGACGAGCACATGATCGGGATGGAGTTGATCGAGGCGCTGGAGATCAAGGACACGCCGGTCGTGCTCTATGGGTGGTCGATGGGTGCGGGTATTTCTCTGGCGCTCTGTGAACAGATTCAATCGACACACAATGTGCGATGTGTGATCTGCGAAGCGGTGTATCGGGTACCTCCAACCCCTGCGCGTGCGGTGCTCTCGCTTCGGGGCATGCCTCACCGATTGAATCTCATCCCCGCGCTCGCGCTGCTGGGATTGAAGTTCCGCGTTGGTATGAAATGGCGTGGATTCGATCGCGCCGAGATCACAACCCGAGTAAAAGCACCCATACTGCTGCTCCACGGCGATCTCGATCCGGTGAGTCCGTTCGGAGATGCACTCAAGGTGATGCGTGCTTCCTCGGTTGCATACATCGCGAAGGTTGAGGATGCGGGTCACAACAACATCTGGACCGATCCGGTCTTTCGCGAGCTCGCGATTGACGCTGTAGGTTCGTTTATTGCAGACCCTTCATGACGCGTTCTTGTGCTCGTTGATCGCGAACTTGAGCGCGTGCTCCGCCATGATGTCTGAGGCGTTGTACAGGGGGACATCACAAACGTCCGGGGTGATGAGCAGCGGGGCTTCGGAGTTGCCCAGGATGATTCCTTCGCATCCGCGCTCGCAGAGTCTGCGGATCACGTCGAGCATCGAATCACGAGATTCTTCTTCGATGATCCCGTACACGAGTTCGGAGAAGATGATGTTGTCGAGCAGGTCCGCGTCCTCGTCTGTCGGGCGGACGAGCTTGATCCCCTTGATCCCGAGCCCGGTCTGGTACGCGGACCCGGTCGTGACGTATCGGGTACCGATGACGCCGACGGTGGTGCGTTGATCCTCGATGATCCGAGCCGCGACGGCGTCGGTCATGTTCAGCCAGGGGATGGAAGAGTTTGCGCGTGCGAGTTGGATCGCGTGTTGGACCGCGTTGTCAGGGGTGAAGCAGAACTCAGCGCCGATACTCGCGAGGCGCTTTGCGGACTCACTCAGGAGTTTGGCGACCTGGACCCAGTCGTCACGTTTAACAGCGTCGATGTATTGAGCGAGCGGAATGTTGTGGATCGACACGGTTGGGTGCATGTGGGGTTCGAGCATGATCGCAGCATGTCGGAAGAGCTGCTGATAGCACAACGCTGCACCTTCCGGGCTGACACCAACGATCCCGATGTGCATGGTCATGAGCCGAATCCTTTCTGTGCGTGTACGTCCTCGACACCACATCGTCGCGGAAGATCGTCGATCCGTCAAGGCGGGAGAGAATCTTGCCCCTTGATTAGGTGGAAAGCGTCATGGGTGTCGAGACGACATACCATACGTCGATGACGCACGAACAGTTGCAGAACCCGTTTGAGACGCTTGGATTGCTGATTTCGTATCGAATCGATCGCGATCAGGTCGAACGCGCGTATCGTGCGCGGCTTACGTCGGCGCACCCCGACGCGGGTGGGGATGATTGTGGGGTTGATCCGGCCACACTGAATGACGCACGAAAGGTGCTGCTTCATGACGAGCAGCGTGCGGTGCGATTGCTCGATCTCATGGGTGGGCCGAGCGCGTCGGCGTGCAAGGACCTCCCGGATGGGTTCCTGATGGACATGATGATGCAGCGTCAGGAGATCGAGAGTGCGATCGAGTCTGGCGGCGATGCGGAACGTGAGGAGTGGGAGCGGTGGGGTGTTGAGCAACGCGCTCAGTACCGAGATCGGGTCGCGGAGATGTTCGATTCGCTCGGAGCGGATGCGGACGAAGCGTCCCGGCGTGCGATCCGTGTAGAGCTCAACGCGTGGCGGTACATCGAGCGTCTGATCGAGCAGCTCGATCCGGAGTACGATCCGTCGCACGCGGATCTCAGTTGATCGTGATTGTTGATCTCGTCGAAAGACCCATATGGATCCCTCTGATTCCCCATTTATCATCGTGCTGGCGATCCTGCTCGTCGGGTCCGCGTTCGCGTCGGGGTCGGAGACGGCGCTGTTCGGGGTGACGCACGGTCAGCGGGCAACGCTCCGACGGAGTAACCCGACGCTCGCTCGGATGGTGGACTCGTTGCTCGCGCGGCCGCGTGAGTTGTTGATGCAGGTGTTGCTGCTCAACATGGTGATCAATGTCAGTTACTTCATCGTGACGAGTGTGCTGACCCTTCGCGCGGAGACTTCGATCGCGCGGGTCACGATTTCTGTTATCTCTCTCGCGACGATCATCCTGATGGGCGAGGTTTTTGCCAAGCTCTTCGCGTCGGGTGCGACGTTGTTGTTTCTGCGGATTGCGGCGCCGGCGCACCTCTTCATCCGTGGGCCGATCTCGGGTTTGTTGCGGGTGCTCGATGTGTGGGTGGTGTCCCCGTTGTCGCGTCTCGTTGCACCGAGCAGGGCAGAGCGGGAGAGCACCGAGGTTACTCCTGAACAGTTGTCAACGTTGATCAGCATGAGCGCCGGTGAGGGTGTCATCGATCAAGGTGAGCAACTCGTCCTGACGTCGATCGTGGAGATGGGGCATCTTCGGGTTGAGCAGGTGATGACGCCTCGCGTGGATATGGAATGGGTCTCTCCAGACATCACGCTCGAAGAACTCGCGAGCGTATGTCGTCGCACGGGACGAACGCGAACGCTCGTGTGTGAGAACGATCTGGATGATGGCTTGCTGGGGATCGTCGATGCTCGGCGGGTGTTTGAGGGGACGCCCATGCGCGACGCGATCCGTCCGGTGTTGTACGTTCCGGAACAGTGCCGACTCGACATGCTCATGGAGCAACTCCGCGAGTCCGGGCGACGCGTGGGGATCTGCGTGGATGAGCACGGCGGTGTCAGCGGCGTGATTACGATCGCGGACATCCTCAAGGAACTCCTCGAAGAGCTCGAGCATCCCGACGCTCGGGCAGCCGTCTCGGTGGAGGAGCTGGGTAACGGTCGTTGGCTCGCGCCAGGGCGTCTGAGCATCCGTGATTGGTCAGTGCTCTTTAAGGATCGATCGTTGATCGAGCATACCAAGCACGTCAATACGCTCGGCGGACTGGTCATGGTCCTGCTCGATCGGGTCCCGGAGGTGGGGGATCGCGTACGTGCGGGTTCGATCGAGCTGCAGGTGGTGTCGATGGACGAACGCGCGATCGAGCAGGTCGAGATCCGTGTGCCAACGGGTGAGGAACCTTCCGGGGAGCCGACACCATGAGCTCCACCGAGATCATCCTGTGGTCGTTGTTGATGCTCGTCGGGATCGGCGGGTCGGCGTTCTGTTCCGGGCTTGAAGTTGGTTTGTACAGCGTTAATCGTGTTCGCGTCCAGGTTGAGGGAGCCGAGAAGTCCGGTGTGCGTGCGCGTCGATTGCAGAAGCTGCTCGACGAGATGGTGCCTTCGTTGACGGCGTTGCTCGTGTGGAACAACATCTTCAACTACGCAGGGACGCTCGCGCTCACGACATTGGTCGCGATGCTCGGGTTGAGCGATCTGGGGATGATCCTGATCCAGGTGGTGGTGCTCACGCCGGTGTTGCTTATCTTTGCGGAATCGACGCCGAAGGAAGTGTTCCGCGCGAACGCGGACGCGATGATGCCACGGTTCGCGATTGTGCTTGTCGCGTTGCGGATGGTTGTGACGTGGGTCCCGATTGTTCCAGTTCTTGGTTGGGTTGCGGAATCGGCTTCTCGGATCGTGGGGGTTGGTTCACTCGGTTCACTCGGGGATGCACGCGAGCGCGTCGCGGAGCTCATTAAGTTCGGATCAACGAGCATGAGTGAGGCGCAAGTGACGCTCATCGATCGGGCGTTGCAGCTCGAGCACGCAAAGGTTCAAGGCGAGATGATCCCGCTCGGACGGGTTCGGACGCTGCGTGCGGGGTGGACGGTCGCGCGTGCGAAGGGTGCGGTCCGTGGGCACCCGTTCTCACGTTTCCCCGTAGTGGGGAAGGATGGACGGGTGACAGGGATCGTCCACGGGATCGATCTCTATACCCATGAGTCCGCGACGGATGAGACGATGATCGATGAACTCATTCGCGAGCCTGTCGTTCTGAGCGTGCAGATGAGCGTTGAGAGCGCGTTGCGGATCCTCAACCGATCGGGCGGGCACCTTGGAATTGTGCGACGTGGGAACACAGACGTCGGGATCGTGACGCGAAAAGATCTCGTAGAACCTCTGGTTGGTGAACTCGAGGAATGGTGATTGGGAATATCCCGTGGGCGATTCGGGTTTGAATGCGTGCAGGCTCAGTCCAATTGCGAAGGAAGACGGATGAATACCAAGAAAAATGTGCTCCCTGTCCTTTTGATCATTGTGCTTATGGGGATGGCGCTCCCGAACCTGATCTCGATTATTCGCGGTCCTGCAGCGGTACCGGATGTGTTCTCGGACGGGTACACCCTCGCGGAGGCGCGAGCGGTGTCTGCGGAGACGGGGAAGCCGATCTTTGCGCTCGCGACGGCGGACTGGTGTGGGCCGTGTCAGACACTCAAGCGTGGGCCCTTGCAAGACCCTGAGGTGGTTGCGATGATCCGTGAGCACTCGATTCCAGTGTACCTCGAGGACGGAATGAACCGCGATGAGATTAAGGAACTCGGACCTCGTGGGTACCCGACGAGCTTTATTGTCGAGGGCGATCAGGTCGTTGCCGCATTGCCTGGCGGTCGGCAGTACAAGCAGTTTTTGCAACAAGAGCTCGTTCCAGTGGACTGAATAGGTCCGAATCCCCATTCCAGGGATGCATCCTGAACCGGTTGCGTGCGAACTCGGTATAGACTGTAGTGATGATCATCGCCCGGGCGTGTTGGAACGCTTGGGTGTCGCTGTGGATTGGAGTCTGAAGATGAGCAATCGTTCGATGCTGCCTCTTGTTGGAATTTTGGGTATCGCGGTGGTCGGTTCAACGATCGCAGTCGCGACCAACTCGTTCGCATCCAATGCGGTGCGGATGAGCGACGATCAGTACTCGTTCTTTGATCCGATCGTGGACGTGAGCACCCTTGTCAACGCGTTGTACGTGGAAGATGCGGACCTTGAGTCGATGCAGCGAGGTGCGATCGAGGGGATGCTTGAGGAACTCAACGACCCGTACACCACCTTTGTGCCCCGGCGCGATACGGAAGAGTTCTCCAAGGATCTGACGGGTGAGTACGTTGGGATCGGCGCGGAAGTGCAGGTCCGCGACGGGTGGTTGACGATCTCGTCGCCTCTGGATGGTTCGCCGGCATGGAAGGCGGGGGTCATGGCGGACGATCGCGTCGTCGCGATCGATGGAGAATCGACGGAGGGATTCACGATCGATGAGTCGATCGATCGTCTCACGGGTGAACCCAAGACGAAGGTCGTGATCACGGTCGAGCGCGGCACTGAGACCTTCGATATCGAGATCATCCGCGACCACATCAAGGTCCAAGCGGTTAAGGGTTTCATGCGCGAGGGAGGCGATGGCGAGTGGATGCACCTCATCGACCCTAGCGCCGGGATCGGGTACATCCGGCTGACGCAGTTCACCCCAGGTTGCGCCCAGGAAGTGAAGAACGCGATCGAGCACACAAAGCAAGAACTCGGCGGGGACCTTAACGGGTTGATCCTTGATCTGCGTTTCAACCCCGGCGGGTTGCTCGACGAAGCGGTGGAAATTGCAGATATCTTCATCGAAGAAGGAACCATCGTGTCCACGAAGGGGCGCGTGTACGAGGAAGAGGTCGATCGTGCGACGCGTGCAGGGACAATCACGGATCTGCCTTTACTTGTCTTGGTGAACGGGCAGAGCGCGAGCGCATCGGAGGTGCTTTCCGGGGCGCTCTCGGATCACAATCGGGCGGTGGTTCTCGGAACGCGGAGCTTTGGCAAGGGGTCTGTGCAGACCGTGCGTCCACTCGAATCGGGCGCGGGTGTGCTCAAGATTACAGAACAGTACTACTACCTCCCGTCGGGGCGTTTGCTTCATCGGCGCGATGATTCCACGGAGTGGGGGGTTGATCCAACCCCGGGGTACTTTGTTCCGATCTCAACGGATGAGACTCTTGATATGCTCCGTGCACGACGTGAGCAGGAGATCATCGAGCACAACGACGAGTCTGATCAGATCGATCTCCGCGATACGAACGCGGTCTTGGAAGCGCTGAGCGATCCCCAGTTGTCCGCTGCGGTCTCCGTGATGCAGACGCGGGTGAATACGGGCGAGTTTGAGCCCTCCGGGATCGAGTCCAATGCGCCACAGGATGTGGCGCTCGCGGAGCTCAACACCCTGCGTGCGCAGGAAGAGCGGCTCTTGCGTGAGCTTGCAAGGCTCGATCGTCGTTTGCAGGCTGCGGAACAGGAAGTCCCCGAGGAGATCATTACGAACGATCCGCGTGATTTTTGGGATGACGAGACCAATCTCGACGGCGGCGAACTCGTCGTTCGCGACGCGGATGGCAACGTGGTGACGACCCTCAAGATCACGGGCAACAACCTCGAAGCGTGGCTCGTGGACGCGGACGTCGAGAAGAGGGACGAGTCGTCCAAGGGCGAGGAATCCGATTCGTGATTGTTCTCGGTATCGAGTCGTCGTGCGATGAGACCGCGGCGAGTGTCGTGGTCGATGGGCGCGAAGTCCGATCGAGCGTCGTTGCAAGCCAGTACGATCTGCACGAGGAGTTCGGCGGGGTCGTCCCCGAGATCGCTTCGCGCGCCCACGAGCAGCACATCCTCCCGGTCCTGCGAGACGCGATCGCCCGGGCGGGGATCGAGCAGGGCGACATCGATCTGATCGCGATCGGGCATCGTCCGGGGTTGATTGGGTCGCTGCTTGTCGGGCTCAGTGCAGCCAAGGCGCTCGCGTGGTCGTTGGGTGTGCCTCTGGTCGGGGTGGACCATGTCCATGCGCACTTGTACGCGGGGATGCTCGAACGCGACGAGCCAAGGTATCCGGCGCTGGGACTGGTCGTCAGCGGCGGGCACACGTCGATCTACTCCATCGAGAACGCGCTCAAGGTCAAACGGATAGGGTCGACAATCGACGACGCGATCGGCGAGGCGTTCGACAAAGTCGCAGCGATCTTGAGCCTAGGGCACCCGGGCGGGCCTGCGATTGATCGGTTGGCGCAAGGGGAGGGCGCGGACGATCGAGCGTTCGATTTCCCGGTCTCGCGATTAAAGAAGGACTCGCTCGATTTCAGTTACTCGGGTTTGAAAACCGCGGTGTTGTATGAAGCGAAGGGGCGCCCTGCGCCGCCGGCGCTGCCGGGGAAGGACCCGTTGCCTGCGCCGGAGGTGCCGGAACTCACGCATGAGCGGATGCGGGACATCGCGGCGAGTTTTCAGCGAGCAGCAGTTCGGGCGCTGGTGCTCAAACTCGGACGCGCGATTGAGCGTGTCGATGTGTGCAAGACCCTTATTGTGGGTGGCGGGGTCAGCGCCAATACGCTCGTGCGATCGGAGATGGACCGGTTCGCGGACGAGCACGATCTGGAACTCATCATCCCACAGATGGGGTACTGCGTGGATAACGCGGCGATGATCGCGGGGTTGGGCGCCAAGCTCCATCAGAACGGGCAGGTCGATGATCTGGCCCTGTCCGCGGTTCCCACGACGGCGTGCTGACGATGGATTTCAGTTTCCTCGACAAGCTTGATGAGCCCGTTGAGCGCCCGGTGCACCCGGCTGCGCTTGAGATTGATGCGCTCATGAAGGAGTGCACATTAACGCGTGGGCGGACCTCCGGCCCGGGTGGGCAGCACCGCAACAAGGTTGAGACTCATATCACAATCGTGCACGAGCCGACAGGGATCGAAGGACAAGCGGGGGAGCGTCGTCTCGCGAAAGAGAACCAGCGCGTTGCGATCAAGCGATTGCGTTTGAATCTCGCGACGGGGTATCGGGTGTTCGTGCCGGATGGGGAAATCCGTTCGGAGTTGTGGAAGTCGCGTTGTAAGAACAGGAAGATCGTGTGCGCTGTCCGGCATGATGATTTTCCGACGATGCTCGCGGAGGCGATGGATGTCATCGACGCGTGCGGGTATGACACTCGGAAGGCATCGGTTCGTCTGCAATGCTCGGGTTCGCAACTCGTACGGTTGCTCGCGGATCACCCCCCGGCGTTGGCGAAGTTCAACGATGAGCGGCGTTTACGCGCGATGCGTCCGCTCAAGCCGTGATTTTCTGAGGATCGCGGGTACACTACAGGTCCATGCCAGAACCCAAAGAACGTCAGAGTATTAAGGTCCAGGCCGAACGAACGGTGCTGGCCGCGGTCCGTTTGCCCGATTCGAAGTTCGACGAGCGTGATCCCTTCGGTGAGTTGCGAGAGTTGTCGCGTCAGGCGGGCGCGGTTGTTGTGGGCGAGCTTGAGCAGCGCCGCGATCGACCCGAAGCGGGCACCTATATGGGGACGGGGAAGATCGAGGAGCTTAAGGGGATGTGCGAGGCGCTCAACGCCAAGACGATCATCTTCGATCACGATCTCTCGCCCAAGCAGATTGCGAAGATTGAGCAGATGACAGAACGCAAGGTGCTCGATCGTTCGGAGTTGATCCTCGATATCTTCGCGTCTCGTGCGACGACACACGAGGCGAAACTCCAGGTCGAGATTGCGCAGCTCGAGTACACCTATCCGCGCCTGCGTGCGATGTGGTCTCACCTGGAGCGTATCGTGGGCTCGGGCGGGATCGGTGGCGTCGGGACGCGTGGTCCGGGTGAGCAGCAGCTCGAGATCGACCGTCGATTGGTCCAGCGCCGCAAGACCCAGCTCAAGCGTGAGCTCGAGGAAATCCAGGCACGCAAACGCCGCGCGGTCGAGAAACGCAACAACGATTTCTTTACCGTTGGGCTCGTTGGGTATACCAACGCGGGCAAGAGCACGCTGTTCAACACACTCACTGAGGGCGGGGCGTACGCGGACGATCGTGTGTTCGCGACCCTGATGACCCGTACTCGCGAGTGGGATCTGGGCGGTGGGCACAGTGTCATGTTGTCGGATACCGTTGGTTTTGTGCGCGATCTACCGCACCATCTGGTCGCGTCGTTCCGTGCGACTTTGGAAGAAGCAACGCACGCTGATCTGCTGCTTGTGCTGCTCGATGTTTCGGACCCGAGTGTGGAGTTGCACTATGACACGGTCATCGGCACCCTCGACGAGTTGTTCAACGAGGTCGAGGAGCGCGAGGTGAAACGCGCCGAGCAGGCAAAGCGTGACGGCGCGGGTGACATCACGCGGTACGAGCGTCCTGATCTGCTGGTAGTGCTCAACAAGGCGGACAAGGAAGATGTCGATGAGCAGGATCTGCTCTATTGGCAATCTCGCGCCGTGGGTGCGATTCCGATGTGCTCACTCCTGGGTGATCCGGATTCGGACGTGCTCCCAATGGGTCAGCAGGAACTCATCGAACGGGTCAAGGCGTTCTCGATCGGCGAGATCTCCGAACTCGATATCACGGTTCCTTTGAGTGATTCCAAGACGATCCACACGATCGAGAATCGTGCGGAGGTGTTGAGCCGCGAATACGGCGAGAAGACAGTTACCCTCCGTACGAAGATCGGCAAGAATCAGCTCGCGAAGCTGCGATCTGCTGGCGCCAAGATGTGGGTGATGCACACAAATGGCGACCCATACTTCAAGGACGATGAAAAACACGGCTGGGTGTATGACCCAGCCGCGATCGATATCGAATTCTGATGTGAACCGCTCAGGAGAGGGGATTCACCCACAGACCCGTTGCGAGTTTGGGGTAAAAGAAGGTCGACTTCTGAGGCATCAGCTCGCCCGCGCGAGAGATGTCACGCACGGCTTCGAGCGGGGTCGGGCGGACGATGATCGCGAGTTGGGGCTTGCCCCCGCCTGCGATGGATGACCCGGTTTCTTCGCCTTTGCCGATTGCGATGACTTCGTCGATGGAGTGTGGGAAAGCCCACTTGACGGGTTCGCCGTTGTTAAGTTCCGGCTGGCAGATTTCCTCGACGATGAGGTGTTGGATGAGCGCGACGTCTAGGGTCCGCCATGCTTCGGATTGCTTGGGGAACTGGGCGTCGAGCGGGTCATTGACAGCCGGCCATGCACCGAAGCAGAGCCCGGTCGCGTAGTCGTAGATCCCGAAGACGTTCTTGGAGTGCTCGCGTTCGGCGAGGGTTTCCATCTGCGACTCGAAGAGGTGCGGGTCGTTATCGATGGGTTCGATGTTGAGGATCCCGGCGGATGCTTCGATGAACTTCTCGATCGAGTAGTCTTCCATCCCGCCGAGCACGCGATGGGTTGGGCCGATCGCGAGTCCTGGGTCGGACATGGAGACGAGGACGTACATTGTCCGGCGCGCGGGGTGATCAGCGGGGACGTCGCCGAGCGATTCGAGGTAGTTGAGCGCGGTGTTGTACCGGTGGTGCCCGTCGGCGACGAAGATGTCCTCGCCTTCCAGCGCCTTCTGGTAGGCGCTGATGGTTTCTTCGTCGTCGATTGCCCATATCTCTTGTTTGATCCCGTCGCCCATGTCCGCGGTCATGTCTGCGTCGCGCGAGTCCATGACGGCGTGGAGGATTTTGACGGCTTCACCGTTCTCGTCGGGGTGGAGACCAAAGATCGGGGAGGTCTGTGTCTGGGTGGCCTTCATGAGCGCCATTCGGTCTTCCTTGGGGCCGCCGAATGTCTGCTCGTGGGCGAGGATCCCGCCGCCGTCACGGTTCCCGAAGGGGACGGTATCGACGGTTGCGACCATGCCGCAGCGCTGGTAGTTCTCGCCTTGGAACTCGAAGGTCTGGCGGTACGCGTAGATCGCGGGTTTGTCCGATTTGGACATGGTGCCCGAGGCGATCATGGACGCGAGCTTGTCCGCGGATGCTTGGTATGCTTCTGCGGGGCCGAGTTCCTTCGCGGGGACGTGGGGGAGATCGACGGAAACGATGTTGTTCTCGTTCTTGTCGAGGAGTTCCTGTTTCTGGTGGAGATCAAGGACATCGTACGGTGGCGCGATCAGATCGCTGACATTGCCCTTCCCTTGGTTGTACTGGACCGCATGGAACGGATGAACTGCAGGCATCGCGTGGTTCCTTCGTCTATCGCCCGGTCGGGCGTGGTCATCGTGAGTGTTGGGTCAGTTCCCCGTGACGCGGGGCGTCAGTTCGATCATAGCGCCATCGGATCAACGCATAAACGCGGATCCGTGAGAATCGGACGCGTGTCAGCGTGCCCTCTTGGGTCTACGATTCTGTATGAGCACGCCCAGCGCCTTGGTTGTCCGCACAGCGGGTATCAACTCGGAAGTCGAACTGTGCCGGGCGTTTACGCTCGCCGGTGCCAAGGTGGACCTGATCCATCTGGATCAGCTGATTCAGGATCCGACGCAGATCCAACGCTTTGATCTGATCGGGTTCCCTGGCGGATTCTCCTATGGCGACGACATCAGTTCCGGACGCATCATGGCGATGCATACCCGGCAGAAACTCCTCCCGGAACTCGTCGCCGCGGCGGATCGCGGCGTTCCGATGATCGGGATCTGCAACGGGTTCCAGGTCCTGACCCAGATCGGGTTGCTCCCGGGGTTGGACGCGGATCGCAACGCGAGTGTTGCGTTGTGCGAGAACACGAGTGGGCGGTTCCAAGACGATTGCGTCGTGATCGAGGCGAACGCGGACTCGCCGTGTATTTGGACGCGAGATCTGGTTGAGCGAACGAAGGCGGCGAACGATGAGCCCGAACTCGTCATGACGATTGGGCACGGCGAGGGGCGATTCGTCACCAAGAACAACGAGGTGCTCGAGCAGCTCAAGCAGAACAACCAGATCGCGTTGCGATACAGGGACGATGTGAACGGGTCTGTCGATCGGATCGCGGGGATCTGTGACCCGAGCGGTCGGATCATGGGTTTGATGCCTCACCCTGAGCGGATGCTCGATTGGAACCGTCACCCTTACTGGACACGTCTGCCCAAGCATGTGCGTGAGACGCATGCACCGGGGCTGGGGATGTTCATCAGCGCGGTAGAAGCAGTCAGCACCCAGACAGTTTGAGCGATCGGAGCGTTTAGATGAGCGAGACCGCCGTGTATGCTGGGAGCTTTGATCCGCCGACGAATGGGCACTTGTGGATGATCGAGCAAGGAGCGCTGCTTTTTCAGAAGCTGATCGTTGCGGTCGCGCATAATCCCGAGAAGGCGTACACCTACCCGCTCGAGCAGCGTGAGCATTGGTTGCACGAGATATGCAAGTCGCACGACAACGTTGAAGTGACGGTCATCGAGAACGAGTTCCTCGCGCATTACGCAGCACGCGTGAACGCGAGGTTCGTGATCCGTGGGATCCGCAACGAAGTCGATTACCAGTACGAGCGTGCGATGCGGTACGTGAACTCGGACCTGAACCCGCAGTTGGCGACGGCCTTTTTAATGCCGCCGCGTGAGTTGTGCGAGATCTCGTCGAGCTTTGTCAAAGGCATGATTGGTCCGGACGGTTGGGCACCAGTGGTTGAGAACTACGTGCCCAAGTGCGTTTTCAAGGACCTGCGCCATGAAGCGGAGTCTGGGGAGATGCTCGATGGGTAATGAACATTGCTATCCGAGTCAGGATAAGACGCCGCTCGATCAGAAGGTGATGGCGATGCGGATCGTCGCGATGCCCAAGGAGACGAACCCGTATGGAACAATCTTCGGTGGGATCATCCTGAGTTACATTGACCAGGCGGGTTTTGTTGAGGCGCGTCGTCACGGGGATCTGGATTGGGTCACCGCGGCGATTGACAAGGTCGAGTTTCACGCGCCGGTACATGTGGGTGACATCGTGACCCTGACGACGTGCACGACGCGGTTCGGCCGCACCAGCATTGATGTGCAGGTTGAGGTGGAAGCAGAGCGGTTCAAGACCCATGAGGTGGTGCACGTGACGAGTGCGCGTCTGACGATGGTGGGGATGCGCAACGGTGTGCCTCACCCGTTCCGTGATCACCCGATCCAGTGCCCGACCGATCGCAACGAGGGAGCGTCGTGAGCTTTGGTGATCTTTCTAGGTTTCATGCCCCCGTCCGGTTGGGCGTGATGTTGTCGGGGTCGGGGCGGACATTGGATAATCTGATCGAGCGGATCGATGCTGGTGAACTCCATGCGACGATCCCGGTGGTGATCGCGTCGAAAGAGTGTCTTGGCGCGGAGAAGGCACGCAACGCTGGGATTGAGACGCATGTGCACGACAGGCGTCTGGACCCGGATTGGTTGGATTCGATCTGTGATGCGCACGAGATCGATCTGATCGTGCTCGCGGGGTACCTGAAACTGGTCCCGATCACGCATCGGGTGCGTCATCGGGTGATCAATATTCATCCGGCCCTGCTTCCCGATTTCGGGGGCAAGGGGATGCACGGGCATCATGTACACGCGGCGGTGATTGAGGCCACGAAGCGAGGCGAACTGACTGAATCGGGATGCACGGTGCACTTCGCGGACGAGGAGTACGATACTGGCTCGGTGATCGTGCAGAAACGTTGCCCGGTGCATGCGACGGACACGGCGGACGAACTCGCGGCGCGGGTGTTCAAACTAGAATGCGACGCGTACCCCGAGGCAATCAAGTTGCTCATCGAACGCAACGAATCCAACGCTCGTGCGAATAACCCTGCATGAAGACTTCATCCCTGATCGCTATCGCTCTTACGTTCTGTTCACTCCTGAGCACGAATGTGATTGCCGATCCCTTGCCCAGCGAGCTCGAATCCGAGGGCATCAGCGCGATGCAGGACGGCGCGTATCAGGACGCGGAAGACATCTTCCGTGAGTTGATCGAGTTGCGACCCAAGTCGTTCGTTGGGCATTACAACCTCGCGGCGGCGCACTCGATGCAGGGTGAGGTACAGGACGCGATCAACGCAATGAGCACGGCGCTCGCGCTGGGATTCACGGATCGGGCGCAGTTGGAACGTGACCCTGATCTCGAATCGTTGCGAACGGATCCTTGGTTCGACGTGCTCATTGGGCAGTGGGGGGAGTTGATCAATGCTCGGCGCGTCGCGGATGTGGCGCAGATCGAGTTGCTCTTTCCCAATAAGCGGAAGCGATGGTCGATGACTGACGATGCGCTGCGTTTTGAGTTGCGTTCCGCGCACGGCGTGGTCGCGACGGATGAGGCGATGGGCGAACTCCGCATGATCGCAGATTGGGCGCATGCGGAGTTGTTCACGGAGCTGCCGAACGTGGATTTGTCAGATTCGCCTTGGGTGATGATCGGGTTGCCCGATCGGGCGGGGTTCGCGAAATGGGCGATCTCGGTCTTCGGATCGAGCGTGCGTGGGTCGATCAGTTCTGTCGGCGGGGCGTACGAGCATCAACAGCGCCGATTGGTCGCGCAGGATCTGGGAGCCACGCTCCGGCACGAGTTTGTGCATGTCCTGCACTGGCGGGACATGTCCCGGCGAGGGCAGGTGCACGCGCCGTGGGTACAGGAGGGGCTCGCGTCGTTGATCGAGGATTACGACGTGCGGGGCGGGAAACCTGTTCCGGTCCCGTCCTGGCGCACTAATATTGTGAAACGTCTTGAGGATATCAATCGGCTGCCGAGCTTTGAAGAGCTCGCGCAGATCGAGATGAACGCGTTTACGGCGAAGCGCCCGCTGGCGAAGTATGCGCAGGCGCGGACCGCGATGTTGTGGCTGCTTGCTACGGGCAGGTTGAATGCGTTCTACGAGCACTATTGCGTGCATTACGCGGAGGACCCGACGGGGTACGCGTCGGTGCTCGCGGTGACGGGGCTCGAGCCCGACGCGTTGGAGAAGCAGTACCGTGATTGGGTGGAGGCGCTGGAGACGGTGCCGGAGACCGGGTCCGATCTGACAGCAACACTGGGGATCGAGGTCGAGAACGGTACGGGTGACGGTGTGGTGGTCCGGGGTTTGCCCCCCGGGGCAAGCAAGCGGACGGGGCTCAAACTTAACGCGGTGATCACGCACATTAATGATCGCCCGACGCGGGACCTGTTCGAGATGATCCGGGTGTTGGGCGATTATTCGGCTGGAGAGACGGTTTCATTGCGTTGGAGGCGTGGGACGGTGCATCACATGAGTGACGCGACGCTTCTCGGGAAATAAGAAACCAGATTCTACTTGCGTGCGTATCTCTCATTATGTTAGGATCCGCTTTGCAGGTTCGTCTGCAAGTGTCTTTGCGGATTATCGAGACATCACAGGAGAGAGAGATGAAACGAGCAAGTGTGTGTGCTGTGTTTGCGGGGTTGGCGTCTAGCGTTATGGCGGGAGGGGCTTCGCTTACGATCGTTCCTTCGGTTTCCACGTACGATACTTCTGGTGGCGCGGCAACCATTACCGCATCTGTCTACGGTGATGCTGGGTTCGGGACCCACATTCTTGGAGGCGCATTCGGTCTCGAATGGTCGCACACCGGTGGAACCGTTGTGAGCGATGTGACTTGGGCGTCTGCTGCTTGGTCATCGTTCAACACGGACCCGGGGTACGCGGGCGGTAACTCCTACGACCAGATCGTGTACGGCCAGCTTGTCATCCCTGGGATCTTCCCACCGGCGGCGGGTTCTGAAAACGGCTCTTTGATCGGATCATTCACGATCACACTCATTCGTCAGGAGAATATCAACTTTCAGCTTGTCGCTGGGGATCCGTTCACCATCGAGGGTGTTGACGAGGTAACTGGAAACACGATGAGCACTGGTGCGGACATCACCCTTGGAGGCATGTCGATTGGTATACCCGCACCCGGCGCAGTCTCGATGCTCGGGTTGGGCGGACTCGTGCTCGCTCGCCGTAAGCGTGAGTGTTAACGCCAGTTTGGCTCAATCGGAGATGGGGAAATGTTAAAACAAGTCACTATGGCGGCCCTTGCAGGGGTGGCATCGATGGCGGTTGGTCAGGACGAGTTCTCCCTGACACTCGTGCCAAGTTCGTCCACGTTTGAGTGCAACGGTGGGACGTTCACGGTTTCTGTCTACGGCGATGCGAATGTGGGGACCCACCTGCTCGGCGGCGGGTTTGGCCTTGATGCGTCGGGCGGCGCATCGTTGATTACGGATATCTCGTGGACCTCCGCGGAGTGGTCGATGTTCGATACGGACAACGGGTACGCCGGGGGAGGCGTCCATAATCAGGTGATCTTTGGGCAACTCGTGATCCCAGGGATCTTCCCTCCCGGTCCGAACTCAGAACTTGGTTCACTGATCGGTTCGTTTGAGATTATGTACAACTCGGGTGGTCCCGAGTTCTTCGATATCGATCTTGTGCCGAGCGATGTGCTTTCGTTGCAGACCGTTGATGCCCAAACGGGTGCGATTTATACAGCGGATGAAACGACGCTCACGATTCACGGTGCATCTATTCTGATCTGTCCAGCGCCGGGAACCACGATGGCCTTTGGGTGTGTGGGGTTGATCACGTCGCGCCGTCGGCGATGATCCATGTATTAGGTATACATTTTTACAGGAGATAGAGATATGAAACACGTACTCATTGCAGCCGCGATCGCGGGCTCTGCTTCGTGTGCGATGGCACAGGACTTCTCACTGACACTCGTACCGAGCGTGACGCAGGTGTTCAGCGAAGGATCGTTCACAATCACGGTCTACGGCGATGCGGATGTCGGGACCCACATGCTCGGCGGTGCGTTTGCTCTTGAGTCCGACGGTGATTGCATCGCGTCGATGTCATGGACACCCGCGTCATGGTCTGGGTTCAATACTGACGGTGGGTATGCGGGGGACGGAGATTACAATCAGGTCATCTTCGGACAACTCGTGCTTGGTGGGATCTTTCCACCGGCTCCTGGGTCAGAACTAGGAAGTGCTATTGGTTCATTTTTAGTGACCGCTGAAGCATTCAGTGGCGATATGCCGGTCGAGTTTCAGCTTGTCGCGGGTTCGCCGTTCACACTTGAGACGGTTGATGCCGTGACAGGTGAAACGTTCCAGAGTTCAAACGGGAATCTGACGCTTGGATCGACGACGGTTCTCTTTGGCAATATCCCGAGCCCAGGCGTACTCAGTACAGCATGCATTGGTGGTCTACTCGCGTCTCGTCGACGTCGAGTGAAGTGAGTCCTTATTTATAGGGTTTTCAAGAAAGGAAGAGATATGATGAACAAAGTACTTATTGCAGCAGCAATCGCAGGGTCGGCATCTTCCGCGTTCGCGCAGGATTTTTCGTTGTCGCTTTCATCGAACGTGGCAACACTTGATCCATCGGGCGGCACATTCACAGTTACGGTGTTCGGCGACGCAAGTGTTGGCACCCATCTTCTGGGCGGCGCATTCTCGCTCGTCTCAAACGGTGAGTGCATCAGCAGCATGGACTGGACCCCTGCATCTTGGTCCGCGTTCAATACTGATGGTGGGTTCGCAGGCAACGGCGATTACAACCAAGTCGTCTTTGGTCAACTCGTGATCCCGGGGATCTTCCCGCCCGCCGTGGGTTCTGAGCTTGGGTCTGCGATTGGCTCGTTCAACGTGACACTCGACCCATTTGTCGGTGACATTGACATCACCTTTGATCTTGTCGCGGGTAACCCGTTCGCATTGGAAACCGTTGATGCAGTTACGGGTGAAACGTTCCAGAGCTCGAGCGGGAATCTCTCGCTCGGATCGTTGACGATCGCGGTCATCCCGTCTCCAAGTGCCCTCTCTTTGCTCGGGCTTGGTGGTCTTGTCGCAACCCGACGCCGTCGATAACCTGATAAGGAGCAACATGAAACGCACCACGATTTCATTCACCTGCCTTGCGGGTATGGCTTCGGTGTGTGCCGCACAGAACTTCTCCCTCACGCTTGTGCCGAGTGTGCAGACGATCAACCTCGTGCCAGCACCGAGTGGGGTTTCCATCCTCGCACTCTGCAGTCTCAACTTGTTCCGTCGTCGCCGTTGAGTGTGGGTTGGCCTCGATCACAAGCCCCCAGATCGGGGGTTTTTCTTGTTTTTGCCACACAGACGCAACCGACTTGCATACTTTGTAGTACATAGTATGTGAGGCCCAGCATAACGCGAGGGCGGGAGATTGAACCATGAAGCTCGAACGCGAACTCATGCGCGGTGCTGGTCCGACGGCTGTGCTCAAACTGCTCTCACGACGAGCCATGTACGGGTACGAACTCGTCGAGGCGCTGTCGAACCAATCCAACGGGGTTTTGGCGATGGGGCAATCGACGCTCTATCCGATGCTCTACAACCTCGAAGCCAAGGGGCTCATCGAGGCCGACTGGCGCGACGGCGACAACAGGCGTCAACGCAAGTACTACGCCCTCACGGGGAAAGGGCGTACGAAGCTCAAGGCAGACGAGCAGGCATGGACCAAGCTATCACAGGCGCTGAGCGATCTCGGAGTCGTGAAAGGAGCGCCGGCATGAGTAATGCACTGAATAATGTGTGGGGTTGGTCTCTTCGGCATTCGCCTTTGCTTGCGATGTGGAGGTCCTGCCGGGGGGTGTTTCAACCCAATCGCGACGCGTTCCGGTTGCTCGAACAGGCGTCGTTGCCCAACCCTGTCGATGGGGTGATCCGGACGACGATCTCGCGAACCAAACTCTGGCGCGACGAGCGTGAACAGATCGCTCGCGAGTTGATCGCGCATGCACACGACGCGCTCGACGAGGGGCAAGACCCGCAGCGGGTTGCAGACACCTTCGGCGACCCACGACGCGTCGCCCGCCTGCTCCGACGCTCCATGAAACGCAAACGCCCGCTCTCGTGGCAGGCCTACAGGTACTCTCGCCGAGCGATCGGAGTGTGCTTTTTGTTGATCGCAGCTGGGTACGTTTTGCTCGCAGTTCGGTTTTACCGGGGGCAGCCAAGCATCCAGACGGACTACTTTGCGGTTCTGGGAGATGCAGAGAGTGCGTACACACCAGATCAGCGATCGTGGCCGATCATCGCGGAACTGGGTCACAAATGGGATCGAGCGATTTACGAGCTCGCTAAGGATACTGACACACTGAACTCGTTTCCAAGAGTATCAGCAACAGATGATGGGTATCAGGATCTTGTACTCGCGGTTCGTGCGATGGAACCGGATTTGCAGCGTTTGAGAGCGGCGGCGACCTTACCTGTGATCGGGGCACCTAAAGGATATGAACTTGAGCAGAAACACGAGGAGGGGATCTCGTGGACGGTCGGGATCGTTCCAGCAGGACCAGACACCTATCAAGATCAGATGCTCATCGGTGGGTTGCTTCCCCAACTGAGTTGGGCCAGGCGATTGTCGAATCTGCTCGTGTTTGACGCACGTCTCGCGTTGCGAGAAGGCGATATTGATCGAGCGGTTGAGGACATCATTGCGGTTTCAGATCTCGCACGCCAATGCAGCCACGAGCCGTACATGATCGCGTCTCTCGTGACCATTGCGATCAATGAGATGTTCGCACAGGAAGTTGCCGAAGCAGTCGGAGCGGATCCCAAGGTCTTTGATGAGGAGCAACTCGTGCGTCTTGCGCATGCACACGCTCGGAGTGTCAAGGCCGATCTGAATCTCGCGACGGAGCGGATGATGTTCGATGATCTTCTCCAGCGGGTCTACACAGATGATGGGAATGGAAACGGGCGGATGACACCCGAAGGGGCGGCGTTGCTTCTTGATCTGGGCTCGATTACATGGCGAGAAGCCAATCGAACGAACGATGAGTACATGCTTATCGAGACCGCCGCTATGCCGGCCATGCTATTGCTCATGAATGATCGTGCTCGTGAGAAAGCGGTCTATGACAATGCTTTGTCATCCGCCGAGTTGGTCATGCGGCAGGGCCCCAGATGGATTGGTGTTTTAGAACTCGAGGAGCACCTACTCGAGTGGAGGGCGAGTCAGCGACTTCCGCTCTTGTCCCCCGCGGAGATGGTTACTCCTGCGATGCAAAGCGCGGTGCAGCGATTTTTTCAGCACAAGATGAAAGCGCAGGCAGCAGTTGCGATGTTTGCGATCGAGGTGTATCGGAGTGAGCACGATGGACTTCCGTCTTCGCTTGACCAGATTCCTGCGTTTATGCTCCCTCGTATACCTCAAGATCTGTTTGCACCTGGCGATTCACTCCGATACGCGTTGGGTGAGCATGGGGGGTACGTCCTCTACAGCGTCGGCTCGGATGGTGATGACGATCTTGGTAGAAGCGCGGATGGCGGTGTTCAGCAGGTGAGTGATCTGGGCTTACGATTCCCGGTGTTCATCAACGCAGACGCCGATGGCAAACCGATAATGGAACTGGAATCTTCCGGCAAACCCAAACTCGCAGACCCCCAGGGCCCGGATGGTGATTGGATCCTGATCGATACACGCCCATCACCAGATGATGCCGGGGACTCCTGAGTCCTACGCTCTGGTATGAGCGAACCAGATTCATTCGATCCCCGCGCGTTTCATGCCCAGTTTGATATCGCCATGATCGTGGCTTGCGATCGCAACGGGGTGATTGGGCACGATGGGGATCTGCCATGGCACCTCCCGGGCGATCTCAAGCACTTCATGCGATCGACGAAGGGGTGCCCCGTCATCATGGGACGGAAGACCTACGCGTCTCTCGATAAGCCGTTGCCGGCACGACTCAACATCGTGGTGTCCCATTCGATGGATGATCAGGGCGTGGAGGGGGTGGTTGTTGTCCGCGATCTGGATGCTGCGAAGAAAGTCGCAGGAAATGCGATCAGGGATGGATCGATGCAAGGTCCGATCTGGATCGCAGGCGGCGGGACTATCTATAGACAGATGCTCGATGAGGCAGATCTCGTTGTACGGACCGCGGTGGATGCGGATGTGGACGGGGATGCCCATTTTCCGTCATTAAATCAGGATTCTTGGGAGCGGGTTCGGGATGAGTTCCACCCGGCGGATGATCGCCACAAATACGGGTACACGATCGAATGGTGGATAGAACGGGAGTAAAGATAGGGGTGTGTTTGGGAATATTGTGTGAATTACAAAAAGTCCCTTCAAGTGGGGGATTTGAGACTTGCAATGCGTGGGCGTCCCGTTTAACATCATCACGGGTCAGGAATGTTTAACGTTCCTAAATATGTAGCCTCTTGATTGAGGCAAAAAAATCTCACTAGGAGAAAGAGAAATGAAGACTATCGCTCTTGCAGCAGTCGCAGGTATGGCAACCGTCGCTTCGGCAGGCGGGTTCAGCCTCACCCTCGTCCCATCGACCATGACCGTCGACACCTCTGGTGGCGCAGCTACCTTCACCGTCACCGCTTACGGCGACGCAGGCACCGGTACCCACATCCTTGGTGGTGCATTCGGTATCGCTGCTTCCAGCGGCGCTGACACCGTTCAGGACATGAGCTGGGCAAACGCAGCTTGGTCGGCATTCAACACCGACGGCGGCTACGCTGGCAACGGTAACTACGATCAGGTCGTCTTCGGCCAGCTCGTCATCCCCGGCATCTTCCCACCTGCAGCAGGTTCGGAACTCGGTTCGGCAATCGGCTCCTTCACCGTCACCGTTGACGGCGCAGGCACCCTCGTCCTCGACATGACCGCTGGCAGCCCCTTCTCGCTCGAAAGCGTTGACGCAGTTTCCGGCGCAACCGCTAACGACGGCGGCTCCGCTTCGCTCGGTAGCGCAACCATCAACGTCGTTCCCGCTCCGTCGGCAATGGCGCTCCTCGGCCTCGGCGGTCTCGTCGCTGGTCGTCGTCGTCGCTAATCGCGATGACCGACTCCAGGCACTGATCTCAGTGATCTGAAGCACAAAATCAAACCCCCGATCGGTTTTCCGGTCGGGGGTTCTTTGTTTTTGTCACTCATCTGAGGTACAGGCGTCGGGATGTGAGACCTCAGTTTTGATCCTGATCATGGGAATTATCGGCGTTTCAGAGCGCAGGAGACTGATTTGCGGGGAAATGCAAAATCATTTGCCAATCAACTGGCAGATCTTCAGGCTTGGTGTACTTTTCGAGCGGGTCACGAACGAGTCGTTCGTTTCAACGACAGGTCAACGGTTAAATACGAATCAATAACCAAGTGAGGAGAACTCTCAAATGAAGAACACAGTTGCACTTATCGCTGTCGCAGGTATCGCTTCCGTCGCTGCTGCTCAGAACTTCAGCCTTTCCATGACACCTTCGGTCACCTCGACCGGCGAAGGTGGAAGCTTCACCATCTCCGTCTACGGCGACGCAGATCAGGGTTCGCACCTCCTCGGTGGTGCATTCTCGCTGACCTCCGACAGCGCACTCATCGACAGCATGAGCTGGTCGAACGCTGCTTGGTCGGCATTCAACACCGATAACGGCTACGCTGGCAACGGTAACTACAACGACGTCATCTTCGGTCAGCTCGTCATCCCCGGGATCTTCCCCCCTGCAGCTGGTTCAGAAGTCGGTTCGCTCATCGGCTCCTTCCAGGTGAACCTGGCAGCAGCAGGCTTCGGTGACATCAACTTCCAGCTCGTCGCTGGCTCGGGTGACTTCTCACTCCAGACCGTCGACAGCGTCTCTGGTGACCTCTACGACGACGCATCCGGCCAGCTCTCGCTCGGCTCCGGCACCGTCACCGTCACCCCGGCACCTTCGGCACTCGCACTGCTCGGCCTCGGTGGCCTCGCAGCTGGCCGTCGCCGCCGCTAATCCTTCGGGATACGCAGCACATCAGTTGATCTTCAACTGAGACGCACAAGCCAAAAAGAACCCCGATCTTCGGATCGGGGTTCTTTGTTTTTTGTATGCATCAAACTTACGAGCAGAAATCATTCATCTTGATCAGGTTCTTCATCAACCACGGGTGAAAAGGAGAGCGTCACGGTCCCATCACTCAGGAAATCGAGTCGATCCGGGGTCGCGTAGTACGTATCGACCTGTGTCAAAAGATGGAAGAATCGAGATTCCTGCTGCATCACACCCTCGGGGAATCCGCAGAACATTCGGGTAGAAATAATGTCCGTGACGGAGAGCCCCGCTTCGGCCAATCTCGTGTACCCCCCGGTATACCGGTTACACCCCGCCATGCCTTCAAGCCAGGTGTGCTCCTTGAAATGCAACGTAAGCTCAGTATCTTCGATGACTGGATGGGCGTCGATTGTCTGTAGCACCCACGTCTGTCCGGATATCCAAGACCAGTCCTGTTCTGCCTGTCGGATTTCGGAAACCATCGGGCGTGTATCGACACGCGGTTGGCGCTCGAGATTTTTATCCGCACAGCCGTTCGCGTTGATCAGGGTGCAAGCACCGATGAGTGAGAGATAAACATGGGGGGATCTTGTGTTCATGGTGTACCTGCCTCTTGTACGAGATCGGCAGAGATGGGGGCTGTACCTTGAAGAGATTGCCCCGAACTGAGCGCTTTCATCGATGCGTCGTAGAGCTCGCGCATCTGTTCCTGTGCGATCCGTTGCCCAATAAGCGATGACCAGTACATAACAACGGCGATCAGGATCGGCAAGGAAGTGAGCATCAACGCGCTGGGGGGCTTGTCCATCATCCATTGGGACACCCCAAACAGCGCTGCGAAAAACACGAGCGTTGCCAATGCAATATACGTCAGCATGAACCCCGTCCAGACGCTCGGGTTCGGGCTGAACTTCCCTTTCACTTTCGAGTTCACGTTCTCCTCGTGTACTTCCAAGTGCAACCAGGGAGACCAGAAGTGTCGCCTGCTGGGTGGGATGACGAGCATGAGATGATTCCCCGCGACGCGTCCTTCGATTGGGTAATCCTCATCACGCACGAGCGACTCGAGACGTGCGATCGCGGATTCTGCATCAATCGGGAACTCGATCGTAAAGGTCGGTCTCATCGGGGGGATCTGCACGGGTGCTCCTTTTTCTACAAATTGCAGGATACCAGATCTGCATCGAATCGGATACGTCTGTCTGGAATGAATCCTGAGTGGGTGTCGTATATCATCTGGGCATGCAAAGCACCGAAGCGCACGACAAGCTCAATGCCCTCATCGAAGAGGTGCCTGATTTCCCTAAGCCCGGCGTAGTCTTCAAAGACTTTACGCCGCTGCTCGCGGACCCGGGGGCGCTCGCACTCGCGGTCGAACTCATGGCAAACCCATACCGCGGAAAGGGTATCGATCTTGTCGTTGGGGCGGAAAGCCGAGGGTTTATCTTTGGGATTGCGATCGCTCAGGCGCTCTCAGCCGGATTCGTTCCTGTGCGTAAGCCGGGCAAACTCCCTCGGATGGTACACGGGGTGGATTACGACCTGGAGTACGGCACTGATCGTCTGGAACTGCACACCGATGCGTTGATGAGAGGGCACAAGGTGCTGCTTGTCGATGACTTGCTCGCGACGGGCGGGACGATGCAGGCGAGCTGCGAACTTGTTCGCAAGACCGGCGCGGATATCGCGGGGATCACGGTCCTGATCGAACTCAACTTCCTGCAAGGGCGTGAGAAGCTCAACGGGTACGGCGAAGTCCATTCCGTCCTGAAGTACGACTGAGCGAAACTCTTTCATGTGCGAGTCGGAAGCGTCGTCCAGCGAGAAAAAGCGGGCACGGCGCTATCATTGCATCTCCTCCCCGGAACCCGCGAATCCACGCGGCAGGGCCCCGTTTTTCGAGAATAGAACGCATGAGTACCATCGAGTCCCAAGGGCGATCCGCTATGAGCAACACCACCGATACCTCGCGAGAGTCATACACCCCGATCACGCCTGCGGATATTGAAGCGCAAGCACTCTTCGCAACGAGGCACATCGGCCCGCGCGATGAGGACATCGCGGAGATGCTCAACCAGGTCGGTGCAAGCGATATGGATACGTTCATCAACGAGGTCGTTCCGAGCGATATCCGTCTCGATGGGTTGCTTGATCTCCCGAGCGCCCGCACGGAATACAAGCTTTGGCACGATCTCCGTCAGATCGCGGAAAAGAACAAGCTCTTCCGCTCATGCATCGGGATGGGGTATGTCGGGACGATTACCCCGCCGGTGATTCTTCGCAATGTGCTTGAAAACCCGCAGTGGTATACCCAGTACACGCCCTACCAACCCGAGACAGCGCAGGGGCGTCTCGAAGCGCTGCTCAACTTCCAGACGATGATCTCGGATCTCACGGGGTTGCCCCTCGCGAGTTCGTCACTGCTCGATGAGGGAACCGCGGCGGCGGAAGCCGTCTCGATGGTCGTGAGTATTCTCAAGAACAAACGCATGTCGTTTTACGTTGCGGAAGACTGTCATCCACAAACGATCGCGGTCGTCAAGACCCGTGCTGAGGCGCTGGGTGTGAATGTCATCGTCGATAAGGTCGAATCTTTCGATCTGAGCAACGAAGATGTCGCCGGTGTGCTCGTGCAGTACCCAACAAGCGATGGGCGCGTCGAGTGTTACGAATCCATGACCAAGACGGCGCATGACAACGGCATGATGGTCGTCGTCGCGGCAGACCTGCTCGCGCTCTCGATCCTCCGTGCACCCGGCGAGTGGGGCGCGGACATCTGTGTTGGCAGCGCCCAACGCTTCGGTGTTCCGATGGGATTCGGAGGCCCGCACGCGGGGTTCATGTCCACGCACGAGTCTCATGTCCGCAAGATGCCCGGCCGCATCGTCGGCGTCTCGCGAGATGCGCACGGGAACCCGGCGCTGCGTCTCGCGGTGCAGACACGCGAGCAGCACATCAAACGCGATCGCGCGACGAGCAACATCTGCACGGCGCAGGTCCTCCTCGCGGTCATCGCATCGATGTACGGCGTATACCACGGCCCCGATGGGATCCGCAACATCGCCAAACGCGTCCACGCACAGGCACAAACCCTCCGTGTAGGTCTGCTCGAGCTCGGGCACGAGATCGCGGATGATCTGGTCTTCGATACCTTGCGTGTGAAGGTCAATGGGAGCGCCAAGACGGTGCTCGGTGCAGCGCGGGCGCGTCGTATCAATCTTCGTGACTTCGGCGACGGATCCGTCGGGATCACGCTCGACGAGACGGCCGACGACGCGCTCATGCACGATCTGCTCGAAGCGTTTGGAGGCACGGGCGAGGAAGATCTCAACGAGATGGCACAGCGGGCAACGCTCGACATCGCTGAACCCTTCCGTCGCAACACGCCGTTTATGACGCACGAGGTGTTTAACTCACACCGATCCGAAACGGAAATGCTCCGGTACATCTCTGAACTCCAATCGCGTGAGTTGTCCTTGGCGCACTCGATGATCCCACTCGGGTCGTGCACGATGAAGCTCAACGCCACGAGCGAGATGCTCCCCGTGACCTGGCCGGAGTTCGCACATATGCACCCATTCGCTCCACGCGAGCAGTGGGAGGGGTACGCGGTGCTCTTCGATCAGCTCGAAGCATGGCTCGCGGAGATCACCGGGTTTGAAGCCGTCTCCCTCATGCCCAACGCGGGGAGTCAGGGCGAGTTCACCGGGCTCCTTACGATCAAGGCATACCACGAGCATCACGGGCAGGCGAATCGAAAGATCTGCCTCATCCCCGACAGTGCGCATGGAACAAACCCCGCGTCCGCGATCGTCGCGGGGATGAAAGTCGTCGCGGTCAAGACGAACGACAACGGCGCGATCATGATCGACGATCTACGTGCCAAGGCGCAGAAGCACGCGGAAGACCTCGGTGCCGCGATGATCACCTACCCATCAACCTGCGGCGTGTTCGATGACAATATCCGCGAGATGATCTCGATCGTCCACGAGTTCGGCGGGCTCGTCTACCTCGACGGCGCCAACATGAACGCGCAGGTCGGGCTCTGTCGACCCGGCGATTACGGTGCCGATGTGTGCCACCTGAACCTGCACAAGACCTTCTGCATCCCGCACGGCGGCGGTGGGCCTGGCATGGGACCGATCGGTGTGAACGACAAGCTCCGCCCGTTCCTCCCGACACACCCTGTGCGTACACCGGCAACTGCGGGTGACCATGCGGTTGGGCCGGTCAGCGCGGCACCGGAAGGATCGCCGAGCATCCTCCCGATCTCGTGGGTCTACATTGCACTGATGGGAACGCGTGGGCTCAAGAAAGCCAGTGAAGTTGCGATCCTGAACGCAAACTACATGGCTGAACGATTGAAGGACCACTACGACGTACTGTTCCGTGGGAGCAAGGGGCGCGTGGCGCACGAGTTCGTGATCGATTGCCGTCCGTTCAAGAAGAGCGCGGGGATCGAGATCGACGACATCGCGAAGCGCCTGATTGACTTTGGGTTCCACGCCCCGACGATGAGTTGGCCCGTCCCAGGGACCCTCATGGTCGAGCCGACCGAATCGGAATCGAAGGCCGAGCTCGATCGGTTCTGCGACGCCTTGATCACGATCCGCGATGAAATCGCACAGATTGAACGCGGCGAGATGCCCAAGGACGACAACCCGCTCAAGGGTGCGCCGCACTCTATCCGCGCAATCGGTTCGGATGAATGGACGCACCCGTACTCACGCGATGTCGCGGCGTACCCGGCTGAGCACCTGCGTCGGTTTAAGTTCTGGTCACCCGTCGGGCGCGTCGACAATCCATACGGCGATCGTAACTTGGTCTGCTCGTGCCCGAGTGTGGAAGAGTTGTGCGCGATCGGCGACGAGTAACTACTGATTAGAACCCATCACAAAGGTTCCCTTCTGACGGTCCTTGATCGGGCCGGGGAACTTCAGTGCGCGCCCGTGCGCGACGACCCAGACGCCGGGTTCGAGTGTGCCAGTTGCGAAGATCGACTCGTTGAGGTTCTGGAGCGCGTCCGAGCGTTTCATCTCGAACGGGCGCATCGCACCTGTAAGGATTACGGGGATAGTGGGGGCGTCGAGGTGCTCGCGGAGGAACTCACCCGTCTCGCACAGCGTATCGGTCCCGTGAAGGATAATGATCCCCGCGCAGTCAGCGGGATCGTCGAGGAGTTCCACAGCACCCAGGATGCGTTTGCGATCAGATTCGGTCATCTCGAGCGAATCCTTCTGCATCAGTTGCAGCGTATTGATATTCGTATCCTCCAAACGGAGGAGTCGGAGCATCTCTTGGACGATCGAAGCGCGATTGGCAAGGGTGCCCGCCTGCTCGTCGTAGGTTTTCTCGATGGTGCCGCCGGTCGAAATGAGCGTGATCTGTCGCATCTGCGTAAGATTATCCCCTATTCGGGACGATGTCAGTGCTTGAGTGAGGAGGATGTTCGCGTGCCAATGATGAGCTTGAAAGACGCCTATGAGCAGGCAAAGCTCTTGCAGGAAGGCGGACATTATCGGGCCGCACTCCGCAGCGCGGAAGTGTTATACAAACAAAGCCCGTTCCATCCCCCCGTTGTGGCGTTGTACATCAGCTGTCTCATCCGCGTTCAACAGAACGAACTCGCGGTCCGGATCGCGAAACGGGCAATCCGCAACATCACGAATAAACCGCACCGATCGATGATTCTCACAAGCGTCAGCGATGGGATGACTCAGAGCGGTAATCTGGATGAAGCGATCGAGCTTATCCGGACCGAGCTTGAGTCTCAGCCGGATAATCTTGCGCTCGCGAGTTCACTCTGTCACATGCTCATGATGCGTGACGACGGAGAAGAAGCACTCAAGGTCATCGAGTCGTTCAAGGAGCGCGGGTTGGAGTCGATGAACCTCGCCGCGATCATGGGGCGGGCACTCCTCCGCACCGATCGTCGCGACGACGCGATTGAGTACATCCAGGACCTCTTGGAACGCATGCCCGACGCGAGTCCTTCTGGCAAGCATCTCGCGTACAACTCACTCGGGCATCTGCTGGACAAAGCCAAGCGGTACGACGAGGCGATGGACGCGTTCCACAAGAGCAACGAACTCCTGAAACCCGAGTTCGATGCGGATCGTCTCGAACGCACTCTATCGTCTGTACAATCGTGCTGGACACCTGAGCGTTTCGCAATGGTCGCCCAGCGACCGAATACGCCGGGGCCTCGCCCCGTGTTCATCGTGGGCATGCCCCGATCCGGGACGACCCTGACAGAGCAGATCATCGACGCGCACCCGCGTGGGTACGGCGCGGGCGAGCTCGGGATGATCATCGAGATCTTCCGTGAGGTTGGGCTCGATCCAGACAACCCGTACGCAACCGGCCCAGATGAATACGACCCTGAGCTCCTCGAGAAGGTTGCCTTGGAGTATCGAGCATACCTGAGTGAACTCGCGGGTGATCGCGATGTCGATGTCATTGTGGACAAAGCGCCGCTGAACTGTTTGTGTCTCGGGTTTATGGCACTCGCGTTCCCGGATGCCAAGTTCATCCATTGCCATCGAGATCCACGCGACAACTGCTTGTCTTGCTACTTCCAACTCCTCAACGCCGGTCACAGTTACAGCTTCGATCTCCATTCCTGCGGCGTGTATTACAACTACTACCAGCGCATGATGTCGCACTACCGCACCTTGCTCGAGAGTCCGCAGGTCAACATGCCCATCTTCGAGAACGATTACGAGGGCATGGTCGCTGATCAGGAAAAGCGCACACGTGACATCCTCGATTACATCGGATTGCCCTTCGATCCTGCGTGCTTGGAGTTCCACTCATCCGGGCGCGTCGCGGTGACCCTCAGCAATGACCAGGTACGTCAACCTATTTACACGTCTTCCACGAAACGCTATGAGCGATACGCGTCACATCTCGCCCCCTTGATCGAGGGATTGGGAGATGTGCTCGATGGGGATGCATGAGAATACACTACACTGACTCAGCAGAGATCAGTTTTCATCGGAGTTCATGATGCAGCAGCAAACGCAAGGCAAACAACCCACCCCCGCGCAGGTCTTTGAAGAAGCCCATCGGCTTCTCCGGGTCGGGGATGTGTTCGAAGCATCCCGACGAGCGGGCAAGCTGCGCTCGCACTTCCCCGATGACATCCCGATCCTCGCGCTGCACGGAATCGTGCTCGCAAAGCTCGGCGTCCACGCTCAGGCCCTGAGCGATCTTATCCGCGCGGCGCAGATGACTGAGGACGCGCTCAAGCAGGACGAAGAGGGGAACCCCAATCGTCCGCGCATCGTCGATCAGCTGATCCGGTTGAGCGTGCAGATCTGCCGCTCTTCGTTGGAGATCAAGGAATACGACGCTGCGGAAGAAGCGATTGAGACCGCGCTCGAGTGGGACCCAGATCGTGCAGACGCGGTCGGGGCGAAGGCAGAACTGCTCGCCGCGCAAGGGCAACGCGATGAAGCGATGTCCGTGATCGCGAAGGGGTTCAAGGACAAGCTCGACACCATGCCGCTTGTGCTCGCGAAAGCAAGGATCCTGCTCGCTGATGAAAAATCAGATGAGGATGCTCTTCGTGAGGTGATCCCAGAACTCGAGAACGAAGCCGCGGTCGCGGGTGTCCCCGCGTTAGAACTCGGAGACCTGCTCCGCTCACTCGGGCACGCGCACGATCGATTGGGCGCACACGACGACGCGTTCAACGCGTTTCGGCGTGCAGCCCGTCTGCGTCGCGGTTCGTACGATCCGCGCACGTACACCACGATGACCACACGGGTCATCACGGACTGGACGCTCGATCGGATGCGTAAGGTGATTCAGCCTGAACCCATCGATTCACGGCACACGCTTATCCTCGGCGCGCCGCACTCGGGTGCGGATCAGCTCGCAACCATGCTCGTGCAGTTCGGCGATGTCGTCAACGTCGGCCCGCTCGAGACGTTGTCCGCGGTATGCGTCCAGCAACTTGGCGCGCGTCAGGGCGTGCTCCGTCCGGTGCCGTTTGAGCCACAGAAACTCCGCGGGACCCAGCTCGACAACGCGGGCAAGTCCTATGTCATGCAGGTCCGCACGCTCTCAGGTGACCCGTTCTCGATGTGTCTCGATACGCACCCGCTCAATATCCCACTCGTGGGCGCAGCTGCGTTGATGCTGACCGGGATCAACATCGTGTTGTGCCGTCGCGACCCGATCGAATCGGCGCTCGCGTGTTACTGCAGCGCGATGCCGGGCAACCACCCCTACGCGGGTGATTTGCTCAATACCGCGGGGTTCGTCGCGGACAGCAACCGCATGCTGGATCATTCGACGCAGACGTTGTCTGACGAAGAAATCGGTGCGAACATCGTTGAAGTACAGTATGACGATCTCGTCAATGATCCTGCGAAGACCGCCGCGCGTGTGGCGCGAGACCTTGGGCTCGATGCGCGTGCGACATCCGTTAAGGACATCCCCGAGTTCGAGCAGGGTCCTTCAACGCATATGGATGATTTCAAGAACTACACGCGTCAGATCCGTGACCTGCTCGCACCCGCCGAGGCGTGATTGGGTTTAGTGCTTGCACCCGCACCCGGACTTGCCGCATCCGCCGTCGCCGCAGGGTTCGGGGATGGGCGCCGGGCCGAGCAGTTTCTCAATCTTCGCGTTGAGGAACCACGCGTGGTGCTCGAGGTGGTAACAGTTGTAGTTCGCGATCTCACGCGCACTCATCGGCCCGTTGATTGGGTGCAAGCCTTGACGCGCCCAATGCGAGTCTTCGAGTTGCATGAGCAGCGCGCACAGCCAGTTGCGAGTGGTATGGATCATCGCGAGATCGCCACCCATCGGAGGCAGGAGCGTTGATCCTTCTGTGCACCCGTATATCCCGCCATCGATAAACGCGTGCTCGTCCCAGAGGGGGAGCTCGGGGTTCTCTTCCGCGATGACCTTGCGGATCCGCTGGGCGAGGAGGAGTTCGGTATCCGCGAGGTGCCCGATGAGCACACGGATCGGCCAGACCCCGACTCCAGCATCCTCAAGCCACGCCTGAGAAACCTGATCCTGGGAGAGCTCAACCACGCGCGGATCGAAGTGTTCCAAACCCATTCGCATGCGTGCACACAGGGAAGGCGCGTCAAGCGCTTTGATCTCACGCATCGAGGGACGCGGCGCATCGAACGCGCTGGGAAGGGTCTCTGGAGGGGTGTTATTCTGGTCGATGGTACTCATGCACAATCATAGCGCGTCGAAGGATTACCCGTTGGGCAGGAACCAGCGGAGCTTGTAGTTGTATTCCTCGAAAATCACGTCAAGACCGATCCAGTACAGCCCATCGTGCGTCTGACGCGGGAGTTTCACGCGGAAGACGTTCTTCCCGATCGTTCGGTAATCAACGCCCGGCGTGAACTCGCCAACAGGCATGAAATAGAACAACCGTCCCACGTCACGCTGACGTCGCACGAGCTCGTCGAACGCGAGACCCGGATCGAGCCCACGTTCGTGGAACTCGTCCTTGGTGCGTTGGGAGAGCAGCTGCTCAAGAAATAGGTCCTTTTCCCCCTCCGCGATCGTCGTGGTGATGTGGGCCATCAGGTGCCGGATCGACTTGGAGTACAGCGTGATATTGCCATCTTCATCCTCAACGCGGATGCCCTCCTCCGGGGTTCGGAGGAACTCAGGGAGCGGGCGGGATTGGCGTTTGGGCGGGATCTTGGACTCAGCGCCTTCAAGACCCACCAAAAGTCCGGTATGCGACACGATCCGCTCGTACCGACACCCCGAGAGGGAGATCAGCGCGATCATCGCAGAGAGTATCACCAAGGCGCATCGGTTCATGGGATATCCGATACGCTCGCGTTGGGGTTCGGTTCTGCTCGAACCTCAATAGACGGCGGCGCAGTTTCGTCCATGTGCACAATCGAGCTCGTGTACGTCGGATGATCCCGCCCGCGTGTCCAGAGCGTGTGCTCGAAGCAATGCGTCTTATCTGCATCCTCAGGGTTTTCTTTGAGGGTGTGCGTGCCGATCGAGCATTTTCGCGCGAGTGCTGCGCGGGTGATAAGCGCGCCCGCGGTAAGCATGTTCTGCACTTCCCACCCCTCGGGGGTCTCGAAAATTTTGTCGAGGGTGTACCGCCCCCAGAAATCGAGCATGTCGCACGCGTCGTCCAGACGTTTGTGGGTGCGTTCCACGCCCGCGTTGATCCACATGCACGAACGGAGTGAAGATCGGACGTCGTCCAGATCGAGCTCCGCGTGCCCGGATTCTTCGATCGTCGAGACGATGGACTTTGGAGTGACAGCACCCGCATCGGCGCGAGTTGCTGCTTGCTCACCCGCGATCGCGCCCATCACGAGCCCCTCAAGCAACGAGTTGGATGCAAGCCGATTCGCGCCGTGGAGACCTGTGCACGAGACTTCCCCAACCGCGAGCAGGTTGGGTACGCTCGTCCGTGTCTGCAGATCCGTCCGCACGCCCCCGATGGTGTAGTGCGCCGCGGGGTGAACCGGGATCAGGTCCTTCTCTGGATCAAGCGCAAAGGACTTGAGTGTGGAGTGGATCCCGGGGAATCTCGATTTGAAGTTCTGGATGTGCCGACAATCGAGCCAGACGTGTTTGCCGCCTTGCACCGCGATCTGGCGGACGATTGAACGGGCAACAACATCACGCGGCGCGAGTTCCGCGAGTTCGTGGATCGCGGGCATGAACCGATTACCCGCATGATCGAGCAGGTGTGCGCCTTCGCCTCGGACCGCTTCGGAAATGAGCGCTCGCGCTGCACCCGGGATATACAACGTCGTCGGATGGAACTGCATGAACTCCATGTCCGCGAGCTGCGCCCCGGCACGGTAGCTCATCGCGATCCCATCCGCGGTCGCGACACGCGGGTTACTCGTCTCACGGAAGACTTGCCCGGCGCCGCCCATCGCGAGGATAGTGGTCCGTGCCCAGATGACCTGCAGCCCGTACTTGGGATGCCATGTGATTGCGCCGAGCACGGGCGATCCAGGTACGTCGTCGAGCGTGAGCAGATCGATCACGAAACACCGATCAAAGAGCCGGATGTTGTCGTGCGATCGTGCGTGTTCGATAAGGGTACGCTGGAGCTCTCGACCCGTTGCGTCTCCTCCAGAGTGGAATATGCGTGACGCGTTGTGCCCGCCTTCTCTTCCGCGGAGCAGGTGCCCGTCATAATCACGATCGAAGCGCATGCCCCAATCCATGATCTCGTTGATACGTACCGGGCCTTGGGTGCAGATCATCCGCACCGCGTCCTCGTCACACAACCCCGCACCCGCGGTGAGGGTGTCCTGAATGTGGGATTCGATGTCGTCTTGCTCGTCTGCGCCCGCCGGGAGCACCGCCGCGACGCCGCCCTGTGCCCATGCGGTATTGGTCAACGAGAGCTTGTCCTTCGCGCAGACGATGACCTGCCCGTTGTGCGCCGCACCGATCGCGCTGCGAAGACCCGCGACCCCAGATCCAAGCACAAGGGTGTCACAGAAAATCTGTGGAAGCAGACCCGTGCGGAAAGGAATGAGGTATCGTCGTGATTCAAAGATCGTGTTCAACCGGTTCTCCAACGCTGGTGGGTATTCTACGCGGGAAAAACGGGTGGGCGCGACTAGGATAGACGATCAGAAACGCTGAGATTTCGGCTACAGATTGAGGTAGAACCCGCATTATGTCCAAGAAAGCTGCACAGGCTTCGATGTTCCTGCGAAAAGGTGTTCAGGCAATGCAGTCTGAGCAATACGGGATCGCGCGAGCCCAGTTCGAGAAGGCGCTCAAACTCGACAAGGACAACCCCGATATCCTTGGGCGACTGGCGCAGCTGAGCATTATCATCTGGAAATCCGAAGATGCGGTGGAGTATGCAAGGCGGGCGCTCAAACGTAAAGCGAACAGCCCAGACATGCTGCTGCTGCTCTCTCAGGCGTACATGCAGCTGGGCGACACGCAAGGCATGCACGACGCGCTCGATCGAGGAATCACCCAAGACCCAAGTCACGATCCGTGCGTTCACGCCAAGGTGATGGCCTACATCAACTCGGGCGAGCCAGAGCTCGCCGCGGCGGTCCTCGAACGCGCCGAAGTACACGGCGAAACCCCGACACTCCTCCACATGGCACGCGGCAAGGTCGCGCGATCGAGCAAGGACTTCGCGAACGCGATTGAGCATTTCGAACAGATCCTTGCGCAGGAACACGCGATCGATCGGCTCAAGCGTTCCGCGCGATACGAACTCGGGCACTGTTACGATGCGCTCGGCGAGTACGACAAGGCGTTCGAGTACTTTCGGATGGCCAACGGAGGACACATGCCGGGTAAGGCGCTGCACGCGCCGAGTCACATCGAACAATGGTCCAAGGATGTCCTCGACGCGATCCCGGAATCCGGGAATGACTCGATGCGACCCGTGTTTATCTTGGGCATGCCCCGATCTGGAACTACCCTCACGGAGCAGGTGATCGCGGCGCACCCCGAAGTCGCAACAGTCGGCGAATCGCCGTTGATGGGGCATTTCTACACCCGTAAGGGCGCAGCGAGCATCAAGGGAGAAGACATCATCGCGTACACGAACGAGTATCTGGAGATGCTCGATACTCGTGTCGGCACCGAACCAACCCGCGTCGTCGATAAGCACATGGGGATGGAGCGGACCCTCGGATTGATCTCCAAAATGTTCCCCAATGCACGCGTCATCCATTGCCTACGCGACCCGATCGATTCGTGTCTGAGTTCATACTTCCAGAACTTTGGAACGAACGTGATCTACTCGCGCGATCTCAAGATGCTCGGCGAGCAATACGTCGCGCATCGCCAAGTCATGGATTACTGGTACGAAACGCTCAAGATCGAGATCCTGAAGAACACGTACGAAGAGCTCGTCGCGGACTTCGAGCCCCGAGCAAGGCAGCTCGTGGAGCACGTCGGGCTTGACTTCCACGAGGACTGTTTGAACTTCCATGAGTCCAAGAAGCACGTGAGCACCGCGAGCAGCGTGCAGGTCCGATCACCGATTTACCAGAGCAGCACGCAACGATGGCGCAACTATGAGAAGCACATCGGTCCATTGATTGAAGCACTGGGCGAGTATGCCGATACAAGCGTGAAGACGAGTTAATCGAGGGAGCACGATCGAATGACCCAGTTTGGACCTTCCATCACCACCGCGTATCAGCGGACCGTCAACAACTGCAGAGGACTCCTTGAGTCCGGAGAGTATGAGACCGCGATCGGGTTGCTTATGGAACTGCGTGAGCAACAACCCCGTGACGTCACGGTTCTTCGCATGCTCGGGCACGCGCTGATGATGGTGGACTTCCGAGAAGAGTCGATGCGTCACATGTTGGTCGCGGCTAAGCTTGAGCCGAACAACGTCGATCTGCTCGTTGATCTCTGTGCTGCGCATCGCCGGATGGATCAGATCGGCAAAGCACACCAAGCGATTGACAAAGCGCTCAAAATCCGGCCGGGGTATGGGCGTGCCGTGATGTCCAAGGCACGGCTCCTCCAATCGCACGGAAAGTCTGAAGAAGCGTATACCCTCGTTAAGGGCGCCCTAGAGATCGAGCGTCTGCCGGATGTCGTCGCGGTCTTTGGTCAGCTCTGCCGAGAACTCAAGCGACAGGATGAAGCGATTGATCTCCTCAGGGACATGGTGAAACGCACGGATCTTGCACGCGTAAGCAGGCAGGACTTGCTCTTCTCGCTCGGGCATCTACTTGATTCAGTTGGCGAGTACGACGAGGCATTCGATTGCTTTGCCAAGGGCAACTCGATGAGCCCGGAATACCCCCAGTTCGAGTACAAGAACTGGGTCGAGAACTGGAGCAAAGAGTCCTACGACGCGATCCCCCAGAGCGTGCACGATGGATCAAGATGTGTATTTATCGTGGGGATGCCCCGCTCTGGAACGACCCTGACAGAACAGATCATTGCGACCCATCCGAGCGCTAACGGGATCGGTGAGAGCGACATGATCGATAAGTTCACGCGGAACCGCAAGTCCGAGCAGTTCGATCAAGATTACGTCAACGCATCGGGTGGGAAGTACCTCGAGATGCTCGAGCGTCTCTTCCCAGATAAGAAAAAGCACAGGCGGATCTGTGACAAGATGCCTGAGAACTACTACTTCCTCGGATTCATCACCAAAGCACTCCCCGGCGCCAAGATCATCCATACGAAGCGCAACCCGATCGATACCTCACTCTCGATCTACTTCCAGCGGTTCGGTCCCAGGATCGTGTACGCATCAGACCTTGAGAACTGCGCTGATCAGTATCTCGCTTATCGAAAAGCGATTGAGCACGTCAAGAATGTACTCGAGATCGAGATGCTCGACGTGGAGTATGAACAAACCACGTCAGAACCCGAGGCCTCGATTCGGCGCATGCTCGATCACGTCGGGTTGCCCTTCGACGACGCGTGCATGAACTTCCACAAGAGCAAGAAGTCCGTGCACACCGCGAGTGTGTCGCAGATCCGTCAGCCGTTGTATAAATCATCAACTGATCGTTGGCGGAACTACGAGAAACACATCACTCCGCTAATCGATAAGCTCGGGCCCTTGCTTGAGTCATGAAAAAACGCCCGCAAGCTGCGGGCGTTTTCGTTGAGTCATGAATGGACATCAATCTTCTTCTGAAGACTCAGTTTCTGTTACCGGTTGATTCATGTCTTCGCCGATCATAATGGTTTCCGAGGGTTCGTCGGGGTCCTGCGACACCTCAACTTCTTCGGGGTAACCGAGCTTGACGCGCACCATCTCAGTCAGGTCTGTTGCAGACGGTGGTGTGACGAGCGGGCGTGCGAGGATTTCCTGGGTGATCCCGGTGATGGTGTCCGTCTGGAGGAGTTCGCCGTCGCTGCGTGTCGCGAACACGAACTCGTACCCGTTCTCCGACGCGATCTCATTGGTCGCAGCGTAGATCGCCTTGTACGCCGTTGCGATCTGGTTTGCGATGAGTGTCTGGTACCCATTGCTTGCTTGCTGACTCAGGTACTGCGCCTGGCTCTGCAACTGTTGGTATTGTTGGTACGCTGCTTGGGCGTTTGGATCTTCTGCGGTCATGCTCCCGAGTTGTTGCTGGAGTGCGGCGAGCTGCTGCTGCACACTCTCAAGGGACGCGTTCGAATCCGTTTCGTACTTCTCGCGTTCCTGCTTCATCTCGTCTGTGCTCAGCGCGCGATCGACGAGTGCGAAGATATCGACGGATGCCATGTTCCCGGTTTCGACGCCGAACGATCGGGTCGCATTGGCGCTGTTGGTGAAACCGATGATACCGACACCTGCTGCGAGGGTCAGGGCACCGATCAGGGCGGTGGCTGCGTTGCGTTTCATATCTGACTTCTCCGTTATCCCACGTCAAAGGGCGGGGATCGTGGCTGGGGATATACTTGCTTTACTGTCAACAATACGGGTGCGAGGGGCGTCCGTGTTCGTTTCATTCTGAAAACCCCGATTCTGCTCAGGATTTCCGCATGCGCGATCAACGCCTCGACAAACTCGCTGATGTTCTTGTCCGTTACTCAACCAAGGTCAAGAAGGGCGATCTGGTTTCCATTGGCGCGGACCCCGTCGCGATGCCCCTCGTCGAGGCGGTCTACGAGGCGGTGCTCAAGGCCGGTGGGCACCCGTTCTGGACGCTCAAGAGCTCATCCCTCGCGGACATCCTCTACGAGCACGCGAGCGATGAGCAGCTCGATTACCTCAACCCCGTTGAGAAGTTCTCAAACGAGACGATCGATGTCTCGATCGGGTTGTGGGTGGACAACAACACCAAGGCCTTCTCGCGCGTGGACCCTGCAAAGCTCGCTCGCCGACGCCTCGCAACCGCGCCCAACATGAAGACGGTGCTCAACCGCGCCGCTGAGGGCAAGATGCGCTGGACCGGGACGATGTACCCGACCAACGGGGCGGCACAGGACGCGGAGATGTCCCTGGCGCAGTACGAGAAGTTCGTCTTCGAAGCGGGGCTCCTGCACCTGCCCGACCCCGTCGCGGCGTGGGAGCAGATCCACGAACGCCAGCAGCGCGTGTGCGATTACCTCTCGACGAAGAACGAGCTGCACTTCAAGGCACCAGCGGGCACCGACCACGACGGAACGGATTTGCGCGTCAACATCGATTCGAGCAAGTCCATCTGGGTTAACTGCTCCGGCGGCGAGAACTTCCCCGACGGCGAGGTCTTCTGCGGCCCCCAGGGCGCGGACGGGCATGTGAACTACACCTTCCCCGGCGTATACAACGGACGCGAGGTGGACGGGATCCGCCTGCAGTTCAAGGACGGGCGTGTCGTCGACGCGAGCGCGAAGAAGAACGAGGAGTTTCTCATCGCGATGCTCGATCAAGACGAGGGAGCCCGCACCATGGGTGAGATCGCGATCGGGACGAACTACTCGATCAAGGAGTTCTCTAAGAACACACTCTTCGACGAGAAGATAGGAGGCACCTTCCACGCCGCGTGCGGAATGGGGTACCCCGAATCCGGGTCATTCAACGAGTCCGCGCTGCACTGGGACATGGTCTGCGACTTGCGTGACGGCGGCGAGATCAGTGCCGACGGCGAAGTCTTCCACAAGGATGGCAAGTTCCTCCGCGACGGCTGGCCAGCATCGGCGGAGTGATCAGAGCCTCCTATCGCGTACAACCCGACGCGCCTCAACTGAGTCGACATTAACCCCGCATTCAGGGCAAACGGTAGGGCGGGGGAGTCGTTCGACATCGTACCCACAGAACGAGCAGTGCCCGCTCCCGGTCACGGCCCGGTCGCAGTCTTCAAGGATCGCGTCCCAGATCGATTCGATGGATTCTCGTGCAATATGCTCCTGAATCGCGTTGCCATCCATGAGCACCACGAGGAAACGATCGGGTTTGGCACCGGGTATGTCGGAGAAGGGGTCTTTGGAGGGGTTGTCGATCGCGTCGGCACGCACGCCTCGGATGCTCAGCCCGTAGAGGATCTGGGCGACATCGCTGCGGGTGGATGCGCTGGTAATGATGCGCTCTGGATCGATCTGCGTACCCCGATTCGTCACGCGTGAGGATAGCCCGAAACCGGGTGTCTATCCTCACCCCATGGGCGACGAACTCACCCACATCCCGGTCCTCCCCGATGAGGTCATCGAACTGCTCGATCCCCACCCGGGGCAGGTCTATGTCGATTGCACCGCGGGCCTAGGGGGGCATGCTTGTTTAATCGCCGAGCGCCTGGGCCCGGACGGGACCATCATCCTCAACGATATGGATCAGGGGAACCTCGATCGCGCCAAGGTCAGTGTTTCCAATGCTTTGTGTCCGGGTGATCCGGATTCAGCAAAGGTCCACGCGATCAGGGGGAACTTTGCGGAACTGCCCCGCGCGATCAATAATTTGGGGCTCAAAGCGGACATGGTCCTCGCGGATCTGGGGTTCGCGAGCACCCAGGTCGATGACCCCCAGCGCGGGTTGAGCTTCCGGTTCTCCGGCCCGCTCGATATGCGTCTGGACCCCTCGATGCCGATCACGGCGGAGGAGTTAGTGAACACCCTTCCCGAAAAGGATTTGGCGCAGATCATCTTCAGATTCGGCGAAGACAAATCCGCGCGAAGGATCGCATCAAAACTTGTTGCTGCTCGGGAGGTTGAACCGATTACAACGACTGATCGGCTTGCCGAGATCGTCCGTTCGGCGATCCCCGGCCCGCGCGGCAGCATCCATCCAGCGACGAAGACCTTCCAGGCCCTTCGCATCGCGGTCAACGACGAACTGGGCAGCCTTGACGCGCTGCTTCGCTCGATCGGGATCGCGATCAAGAAGAACCACGGAGGGAACCCGAGCTGGATCGCTCCTGGCGCACGTGTGGGGATCATCGCGTTCCACTCGCTTGAGGATCGCCCCGTGAAACGGGCGATGGGCGAATGGACGAAGAGCGATTGGGGCGAGTCGATCACACGCAAACCGATCGAGGCGGGAGATGCCGAGGTCGCGAGCAACCCACGGGCGCGTTCTGCAAAGCTCCGTGGGATCCGGGCGGGGTAACAACCCGCTTAGTCAACCGATCGGTGTGTGAGAGCACGCTCATCGTCTTCATGATTTCTGAATGCGTGGTGCCAGGGATTCGGCACTACGCTCAACGATGGCATCACTCGGCAAGGAAGCGGCTGTGACCAAAGAAAGCAAGCTCGCGCTCATCATCGGATTCGTCCTCGTGCTCGTCGTCGGCGTGCTCGTCAGCGACCACTTCTCCCAAGCGAACAAGATGTCGCATGAGAACTTGGCGCATGGCGAAGAACCTACCCAGACACCCATCGCGTCCCTTGGCACACGCGAGACTCGCGCGATCGATGACGCGTTTGGTGATGTCGCGGATCAGGTCCGCACAAACGAGTACGCATCCCGTACGCAGAACCCGCGCACACACATGCCGGTGACAATCGACAACACCAATCCCGGTGGGTCCATCCTCGACAGCGCGATCCAAGTCGCCAAGGACACGGTCAACCAGACAGACTTCCCCGCTGCGGCAGAGACTCGTCGCAACGATCCTGTCACGATCCCATCATCGCCTCAAAGACTCCCCGAGCCCGAGTACGAACGCTATACGGTGAAGTCGGGCGATTCATTGATCGCGATCGCACGTCGATTCCTCGGCGATGGGAAGCGGTACACCGAGATCGAGCTACTGAATGCGGACGTGCTCGGACCCGACCTGGTCTTGCAGGTGGGGATGACGCTCAAGCTGCCTGCGGATGCGCAGATCATCACGCTCAACGATCGTGGATCGAGCACCAAGGTCTCAAGCTCGATGGGGCGGCACTATACCGTGAAGTCTGGCGATACCTTGGGTGAGATCTCATACAAGCTCTTGGGGACATCCAAGCGGATGGACGAGATCGTCGAACTGAACGGTCTGGACAGCGCGGACAACATCTTCGTCGGGATGACCCTCAAGATCCCCGCGAAGTAACGCGGGTGACTGGAATCTGGTTGAACGGGTGTATGCTCGGGAGTTCGTGTGTTTTTCAAGTTCGTTGCTCTCATCCTGATCTTCGGCGCAACGGGCATAGGGGTGCTTTCGGTCCGTCAATCCCGTTTGCAAGCGGTGCATGAGATGGCCGAGTCGCGGTACCGTGCGCTCCAACTCAACGAGCAGGCGGGCGAGATCCGTTCGTTGATCGTGCGATCGTCCACGCCCCAACGGGTGCATGAACTCATCAAGTCCGAAGGTGCGTACGTCCCCGCGAGTTCAACACCCGCGGAAGTGGTGCTCATCGAGCAGGTGATCGAACCCATCCAGACTCAACCCGACCCGATCGTCCAAGCGGACCCCGTTGAGGACATAGAGTCCACGCGATTGGTGTTCACACTCAGCGACGGCACCCGCGTCGTGCTGATTGGTGATCAAAAGCCGGATTGATGTGCGGTGGGTCAGAGAGAAAGGGCAATGATGTCGAGTGATCGCGATGCGCTGATGGCTTCTTCCCCATCCTCAACGATGCAGATCGATCCGCGAGGGATCCAGATCGCGTGGTTAGTTCGCATCGCGATTGTTGTTGCGTTGGCTGTGGTGATCGCCCGAGTGCTCCAGCTTCAGGTCGCACCGAGCCCGGAGCTGCGCGAGTTTGTCCAATCTCGAACGAGCACGAGCACACTTGGCGCAACGCGCGGCGATCTGCTCGATCGACGCGGACGGACCCTCGCAACCACCCGCATGGGGTATCGGGTTGTGGTGGATCCGGAGGGGCTTCGGCTCGCGATGAAGCGGGATCCGAATCTGCTCGACAAGCAGATCGTGACGCTCTCTGGTGTGTTGACAACCAGTCCCAACGAGTTCGCGCCCGAGATCATCAGGAAACTCGTCCGCAATGAACAAATCGCGACAAGCGGCGAAAGCGATTCAGGATCGGGTGTGCTCTCTCGGTATCTGCGGATCGGCGAAGTCCTCAATCAGGAACAAGCGAAGAAACTCCGTGAACTCAAAGCAGATGGAAGACTTCCCGCGATCACGATCGAGCACGAGCCGATCCGTGAACAATCGAGCGCTGATTTGCTTGGCCCGATCGTGGGGAAGGTTGCTTTTGCAGCAGACGCAACGGAACGCTCGGGCGTTCTCGGCGCAGAAAAGCTCTTTGATGCGATGCTCAAGGGCGAGGACGGCTCGGCAACGTACGTCCGCGATGCGAAAGGGCGACCCCTTTGGATTGAACGCGGCGCATGGATTAATGCGGACAAGGGCAAGGACGTTCGGCTGAGCATCGACATCGAGATCCAGCGGATCGTCCATGAGCACCTGCTGTGGGGAATGGAGCAAGCGGATGCTGCGGGCGGACGCGCGATTGTCATCAACCCGCACACGGGTGAGATCCTCGCGATGACGGACCATCTCCGCGACATCCCCGATCTCGCGGCCGTCCCTTGGTGGGATAAGCAATCGGGCGAACCCCAGCCGGTGCTGCCTCCATTGGATGACCAACCTCGGTACAGGGTCTTTAAGAAAGAACTGCTCGAACAGACCGAGCCCTCACTTCGTCACAATCGGGTTTTGGAAGATGTGTATGAGCCGGGCTCGACGTTCAAGCCATTCGCGTGGACACTCGCCAAGTCACAGGGTTTGCTTCCTGATGCCGAGATCCTCCCGATCAAGGGGCGTGGGATTCGGACGGAGTACGGGCGGTATCTCGAGGATGTCTATTCCTACGACGACTTGGACAACTGGGACGCGGTGCTCAGATACTCGTCCAATGTCGGTATGTATATGGCGACTGATCGTCTGAGCCATGAAGACCTGCACGGGATGGTGCGATCGCTCGGGTTTGGGGCACCAACGGGGATCGGTCTTGGAGGCGAGGCTTCAGGGATTGTTACACCTATGAGTCGGTGGGGCGATTACACCCAGACATCCGTGGGGATGGGGTACGAGGTCAGTGTTACTCCAATCCAGATGGCTCGCGCGTTCAGCGTGTTTGCACGCAAGGGTGATCTTGCGGGAACGCTCCCCGAGATCCGATTAGCAGCTGTTGGAGATCAGCGCAAACGCGGGATGCAGGATTCTCCTGCGCTTGTTCAGCGCGTGTACAGACCCGAGGCGGCGCAACGCGCGATCGCACCTATGACCACAGTCGTTGAGCGGATGGATCGCACGATGCGTCATCAGTACCCGGATCTCCCTGAACCGAGGTACACAATGTTCGGCAAGTCAGGAACTTCGTTGATCGCGATGGTGCCTCCTGAGCCAGGGTTGCGTGCGCCCAAGACCAAGCTCAAGTACTTCGAAAAGCAGCACCACTCGAGTTTTATCGTCGCGGCACCGGCGAAGGATCCGCAGATTGTGGTGCTCGTAGTACTCGACGATATCGGACCTGAGCGGGTGAAGCGTAAGGCGCACTATGGGTCGTGGGTGTCGGGGCCGGTCGTCCGTCGGATCGTGGAAGACACGCTCCCGTACCTGAACGTGCCTTCAGATCCCGATCAGAACCCGATCGAGCTCGAGTGATTGTGCGTAGAGCTTTCGTGGATTTCTGGCCTATCAATGGGCGAAAATTCGTTTCTCTCCCCCAAAATCGCGTTGTTTCTGCAAATGGTTTCGTGTATCCTTTCATCAGGAACAGAACCGTTTTTTAGATGGCTTGTGGGCCTTCGTAGACCCATATTCCCCATCGACCAAAGCACACGGAGAGAGACATGATGAAGAGCACACTGAGTGTTGCGTTAGTTGCACTTCTCGCGGGTACCGCGAGCGCTGACGTGTACATGGACAACTCGGGCAACCACCTTGACGGCGGTGACGTCCATGACTTCTTCTACAGCCAGGGCTTCACGCACCTCGACATCACCATGGTGGAAGTGACGAACGATTCGAGCTTCATCTACTTCGACATCCACGTCGACGCAGATATCGACGCGACGAACTGGGGCAAGTACATCATCGGTATGGACACCGGGCGTAACGCGGGTGACAACTCCACCGATCCCGGGTCGTGGAACCGCAACGTCGATTGGGGCCGTGGGATTACCGACTTTGTCGGGTCCTGGGCAGACGACGGCGGATCCGGCGCGGGCGGCGAGCTTCGTTCATGGGACGGCGCTGCGTGGAACCTCACAGATGCAACATACGCAGCAGGCACCGATATCACGGCCGACGATTCGGATCACGCATCGGGCGTCCAGCGCATTGCGCTTTCGCTCGCAGCACTCGGGTTGGGTGTCGGTGATACCCTCGAGTTCGACGTTTTCGCAACCGGTGGCGGTCAGGACCCTGGTGTTGACCACCTGAGCCGTGCAGATTTCGCGACCGACGATTGGGCCAACCAGTCCGGCGCGGGTCAGTTCCTGAGCTACACCATCATCCCTGCACCGGGTTCGCTCGCGTTGCTCGGGTTGGGTGGGCTGGTTTCGACACGTCGTCGCCGCTGATACACTACGGATAAGCTCCATCCATAGGCCCACTTGGTTCGCCGGGTGGGTTTTTTTCGCACCTAGCAAGACACCTGTTCGGGTGGTTTTCGCGTGTATTTCTTGGGTTCTAGAGGCAGAATCGTGATTGAAAGGGAAAGATATTTCCTGTATCATGTTTCAGCTTAACCCATGCTCGTGGGAGAGATTTTCGGGTTGAGTTGAGGAGAGAATCGCATGAACTACATGACTTTGAGCGTGCTATCCGTCTCGATGCTTGCAGGTGCAGCACTCGCGGATACGTACAACGACACAATCGGTGATCTCGCATCGCCGACGTTTGATGGCTTCTCGCATCTCGACATCACGTCTGTTGAGGTGACGAACGACGCAAACTTCCTGTACTTCAGTATCAACACCGCTGGCGATCTCGACGCGGTGAACTGGGGCAAGTACATCGTGGGGATGGATACCGGGCGCAACGCGGGTGATAACTCCACTGATCCGGGCTAATGGGCACGCAATGTCGATTGGGGCCGGGGCATCACAGACTTCCTCGGGTCATGGGCGGACGACGGCGGGTCGGGCGCGGGTGCGGAACTGCGTTCGTACGACGGGAGTAGCTGGGGACTCGCGGACGCAACCTACCTGGGCGGCGGCGATGTCCTCGCGGATGACTCCGAACATGCGAGCGGCTCACAGATCCTCGCGGTCTCACTCGCAGCACTGGGTTTAGGGCACGGCGACACGATTGAGTTCGACGTCTTCTCTACCGGCGGCGGCGCTGATCCAGGTGTTGATCACCTGAGCCGAGGCGATGCAGCAACCCCAGATTGGGGTACCACATCCATCGCGGGCATGTTCAACAGCTACACCATCAACATCGTCCCGCTTCCTAGCGCTGCGTTCGCGGGGATGCTCGGGCTCGCAGGTGTGATCGGTGTTCGCGCGTACAAGCGTCGCGCCTAACTGGCACGCAACTCTTGCATGAACAAAGCACCCGACACTTGTCGGGTGTTTTTCATTGGATGGGTGAACGCCCTGCGACGATCGCGTTGCGTCCGCCGACGCTGACGATCTGACGGATGAAGCGCTGATACTCGGCATCAAGCTGTGAGAGCGTGGTACCCTCGGGCATGTACGCGAGGAGTGTCTGGGCACCCGTACGGCGCGTGTTGAACTGACGCAGGTCCTGACCCGAGAGTCGTTGCGTGAAGGTGCCCGCAGCACAGTCTTGCAAGAGCGACTCGAACCTATAACGGTAAGCTCCGCCCTCGCCTTCGCGGAGGAAGTGGACGAGCGCCCAGACCTGCGCGTAGTACACGAGCGCAGCGGGTTGGGAAGAACCAGAGTGGGTGCCCCGCTCGATCAGGTCCTGCGGGCGGAGCGTGACGAGCGAGTGGATCGGCATGAGCGAGCCCGACGAAGATGCCCGGCGGAGTTGATCGAAGCGCTCGATGTTTGCCCAAGGGAGGAAGCGGGGGTGATCCGGGAACTGCGGGTCCCACTTGAACCCCTCCATCACGCACGCGACCCCCTCGTCGAGCCAGACGGGCATGGGGGACTCGAAGGTGGAGTGGGCATATTGGTGCCATCCTTCGTGGGCGCAGATGACGAACGAATCGCGCGGGCCAAGATCGAAGAAGACCCCGATGTGGTTGTACGCGTACCCGCCGCGCTCAATAGAGAGGTAGACCGGAGCGCGATCACCCATCAGCGCTTCGGTCATCGACGCCCATTGCGAGCGCGACTCGAAGAAGTAGGTCTCGATCGGCTTCTTGGGGCGCGGGAGGCGTACGAGATCGGATTGGTAGTGGAGGATTGAGAGCTCAACGAACGGCGGGAGTCGTTCGAGAATCTTGCGATCGGTGCTCGTGGTGCGGATGATCGAGTTGGGGGTGCGGTACTCGCGTCCGGGTGTGCCTCGGAATGTCCACGGCTGCATGTCCGCGACGAACCGCCCGACATCGGATGTCGGGGGCGTGGTGGTGGTATCACGATCGCGCACTGGGGCGCTGTCGCACCCGATGAGAGGCAAGAGTGCCGCGGCGATTGCGAGGACACGAATCACCCGAGCTTGTCCAGCGCCGCCTTGGTCGCGGCCTGGTCCTTCTCAAGCTGGGCGAGCTGATCGCGGGTCTGCTGGACGAGGTGCGCGGGCGCCTTGTCGACATACCCGGGGTTGGAGAGCCGCCCCTTGATCCCACCAATGCTCTTCTCGATCGTCGCGAGTTCCTTCTCAAGTCGTTCGCGTTCCGCGCCCGCGTCGAGCGCGTCGGCGAGGTTGGAGAGCCGGTACTCGTCGCCTTCGAAGGTGAACGATGCGGACTGACCCTCGGGGTCGTCTGCGGTGATCGTGTCCACGCCCGCGAGGGTTTCGACGAGCGGGGACCAGCGCATGATGTCGTCGGCGAGCGGGCCGTTGACATGGAGGGTGATCAGACGCTTGGGCTTGACCTGATTCGTTGCGCGGACTTCGCGGATCGCGGTGACGAGCGAGCGGACGCGTTCGTACGCCTCCTCCGCAACCTCGTCACGCAGCTCGTCGTTGGGCGTTGGCCAACCGGACTGGCAGAGGGTGGAGGTGTTCGGGGTGATCTCGAAGGTGAATCCGTCAATCTCCCGCATGGGCAGCGACTCGAAGCGTTCGAAGAGGGTCTCCGTGATGAACGGCATCACGGGGTGCATGAGACGCAGGATCGAGTCGATCACATTGCGAAGCACGGCTGCCTGCGTGGGCGAGTCGGCGATGGTCGGCTTGATCGATTCGAGGTACCAATCGCAGAAGTCGCGCCAGAACAGGTCGTAGATCGCGTCCGCGTAGTCCTTGAACATGTAGTTGCGCAGCGCCGTGTTGACCTTGTTGGTCGCCTCGGTGACGCGCGAGAGCATCCAGCGATCGATGAGCGCGAGCTCCTCGGGGTTGATGGGCAGACCGTTCTTGAGTTCGGCCTTCTCGAACATCCCCAGCGCGAACTTGGAAGCGTTCCACAGCTTGTTGCACAGGTTGCGACCGAGGTCGAACTTGGGCGAGGTGTTCTTTCCCGTCGATTCGTCGAGTTCGACGGGCATACGCACATCCTGCGTCTGCGTGGTCATCTGACACAGCGTGAAACGCATCGCATCGGACCCGTGCGAGTCGATGATGTCGAGTGGGTCCACGCCGTTGCCAAGGGTCTTGGACATCTTGCGGCCCTCGCCGTCCTGGATCATCGCGTGGATGAAGACATCCTTGAAGGGCGCCTTGCCGGCATGATCTTCGCCGAGGAAGTACCGGTTGAACATCGTCATGCGCGAGACCCACAGCGTGATGATCTCACGCGCGGTGGTGAGCACTGAAGTCGGATTGAACGCGGCGAGGAGTGACTCGAAGTCTTCGATCCCGGAGGAGTCCTTGGCGGCGGATGCGTCCGGCCAGCCCATCGTGCTCAGTGGCCATAGCGCGGACGAGAACCAGGTATCGAGGACGTCGGGGTCCTGAGTGAAGCCAATTCTCTCAAGGTAACGCTCATATTTCTCGTTTCCCGGTCGAACGCACTGGATCATTTTTACAGTTCGCTCGTCTTCATTCACCTCGTACATCAAAGCAGCCTGGCCTGCACTGAGTCCGTTCTTCTCATCCGACGCAGGCGAGACTGTCTCTCCACGCCTTGCAACAGTGTGGATACTTGCGAGTGTTGTTTCAGGGAACCCATCGAATCCAGTTGTCTTTGACCAAACAGGAATCCGATGCCCCCACCAGAGCTGGCGAGAGATGCACCAGTCGCGCAGGTTGTCGTGCCAGGTCTCGTAGGTCTTGGCGTAGCGCGAGGGGTAGAACGACATGGTGCCGTCGTTGGAGCCGTTGGTGTGCATCTTGGGGCGTGACTCGGGCCAGTCCTTGAGTGACTGCTCCGTCCGCTGGTCGGGTTCCAGGGCTCGCTGCGCGTTGCCGCGGAGTTTGTCGTCGGTAACCTTGCAGTACCACTGATCGCTCAGGTACGGCTCGACGGGGACGTGGCTGCGGTACGAGTGCCCGACGGAGTGGCGATGGGGGACCATCTTCTCGAGCAGCGAGCCCTCCGAGCCCTCGGCGACAGTGCGGGCGTTGAACTCCTTGATCACGAGGGCGCGGGCGTCCTCGCGGGACTTGCCGATGAAGATGTGTCCGTCCTCGCCGCGCTCTTCGCGGTCCCACCCGTGTTGATCGGAGATGGACGCGTCGGGGGCCATGACGTTGATCATCTCAAGGTCGTGGCGTTGCCCGATCATGTAATCGTTTGGGTCGTGGGCTGGGGTGACCTTGAGGAACCCGGTGGACATCTCGGCCTTGGCGTCGCCCTCTTCGCCGCCGTACTTCATGGGGAGGACGACATAATCGTCCTCGATGATCGGGATGACGCGTCCAACGATGGGCAGCATGACATGCATCCCACGCACCGCGCCAGCGCGGGGGTCCTTGGGATTCACCGCGACGGCGGTATCGCCCATGTAAGTCTCGGGGCGGGTGGTCGCGACGGTGATCCACGCTTGCTCGTCGTCGGGGTGGTTCTCCGCGTCGGGATATCCGCGCGCTGCGAGCTCGCCCCAGGTGACGGGGATGGTGGGGTCGCCTTCGATTTCCTTTACCAGCGGGTAGCGCAGGTAGTAGAAGTGACCGTCCACTTCCTCCATCTCGACCTCGTCATCGGCGAGCGCGGTCTGCGTGACGGGGTCCCAGTTCACGAGGCGCTTGCCGCGGTAGATGAGCCCGTCCTTGAAGAGCTGGAAGAAGGCTTCGCGTACGGCGCGGGCGCAGATGTCATCCATCGTGAAACGCTGGCGTTCCCAATCGCACGAGCACCCCATCGTCTGGAGCTGGTGGGTGATGCGGGCTTCGAACTCGTCCTTGAACTCCTGAACGAGCTTGATGAACTCCTCGCGCCCGTTTTCGCCGTTGAGTTCCTTCTTTTTGTATTCCGCGATCCCGTCCTTGCCCTGCTCCTTGAGGCGTTTGTCCACCATGGTCTGGGTCGCGATCCCCGCGTGGTCTGTGCCGGGCATCCAGAGTGTCTCGCACCCCTTCATGCGATGCGCGCGAACGAGGATGTCCTGGATAGAGTTGTTGAGCGCGTGCCCGAGATGGAGGGCCGCGGTGACATTGGGAGGCGGGATGAGGACGGAGTAGGCCGGTGCTTTGCCGTCGAGGACGCGCTGGGGGTCTGCGGAGAAGGCGCTCGCCTCGACCCATTTCTGCCAGATGCGTGATTCGTGGTCGGCCGGGTTGTAGGCCTTGCTCATGGGGGGCATGGTCGCGTCCGTGGTCATCGTGGTTCGTTCCCTGCTGATTCCCGCGCAAACGGGGAGAAATGCGTCACTTCCTTGGTTTCTGAGTGTACGCGTGGACGATATGGTGTGCATATGCGATACCCCTCAAAGAACCAGAAAGCGTGCATTCGATCCCGAACTCGGACAGGCAGCGCCCGGATGACCGGCGTGGTGCTTGGGATCCTTGCGCTCGCGGGGCTCGGGGTCGCGGGGTACGCCGTCTGGTCGATCCTGCAGGAACCGATCCCGCAGACACCCGTTGCGGATCCCAACGATCCTGATTCGGGGATGGCCGAGACGGAATCGATCGAGGAGATTCTCGGGGCGGTGCAGGTGTATGTCCGCGAGGAGGAGTTCGATTCCGCCCAGCGTGTGCTGGAGGAAGCCGTGGTGAGTTACCCCGCGGATCAGGAGCTGCGTTATGCGCTCGGGGATCTGTACCTGCTGACGAATCAGGCTGCACCCGCGTACGAGCAGTACCTCGCGGGGATCGAGATCGGACCTGAATCGTGGAACGCGCACTTCACGGCGGGCACGATCGCGAACACGATCGGGAACCCTGAGATCGCCGCGGGGCATTACAACGCGGCGATGCGTCTGGACCCAAGCAACCCGGAGACGCCGCTCTATCTCGCGGCGATCCAGCAGAAACTCAACCAACTCGACGAAGCGAAGGCGAGTCTCGCAATCGCGGGCAAGATGAACCCGAGCGACGCTCGGATCTACGCGATGCGCGCCGAGATCGCGCTGCGGGAGAACAAGGCGACGATCGCGCTTGAGCAGATCCGCAAGGCGAGGGAGATCGAGCAAAACGATCTGGGATTGATCCTGATCGAGGCGCGGGCGCTCAAGCGTCTGCGGCAGACGGAGGATGCGATTGATTTGCTCATGGCGCTCCCGATGGAGCAGGCAATGAACCCGGACGCGGTGACATTGCTCGCGGAGTGTCTGGGATCGGTGGGGCGGTTCGATGATGCGGCGTCGCGTGTGATGGATGCTGCGGATCGTCAGCAGACGAACGGGGCGCTGCGGTTCGAGGCGGCGCTGTGGTTGCAGCGGGCGGGGCGGACGAATGAAGCGATCGCATGGGCGCAGCAGGCTGCGGAGTTGGGCGAAGCGAGAGCCAAAGCATGGCTCGAGTCGCTCCCGTAACCCGGGTCAGTCTTCCTCGTCCGTGATCTCAACGATTGAGCCGTCAAAGCGTTTCCCGGATTCGGTCCACGCGTCCGCGATCTCCGCGTTGGGTTTCTTCTTCGCCTCCAACCGGCGGCGGGCGCGTCGGCGTGTCACAAGGAACGCGGCGCAGGTGATCACGATGACACCCAGCAGGATCAGGATGAGCATCATCGACGACCATTGTCGATAGAGCTCGCGTTGATTCTCGTCCGAGGACTCTTGAACGAGGAGCGATAGGTTGGCGAGGATCGCGGGAAACATGCCCTTAGTGTACGGCTTTGCGGGGGATTGGATGCTAAAGTTGTGGCTGATTCGAACGGCAGATTGCCAGGAGCCCACATGCATCTTGAAGCGCATCACAACGTGATCAGCGACTTAGAGGCGCGGATTGTAACGATCCGTGACTCTCTTTGACTATGAAAACAAACGAAATCGACTGAGTGAACTCGAGGACCAGATGGGTCAGGCAGACTTCTGGGATAACCAGGGGAAAGCAAACGAGGTCGTCGCAGAACTTAAGCTCATCAAAGCCCAGACCGATCCGATCCACGCGGTTTCAGAGGACTTCGAGAACGCGAAGCTCGCGTACGAGATGTCCAAGGAAGAGGGCGATGCGGATCTGCTCGCAGAGGCGGACCAGACGCTTTTCGATCTGATCGGGAAGATGGAAAAGATCGAGACACAATCGCTCCTGGGTGGCAAGCATGATCACCGGGATTGCTTCCTCACCATCTCCGCGGGTGACGGCGGGACTGAAGCGAACGATTGGTGTGAGATGCTCTTCCGGATGTACCTCTACTACTGCGAGAAGCAGGCGTGGAAACTCGAAGAGGTCGAAAAGTCCCACGCGTCCGAAGTGGGTCTCGATTCGGTGACGCTGCATGTGCAAGGCCCGTTCGCGTTCGGGATGCTCTCCTGCGAGCGTGGGACGCACCGGTTGGCGCGCGTCTCGCCTTTCAATGCTCAGGGCAAACGCCAGACGAGCTTCGCGACGGTGGACATCACCCCGGAATTTGAGGATGTAGACGTCGAGATCCCTGATCGGGATTTGGACATCGTGGTCTTTGCGCGATCGAGCGGCCCGGGCGGTCAGAACGTGAACAAGGTCGCAACCGCGGTCCGAGTCACGCACAAGCCCACGGGGATCCAGGTCGTCTCGAGCACGCACAAGGAAATGCCTCAGAATCGCAAGCAGGCGTTGTCGATTCTTCAGGCCAAGCTCGAGCAGATGGCCGAAGAGGAACGCGAGCGTGAGATCACGGAAGCCGCGGGCGGCAAGATCGAGCATCGCGGGTGGGGTGCTCAGATCCGCAGCTATGTCCTTTACGATAATCGAGTGAAGGACCATCGCACAAACGTCGAGGCGAACCCGAGCAACGTGCTCGATCGCGGCGAGCTCGATCCGTTTATTGATGCGGAGCTCAAGCGTCGGCGTTCGAATAAGGAGTGAGGGTGAACACGCCTCGGGGATTCATCGGTGCCATGCTTGAACCTTGCGAGAGCAAGGGGCAGGCGCTGCTGACCGCGTTCTTTATGCTTGTCATCGCTGGGGGTGCTCTGGCGATTGGGTACACGTTGTATCTATACGGCGATGGGATGCGGAACATACTGCTCGAGGAGCAAGCGGGAGAGTACTCCATCGGGCGTAGGAACCGATCTGGGATTTACCAGCACATGTTCTTTGGGTACGCGGGAGCGGCGGTCGTCTGGTTGTTTGGGTTACTCATGGTTGTCTGTGCGTTGATCGCCCCAGTCCGCACACTGTTTCCTAAGGAACTCAAGAAGCGCGAAGAAGTCCTGCGATGAATCCGGCGCTCAGGGACGTCATCGAGGAAGCTCGGCAAAGCGGGGAGTATCGGTGCGCCCATTGCGATTACGAGATGCAGGACGTCCCGCTCAACGATGATCTCGCGATCACATGCCCCGAGTGTGGGTACGACATGGTGTTCGAGGTCAAGGTACGTCTCAAACCTCGTGACCCGAACTTTGATCGGGTCGCGCGTGGGAAGCTGCACCGCGTCGAGGTGATGCTGATGATCGTGGTGATTGGTCTGGTCGCGACGGCAATCGGAATCGGGATCATCGTGATGGCGATGGTGGGACGCTGAGTGAACTCAGTGTTTCTTCCCGTCGTCCTTGAACATTCGCAAAGGTCGTGGCCCCGGACACATCCCGACAGCACACCCTCCATCACAACCATCGTCGTCTGGGTCTGCGTCGTAGTCGTATGGTGTGTCACCCGTATTGAGAAGGGCGCCAATCGCGATCGCGATGAAACACACGATCGGGACGAATGGTGGTAGACGGAGACCATAATGCGGGAGCACGATGTAGAACCCGACGCCGAGTAGGACAATAAGGATAAAAGCGACGAGTAATCGCCGAGCGAGTCTGGAAGACTCTTTGTCGCGATCGTCCTCTGCACGGATGCGTTCGCGTGCATCGTCCATCAACGAACTCGGATCGCTTTGGGTGTCCGGGCCGATGAAGAACTGTGGTGGGTTGTCCGTGTCGCGGCGCGACATAGTGAGATCCCGGGGTTAGACCAAGAGCGATGCGGGTGACTCGAGGAGCCCCTTCACAGTGTTGAGGTACGCAGCGGCCATGGCACCGTCGATGATGCGATGATCCGATGAGATTGTCATAGACATCTCGTGCCCGATGACGAGCTCGGGGGTGCCGTCCTCGTCGTACTCCACGAATGGTTTCTCAATCGAGCGTCCAACCGCGAGGATTGCCGCGTTTGGTGGGTTCACGATCGCGGTGAAGTGATCAACCCCGAACATCCCGAGGTTGGAGATGGTGAAGGTCGATCCCGAGAGTTCCTGCGGGCTCAGGCCCTTGTCGCGTGCCTTCTTCGCGAGGCGCTTGGTTTCTGCGGAGATCTGACGCAGACCGATCTGGTCCGCGTTGTTGATCGATGCAACGACGAGCCCGCCGCCCTTCTCTTCGGGGAGGGCAACCGCGACGCCGACGTTGACGTGCCCGTGAAGATCGATGGATGGGCCTTGCGGGTTCCAGGAAGAGTTGATGAAAGGGTGCTGGTGCATCGCGATCGCACAGGCGCGAACGAGGAAGTCGTTTACGGAGAGCTTTACCCCCTGCGTGCTCAGCTGCTCGTTGAGTTCCTCGCGGAGCGTGAGCAGCGCGTCCATGCGAGCGCTGACAGTTACCTGGTAGTGGGGAATAGTCGTCTTGGATTCAACGAGACGCTTGGCGATCGTCGAACGCATGTTGTTGAGCGGGACATTCTTGGATTCGAGCGTCGCGCCAACGGCGGGCATCATCGGTGCTGGGGCAGGAGCCGCAGATGGGGCAGATGCTGCCGGAGCAGTAGGTGCTTGTGCGTGTGCCGAACCGCCATTGAGAGCGGCTTCGACATCTTTCTTGACGATGCGGCCGGATGGGCCGGTGCCAGAGATGCCGCTGAGATCGATGTTGTGCTCTTCCGCGATCTTGCGAGCGAGCGGCGATGCAAACACGCGATCCGTTGATTCCGAACTCGTCTGCGGTGGTTCCGCAACCGCGGTCGAACCACCAGCGCTGCCCGGAGCGGATGTGTCTGTCCCGGATGCGGACGCAGCTGCGGATTCGGATTTGGATTTGGATGACCCCGATGAAGTGCTCAATGACTTTGCGGCTTCATCCGCGTCTTCGCCTTCTTCCGCGAGGACGACGATTGTCTCACCGACGTTGATCGTCTGCCCTTCATCGATTGCGAGCGCCGCGACGGTGCCCTCGTCGAATGCTTCGAGCTCCATCGTGGCCTTATCGGTTTCGATGTCCGCGATGACGTCGCCCGGGGACACGGAGTCGCCCTGGTTCACGTGCCACTTGACAACAGTGCCTTGTTCCATGGTGTCCGAGAGGCGGGGCATGGTGATGTTGATGGGCATAATCGGAATCCTTGAATCTGGTTTTAGCGCTCGGGGCGATTTGCTCAGTTGACCATAGCACGGACCGCATCCACGATCCGTTCCGGGTTGGGGAGGTAGTTGTACTCCAGACCCTTCGCGTAGGGCGTTGGGACATCCTCGGTGTTCAAACGCTGAGGCGCTGAGTCGAGCCAATCAAAGCAGCGCTCGCAGATCTGGGTCACCACTTCGGACGCGATGGACGCGAACGGCCAGGACTGATCGACAACGAGGACCTGGTTGGTCTTCTTGACACTCGCGATGATCGAGTCGATGTCCAGCGGGCGGATGGTCCGCATATCGAGGACTTCGACATCGATGCCCTCCTCAGCCAGCTTCTCAGCCGCTTCCAGACAGAAGTTCACCGGGCGGCCGAAGCTCACGAGGGTGATCGCGTCGCCCTCGCGTGCGACACGGGCACGCCCGAAGGGGATGTAGTACTCCTCTTCGGGGACATGGGCCTTGTCGCCGAGCATGCGCTCCGACTCGAGGAAGAACACGGGATCCGGATCGAGGATCGCGGTTTTGAGCAACCCCTTCGCGTCGTAGGGGTTGGATGGGATGGCCATCTTGAGACCTGGGACATTCGCGTAAAGCGCCTCGACACACCACGAGTGCGTGGACGCGAGTTGCCCGCCCGCGCCGTCGTTGCCTCGGAAGACGATTGGGCACCCGAACTGGCCCCCCGACATGTAGAGCATCTTGGGGGCGTTGTTGAGAATCGGGTCGGCAGCCACGAAGCTGAACGACCAGCTCATGAACTCGACGATCGGACGCAGCCCCATCATCGCCGACGCGATCGCCATGCCGGCGAATCCGTTCTCGGAGATCGGGGTGTCGATGATGCGCTCGGCACCGAACTCGTCGAGCATGCCCTGGGAGATCTTGTAGGCCCCGTTGTATTCAGCGACCTCCTCGCCGAGCAGGAAGACACGCTTGTCGCGGCGCATTTCTTCGGACATCGCTTCACGCAGCGCCTCGCGGAACTGGATGA
>SPJK01001237.1_pt1 | contig 55373 bp, 64 predicted proteins | sample 3741771 | NCBI WGS metagenome assembly SPJK01 (sample SAMN10925997, study PRJNA522277) | cold seep metagenome | isolation source: Elba SIP-enriched marine methane seep metagenome, extraction at timepoint T2 | place: Italy: coast of Elba, Mediterranean Sea
CCCTTGGCCTTGGCGATGACGGCGCGGACGGCCTCAAGCCTGGAATTTTCTGGATCGTCCGGGTTAGGCGACAGTCTGATGTAGCCATTCTCCACGCCGTTTTCGATAAACTGAGCGCAAGCTTTCAGTTGCTCCAGCATTTCAAACACCAAAACCATATCCGGCGGCGCGTATTCAGGCAGATCGCAGAACATCTGCGTCGGCACGCCGTCCGCGTCGCGCGGGGCGGGCGCGCCGTCGGTCTGGTCGTCCCAATGGTTCCAGCACTCCTCGCAGATCGGAAGCCCGTTCGGGGCGATCGCCAGATCCTCAGCGAGAAACGTCTGCTGCTCGCGGCAGCCCTCAAACTGGCAGGCGTAGAGCGGCCGGGGATCGTAGGTCATGACGCGCCTCCTTTGGCTTTGGAAAGCGCCTGCGCGGCTCCACCGATCGTCTTCATCATGGAAGGCGGAATCACCGCTCCCGTGCGCGCGTGGGCAAGGACTGCCTCCAGCAGGTTTTCCAACGCCTCCAGCAGTTCCGGCGCGGTGGCGATCAGATGGGCGTTGGCAACTGCTTCTTTAGGATTGCTGACGACGGAATATGACCCGCTGGTCAAAAAATCGCCGACAATGAGAAGCGGGTCGCCGTCGCTCGGGTCTTTTCCGAGAATGCAGAACCCAAGGCGCGCCCCTTTTTTCGATGGGGAAACGCCAATTTTCCAAGGCCCCGGCGTGTGCTTCGACTCGCTCATGACGAAAAGCCCTCCCCCTTACGATCCGGTAGATCACGCGTTCGAATCATCTGAACGTCAGCATCGCACATCATCCCCCAGCCATCCGCCGACATCGGATGCTTGCGGTTGATGTGTATGAAGTCCCGGATGACAATGATGTGCGATGCGTCGTGTAAAACGCTGACATGGTGCGACGAATACCGATCAGGATAATCCGATGCGTCTTTGTATCCGTCCGAGACATCCCGTGAGTTGGCGGCGCGCTGCTCCAGGTAGGCGGTTAGTTCGGCAACCAGCTCATCTAAAAAATAGCCTGGAAACTCCGCCTCCTGCGAGCGCTCAAAAACCCATGCCTCAGTGTCCACGCGTTCGTCGTGCATCACCGCCTGCTCTGTCGAGCCAAATCCAAAGACCATGTTCATCACCAACCCTCCTTCATCGCATCTTTCCATTTCCGTCTTCAGATCTTAGGACGGTGGAGCCGTCCGCCTTCTTCTTTTCGCCCAACGGGTGTTTTTTCGAGCCCCGCACAGGTGTTTTTGGTTTCCAGAGGCCAAGGTGCTTCAGGCGGACGCGGTCCGACTTGGATAGCTTAGCGCGGTCGCTCGCCGTTTTACCGCCAGGCCCGCGGTGCGGCTGCACCAGGGCTGGGGCTAAGTTGTCCCAATGATCCGCCTTGTGCTTGTCCTGCTCATGAAAAAGCGATTTCGCAACGATGTGCTCGACATCCCACTTTTCGCCCGGACCGATTTTGCGGCCCGTGATGTGGCAAACGCCGCCGCGCCAGGAGAACAGCTCCGCCCTCGCGCGGCTGGAAGATGGGAATTTCGTTCGATCAGCACCCATCCGCTCTCTCCATATTCAGGCGGCGCCGCCTGCCAGAGTCACTCCACTCCAGAAATCACCTCGGCAATAGACGACAAGGTCGCCCGAACAGGCGGCTCATAAGCGCTGCCTTCGTAGCTGTAGGAGGAAACGACATTCACGCCAGTGCAGCCCGCATCCCGAAGGGCCGCCTGCATTTCCTCGCGGCCAACCCAGTCATTCACGCCGTACTTTATCCCACTAACAAGCCCTCGCTGAGCCCGGGCCGCTTCTGGACTAGACGGCTCACGGAAGGACAAAATCACCTCGAAGACGAAGGCCCTCTCGGGCCCCGCCCCCGCGCCGCTCTGAGCGTCGCTCATCTCCGATACCTCTCCAGATAAATAACCTCGACAGGGGTGTCCGAGACCTCTTGGCGCGGAAGTGCGATGTCAGCGAGGTCAACCCCTTCGCGCTCAGAAACGCGCTCCTCTAGCCATGTCCTCCAGGGATCGCCGCCCCGAGAGATCCTTTTTAGTGCGTTGTCTCGGCCGGCTATGGTGGCGAGTTGCCGCTCAGCCTCGGCGAGCAGCTCACTTGAAGAGTCATTCATTGCTCTGTCCTCCTGTTGACAATATGTCAAAAACCACGTCGCCCGTCAAGGGTCAATCTTGTCGGCCAGGATCAAAAGCCGCATCGCCGTGTCGCGCATCGCTTTGGCCTCGGCGCGGTCTGCCCATGGGGCCTGGGGCGGAGGCTCGCTCCGGGCCAAGGGGGTCCGGCGGACCGGCTCCTCGCCTGTCTCAGCAGACCCCTTCTTGACCGATGCCTGGGCGTTGCGCAGAGCTCTCGCCTCGATGGCTTCCTTTCTTCCGCGGCGCTTGACGCCCTGAAAATCGAGCATCCTGGAAACCTCCGCACTTGGCCGATTTAACTGATTTGCAACCATCTCGATTGAGAGAAGCTCATCCCTGTAAAGTCGGGCGGCCTCCGTGCTCTCGGAGACATACGCTACGGTTGGATCGGTCATTGGTCGGCCTCTTCTGTTTCGGCTTCGATTTCTTCGGCGTCCTCAACTGAATCGCTGGGGCCTACGGGGGAAAGCGCGGCGGTCAGCTCCGGGTCCTCCGCCGGCGGCGTGATGTCGATTGGTTTCGCGGCATCGGTTTCCCGAGCCTCGTCCACCGAGACAATGCCCATCAAGACGTCCTGATAATGCCGTCGAGCGAAGGCCCGCGCCGCATAGTAAGAAAGCTGCTGATCCGGATCGTTCTTCCAAAGCGGCGAGTTTTTGATTTTTATCTCATTAAGCTCTGGCGTGACGTAGTCTCGCACCTGACCGTCGGCGCGATCCTTAGCGAAGCAGCGGCAAGCGCGCGTGCCCTTCTTGACGTCGCCGGTGAATTCGTAGTTGAGGCGCCCCTCGATCGCCGCGTTAGCGTTTACGACGGCCGCCAATACCTTTGCCTGATAAGCAATGACGGCGCCGACTTTGAAACTCTCTTTTGCAACGGCGAACGGGTTCATCCCCCAGTTCCAGCTATCCATCGCAACAGCGAGGCACGCCCCCTCATTCCCTTGCAGGTGTTTCGGCATCATGTCGCCAGAGCTGCTCATGGCCTTGGCGAAGTCCAGAGCGTCGCGCATGTCCTTCGGAGCGATCGCCGCGATCGACCCCTTTTTCTCGAACCGGACTTCGGTTAACTCGCTGCGGCGGTCTTCCCGCGCTACCTTCTCGCTCATTCAAAAGATCCTTTTCTGTGCAGCCATTTGCCGAGAAAGAGAGCGGCGCCGGCGGCAGCGGCCGGTATCACAAACAAAAGCCAGCTCTCAGGGACCTTCGGGACAGGTCGGCACTCCTCAACAACAGGCATCTGACTCATCACAGCAATAGTAACCAATGCCGCCGCGCCGCATGCCATCAGAACCGTCGCGAAGAAGCTCAAAATACGTCTAGTCATACCCAATTTCCTCCAGATCCCGCTCGATGCGCTGCCTGATCCACGGGCTCGCGCCAGAATAAAGCCGCTGCACCACATCTTTCTCGCCGGTCCATTTTCCTGTTTGACAAGCCTCCGCGAATTTCTCCAGCGCCGCCGTGTACTGGTGGCGAGCCCGCTGGATCAGCGCCCTGTCTTCGTCGTTTTTCAGGTCAAAATAGAGCAGCCTGACCGTGTGAGGCGGTTGCTTGGCGGCCGCAAAATACATCACGCCCCGGGGCTCGACGCCGGAGACGTTCGTCAGGCTGTCGATCTGCACGGCCGCCTGAATGTCATAGCGGTAATCCGCCAGCGCCTTGTCCTCGAATGTCCAGAGGTCTGACGTTGACTTTAGGTCGGCGATGAAGCGCCCGCTCTTAGTCGGCGCGTAGTCAATTTTGGATTTGACGAACACGTTCAGACCTTTGCGCAAATCGTAGTAGCTGCGCTCCGGCACGCCTCCGGTCAGCACGCCGGCGGCTTGCGGGACAGCCAGCACGGCGGAGATCATCTTATCGACCATCTCCGCATCGCGCGGCTTGACGATGGCCTCGCCCTCGTAGTCCTTGGCCCATGCCTTGTGTTCCTTGGTCCGGAAATCATCGCCTGGCGCCACGATGTAGGCGCGTTTGTAGCGCTCCGGCTCGAACAGCCGCATGTGCAGCATCCGCCCGAACTCCAGCGCATCCGAGCGCGGGCGCTCCCAGCGGTTTGGATTAAGAGGGCTCTGCTCCCAGTAGGCGGCGAGACCGTCTTTCGCGATGACTTTTAACGCGCTGGCGTTAATCGACTTCGGGTCCGAGCAGTCCCCGAAATAAACCTCATCTGGTATGTCGTATACGCCGGGCTCAGTGATTTTGATTTTCGTCATGTGGGGGACCATACACGTAATGGACAAACTGTCAAATGGCGTTCAAAAAAACGCCGGGGTGGGACCCGGCGCCTTGGATGCTTGCTAGGCGGCGACAGGAGAGTCGCGCGAGCGCTTGCCCCAGCGCCCTTTCCCCTTCCTCTTCGCCGTCCCCTTCGGAAAGTCGATCAGCGTGTTGGGCGAGCGGCCCTCGCCGCCAAAAAGCGCAGCGTAAAGCGCTGGAGATATGGCGGTGGTTGTGATCGTCCGTAGAGAGCCAGGGTCCACCGCCGGCCCCTTTGCCGGATTAGCCTTTTTCTTTTTGGCCTCCTCTTCCTTCGGCGTATCAATCCTGTCCGCTCTTTGACTCCCTTCCGGCGCCGGCAACGCCTTCACCTCACCGTCCACAAACAAACCGAACGCCTGACGCAGGCCGGGACGAAGGCCCGGCCACTTCCAGTCAAAGCGCCTTCCGGTTTTCTCGTCGCCCGCTAGCAACCTTCCTAGCCCGTCAAACAAAAAGCCGAGGAACAGGGAGACGGCGACCAGCACGCCTTCAAGGTTTGGTTTGACCACAACACCAACGAGACTCAGCAGCCAGACAAAGGGCGAAAGGAGCGCCTGGGTCAGCCGGTCGAAGGCTCGCCAGAGTGAGCTGGTCAGCGGTGTCTGTGTCACCTCCGCCCTTGCGCCGAGCGCCCCTGCCGTCACCTCAGAGGCCTGAGCCCGAAGCTCGGCGAGTCGCCCCTGCGCTCGGGCTACTTCAGCCTTCGCCGTCGCCTCCATCTTACGGGCGGCGTCAAGGCGCTGCTCGGCGCGCTGCGTCGCCGACGACGCTCGACTGATGATTGTCAAGCGCTCTCGGCGCAGGGCCTCGCGGGTGTTTTCGCCCATAAGGCCGTCGGCCCGCACTTGCGCCTTGGTCTGCGCCGCAACCAAAAGCCCGCGCGTAACCGCATCAAGGGGCGCCGCTGTGTCATGATCCGGCAGGCCGATCAGCATCTCGACCGTGGTCAGCTCCTTCGCGAGCGCCGGATCAGCGCCGGCGGTCATCGCCTCTTGCGCATCCCTGACCTCGGATTGCGCCGCAGAAAGAGCCTTCTCGCGAGCGCTCATTTGATCCCGCGCCGCCCCCTGGTCCTTCAAAAGAGTGATCGCGAAGGTCTCGGAAAGTTTTGCGGTTTTCTCCGCCGCGTCGACATAGGCCCCGCTATCAACCTGCTTGGCCGACATCTGCGCCTGGTCAAACAGAATGAGCACGAAGGCCGCAGAGGTCACGCCTGAAACGATATAGACGTTCCAAGCCCAAAACTTCCGATTTTCCAGCCAAAGAGCCAGGCCGAATACCGGCAGCATCCCGAACAAAAACGCCGCAATGTATTGGATGAACCAGGGGTATCCAGAGAACGCCCCCAGCATCGACCCCGCTGTAGTTACGGCGGCGAGCATGGCTCCGACCGATCCCATCACGACCCGGAAGTGGTTTCTGGTCAGACGCGGCTTCGCCAGCTTGACCCAGAGGGCCGCCGCCAGCAGTGCGCCGATCCCGCTGACCACCATCGCCTGAATGTCAATTGAGTATGTCGGCAAGTTCTCCATCAACTCCTCTCTCCGCCATTCGCATTCGCTCAGGCGCATTGAATCGCGCGCGAACAAAGGGAATGTCATGAAGAGCAGGGATCGATTCCGGCGCGTCCGGATCGGCGACATAGCCTCTACCCAGGAGAATGCGCACCACTTCCGCCGCGATGTCGTCGGTTGCGTCCACCCAGCCCAGTTCATCGCGGCGCTGGAAGCGAAGATCTTCGCACCCCAGCATTCCTATCCGGATCGCCTTGGCCCAGGTGAACGCCTGCCCGTAGGAAGCCTCAACTTCGCCCGCGCTGTTAGCCACGCGGTACTCGGCTCTCATCTGCTCGCTCATGCACTCCTCCAGCGCTACATTTAGTGTGAGGCGGGCGCGGCAAAAAAGTCCAGCGGAAAATTCCGCTTGCTTGCTATGGTCAAATTGTCAAGAATCCATACCAGAGGAATTCGCCACAAACGGAGAGACTTATGCGTGAAACAGAGCCGGGCTCGGGCCCGATTTCCATCCCACGGGACGCCCGCATCCGATCCGACCTGGTCCCCGACGACATAAAAATGTGGGCCAAGGAGGCAACACCAGGAGCGGAGTTTGTCTACTCCACGGGCCCCGGAGCCGGGCGCTTGCGGGGCGCTGCGCGAGTGCTCGCCAATGAGGGGGTTGTTCGACTGCACTGCCGCAGAGTGAACGGCGCGCTGCACTATTTCGCGAAGCGGAAATGAAAGGGCCTCGCCGGGAGCTAGAGAGCAGCGCCGGCGAGGCCCTAAGTCGGAGGAGACCGACTGGGTCCGCGAGTGAACCGGCCCATCCTATACAGAAGACTTTCGCGCTAATCAAGTATTGCAATGCGGGTGATTTTGGGCGTAAAGAAAAACCCCGCTCCGGTTGGCGCCAGAGCAGGGCTGGCTCAGCAAGGCGCTGAGCGGGCGACGAAGAGTGCGCTTCGTTCCCCTTCTGACTAAGGCGAATCGCCAGAAACGTCAAGAGGGGAGGCGCACCGAACAGAGGTGCGGATGAAAAATTTCAAAACGCAGCGACGTGTTAACCAAGCATTTACCTTTCAGAGTCAATTCTGGGCGAATGCCCTATTCCCCCACCAGATAGAGGTTCGCTGATGCCGCGCGCGGTAAGAAAGGCGTTTTACGCCTGGGATAACCCAAACCCATCCGGTCCGGCGCTGCTGGTGTTTTCAAAAAATTGGATCGAGGGCGTTCGCCGCCTCACCGTGGCGGACCGGGCGGTCTACAACGACCTCCTGCATCTGATGAGCATGGCCGACGGCCCGATAGAGAACGCTCCGCCGGCGATCGCCGACGTCACCGGCATCAGCGCCAGGACGATCAAAGCGTCCATTTCCCGCCTTATCGAGTTCGGCAAAATCACCCTGTCGGATGACGACATGCTGTCGAATGGAAGGTGCTTCAGCGAGATCAAAAAGCGCCGCGCCTTCTCCGAAAAACAGGCCGAGAATGGGCGAAAGGGCGGGCGCCCAAAAGGGGTCGGATGTTCCTCAGAGCGTTCTTCAGAACGTTCTCCAGAACAGTTTGAGGGAAAGCCACGGGTTTTTGAGCAACCTGGCCATGATATTGAAATTTCAGAAGAAACCGCAAAAGCGCATGTTCCTAAGAGCGATTTCGCGGAAAGCCAAGGTAAAAGAGTAAATAGTAAGAAGGTTAGAGATTCTTCGCTACGCTCAGAATCTCTTGCAGTTTTGCGGGAGAATTTTTGCGAGCTTTGGAACCATGCCGCTGCGGCGCTGGAGGCCAAGCACGGCCGGAGGGTGTGGCCGACAGTGGCGAAGGTTCCCAGCCCCTCGACGAAGCTTGGCAAACGAAGCCTGGGTTTGATCGACCGCTTTCTCGAAACGCCTGTTGACGACGAGGGGCGGCCCGCGGATGACGCCGACCCCGGGGCGGAGATCTACACCGGGATCGAGGGCGCTCGGCGAATGCTGCGACGAATGGCGCGCTCGCCGGACCTGACCGGACGCGGCAACGAAAAAACTTATGAGCAGATGCAAAAAACCTGGCGCTGGATCTTGAGCAGCGGGTTCGACCGCTTCATGAGTGGGATGTACTACCCCGCGACCAGCCAGCCGATGTCCAGTGGCGTCAGACCGAGAGCGAGCTATGACCGCAGGCAAAACTTTGAAGAAACAATCGCAGAGTTTATCGGTGGCGGCGAGTCTGGCTGCATCGACGTCACGCCCAAACACAGAGCGCTTGCGGCCGAGTGAGGACGTTATGTCCGTTTGGGATCAGTATGACGCCCCATTTGGCAAGCCTGCTGCGGAGTTTCCGAGGCCTCTAACGCTCGACGAGGTTTGGGCGATCGGGTTTTCGGAAATCGACGAGAGCCAAGCCTCGAAGAATGTGGCGAATCTTGCCGCAGCCGCAGTGGCCGACGCATTCGACTTCCGCCTCGGGGCCGGCTCGTTCAAGGGCTATCTCGGAGCGCTATCCAGGGTTTTCCAGGAGTTTAGCTTCGCTGCCGTCGAGCGCGCGTTGCGAGGCGCAGACCGGATTGAGCTGCGTTTTGTTCACCCGCCGGCTCCGATGGAGGTGCGGGCCGTCTTGACTGAAATCGAGCACGCGCTGTTTGCCGAGCGTCGCCGGGCGATGTGCCTCTGGGCGCACTTGACGCTAGTCGATCGCCTGGGCGCGCCCCCTCGCGATGAGGCGTTTATGCAGGCGTACCACGACTGCGACAGCGAGGCCGCCGTGCGCCGGGCCATGGATCTAATTCATGCCTGACGCCGTGCTGATGTTCCGCGACGCCGATCTGGCGGAGGAGGCGCGGTCTCGGGGTCATAGCGTTCTGCTGGAGCCTGGCGCTGGAGAGTTTGAGCCGCTGCCGGACCTGCCGATCGTTTGCATCGACAAGTCGGAGGCCAGGGAGCTGGCTCGGCGGATTGTCGAGCGCGGCGTACCGGAGGGGCGTGTCGGCTGGATTGACGACAGCGTGGCCACCGGCGGCGTCGGCGACATGTTCGGCGCGCTGCGTCTCCGGGAGATCATGGATGTTGCTTGCATCGTCCATGACGCCGACGATGAGCTGATGCGCCTGTCGGACGTGAGGCCGGAGCCGGATTCTGGGATCTTCTACACGCCCGGCGTTAATTTTCTCGAACGGCACATGCGGTTTCGCGCAAACGAGGTGGTGGTGGTCGCTGGGCCTTACGGGTCTGGCAAGTCGACCTTCGCGCAATGGATTGGTTCGCGTCTTCTGATGGGCGGCTTCGCCGATGGAGCCGAGATCGCCGCGTGGTTCAACACATTGGAAGACGACCCGATCGAGCAACAGGGTCAGATTGAGCGGTTGTTTCCAGAGGGCGACGATGGGGCGGAGGCGCTTAAGCGGCGCATCATGGTGACGCGCCCTCGGTGGGACGGCGCGCGGTCAATCGAGTGGTGGGAGGCGAGGGCCCGCTACCTGCACCATCGGTTTGGGTGTCGACTGTTTATTGTCGATCCCTGGTCCGAGATGGACCATGCCACGGACCCGCGCCGCGAGACGGAAACGCAGTATGTGAGCCGCGTGATGCGCTCCATTCGGGCCGTCAGCCAGGACCTGCGCTGCATCGTGATGCTGGTCACGCACGTCAACAAATCGGCCTATCCGCGCGATGGCGGGTTGGTCCCCTTCAGGATCGTTAACGCCATGGGCTCCAGCCATTTCGGCGGCAAGGCGGATCGCGGAATTTGCGTCCAGCGCGCGCAGGGCCTCGTCGGCGGGCGCGGCGATCATACCGTCGTCCATTTCGACAAGATCAAAATCGAGGGCCCTGGCAAAATGGGCGTCAAGGGAACGCTGGCGCTCACCTATGCTGAAAGCGAGCATTGTTTTTTCATGAGCACGGAGGCGACCAAGATCGCCGAGGACGTCTATGCCGGAAGGAGAGCGCGCGGCGATGATTGATGGTTTCTTCGACCGCGCCGCTCCATACGCCCGCATGGGCTGGCCGGTCTATCCAAAGGCGCCGGGGTGCAAGCACCCGATGAAGGACGGGCCAACATTCAGGGACGCCGCGACGGATTTGGAGACCGTGCTTGCTTGGTCTGGCCAGGCGCCGCGCGCTAATGTCGGCGTTCGCACAGGTCCGGCCTCCGGCGTCATGGTTATCGACGTTGACGATGGCGACTGGCTCCGGGGCGCGATGCTTCGCTCCGGCGGAATGCCGGGCGCGCCGGTCGCTCGCACGCCGTCCGGCGGCTGGCACATCTATTTCCGCCATGAGCCGGGGCTGAAGTGTAGGGCCAATGTTTTGCCGGGGGTCGATATCCGGGCCGAAGGCGGCGAGATTACCGCGCCGGTCAGCTGGTGGAACGGCCGCAAGCGCGGCCACCCGCCGGTCGAGGGCGGGTTCTACACTTGGGCGAGGGCTCCGCTCGGGCCGGTCCCCCCGGCGGCTCCTGGCTGGCTACTGGCGGCTCTGCGGCCAAAGGAGCGCAAGAGGCCCGTCTACAAGCCGCGCTCGGAGGATGAGGCGACGTCGCTTGACGAGATCCGCGAGGCGCTGCGCCATGTTGACCCCGACATGCCGCGCGCCGGGGGCTGGTGGGAGGTGTTGGCCGCCATTCATTCGGCGCATCCCATAGGGGGGCGACAGGTGGCGGAGGAGTGGTCTCGACAGGGCCAGCGCTACAGGCCGGGCTGTGTTGATTCTGAATGGAAGGCGTTAAAGCCGGGCGGGATCACCATCGCCACGCTGTTCGGATACGCAAAGAGGGCGGGGTATCGAAAATGCGGCTAGGCTTCCGCTTACTGGGCGGCTCCGAGGCTTCCCGCGCCTGCCGCAGCGGCCAAGCCGGCTTCAATGGTGGTCCAGGGGTCGATTTGGCGGGCAGTCGCCACCATGGCCAGGCCGCAGATACGGGATATTTTTGTTCCCGGGTGCTCGGCTGCGGGAAGTCCGTGCCACAACGCCGCCAGAGCGAGGTTCAACTCGGGAGGCTGAATCGCTTTGGTCGAGTTTTCCCATCTGTACACCATGCGATAATTCACGCCGAGGAGATCGGCCAAGCGCGTGCCTGAGATGCTCTTCAGCTCCCTGAAGCGCAAAACGGAAGGGCCGCAGATGTGCGTCGTAGATCTGGACATAACGGCAAGGTAGGGCAAACCACCATGACAAGCAAGGCTCAGCGTTTGCGTCAAAGAAAGGCGCGAACATGGTCGCGGCGAAAAGACGGCATTGACCACCCTGTTACGCGCCACGGAGGGCAGGCGAGGGAAACCGCCGAGGAGATCCGCTCTGTTGCGGTCACGGCCCGGCTGAGGCACGGCTTGGCTTCGTCCAAGAAGGAGGCGACCGACCCTCGCGCGGGGTACGTTCTCGGTCGGCTCTGGATGTGCGGCGACATTTGCCAGCATCAGCACGACGCGGGGCGGCGCTTCGCCGCTGACTGGGGGCGTTACATGGCGGCCATTGGCGCGCCGAGACCCTGGCCAAAGAGCGCAAGCCTTGACGGCGAGGGGAGGGGCGCGCGCGATATCGACGAAGAGACGACGGCGCGCTGGCGGGCGGCGTTCAGCAACGCGATCGGCGCGGCGCGGTCCCTATCGCATCGCCACTACGTCGCGTTGACGGAGGTTGCGATCAACGAAGATGAGCCCAGCGACTTGAATACGGCAAGCGGGGTTCTTCGCGACATGGTGCGGTTCTACGGTATTGACTGTGATGGGGAGGGCTGCCGGGAGACCAAAAAGGTTAACACAAAGTAAACGGCAAAATAAAAGCGTTGCTTTTTTCTTGTGATCTGTAAAACCTACATATCACGATAATCGAAGTAGTGCGCCCGAAGTGTATCGGGTCTGAAAAAGGGGAAACGCACATGACTATGAGCAAGAATCTTCGCAGCCTGTTCCGCGTTGGCGAGCTGGACGAGGCGCGTCAGTTCATCAAGGGCTCGCCGCTGGTCTCGATCACCGGCGCCACCACGCTCACCGAGGATCTGCACGCCGGCCGCACCATGGTGCTGTCGTCCGCGACGGGCGCGACGGTGACGCTTCCGACTCCGACGGGTTCGGGCAACGTCTACCGCTTCGTGGTCGGCACGACGGTCACCAGCAACGATTACGGCATTGACGCCGCCGTGGCGACGCAACTTTTCAAGGGCAATGCGCTGGTTGCGCAGGACGCCGCGAACACCGTTGTGGGCTTCGAGGCCGGCGCGGCCGATCACCTGTTCAACATGAACGGGACCACGACCGGCGGCATTCTTGGTGATGTTGTTGAATTCCAGGACATTTCAGCCACGCATTGGCAGGTGAAGGCGGTCCTCTCGGCCACCGGCACCGAAGCCACGCCGTTCGCAACCTGATAGGAGCGCGACATGGCGGCATTCTCAGAGTTTCAGCCCACAAACACGACGCCGGGGACCACCGACACAACGACTGTGACGGCGGCCTCTGGCGACACGAAATGCGTCGTCCGCCTCCCGGCGGCTGGCGCAAAGATCACCGTCACTGTGACGCCAACGAACGGAACGCAGGCGTACCCAATTCTGGACCGCTCTGGAACGACGTTTGAGTTTTCGGTCAATGTCGGCGATGTGGTTACGCTGGTGGATAACGACGCGCCTGCGAGCGCGGACTATTACCTGTTCCTGGAGACGATTTAGCGGTTTGGTCGGCGTGATCGTCTGGCCAATGTGACACTTGCGTTCACGCTTTGTTCTTCACGCGAGTTTGGGCGAAAAAAAACCCGCCGGTCAGGGCGGGTTTTCGGTTCAAGGCGGGCCTCCAGCTTTGATCCAGCGGGAGACGGTAGACAGGGCCAGATGAAGTTCTGGTGGAATTCCCGACCGGCCGCTTTCCCAGTTCTGGACCGTGCTAACGGCGCGCCCCAGCCACCGCGCAAGGGCGTCTTGGCTTAGCCCGTGAGCCCTGCGCCAGGCCTTGAGCTGTTCGCCTGTCGTTATAGACATGTTGGCCTCTTTGTTCAAGGGCGCGCGGGATTGCGGCCCTCATAAAAGAAAAGCCCGCCGCTTTCGCGACGGGCCAGTCTGAGGGGATGCGCTCCCCGGGGCGGGTCAGTTGAAATGGTCCGGGTTGCTCAGGATGTACCGCGCTGCGGCTATGTCTGGTCTAGGCGACCAGTCGCACCATTTGCGCTGCTCATCAGAGACGCTTCCTGGCTTGTCCTGTCCGTCGATGCTGTAGGCGTACAGTGTGCCGCCCCTTGGCGTGTTCCAGCTAACCAGCGTGAGGCCGCGCTCTTCGACGGCTTTTTGTTCTGGCGTAGGTTCCATCTCAGTTCTCCTTGTTGACCATGAGGCTCAAGGCCTCATAAAAGCAAACGCCCCGCACCGGCGAACCGGGCGGGGCGCTGTTTTAGTCGACTTTCTGGCTGTCGATCAGGTCAAAGCCGCTGGTTGGCTCGCCGTCACGGATATGAACTTCGGACAGGTCGCCATTCTCGATGACATTAAGCGCGGCGATTTCAGCATCCTCGACCGTTTCCGCTTCGACCGTGACTGTGTACATGGTCGGGGCGTCAAGTGAGTACGTGACTTCGAACTTGGCCATTTTAGTCTCCTCTGTTTGAGCGAAAGCGCTCATAAAAGAAGGGCGGCCCGCGCTATGCGAACCGCCCTCTGTCAGGCGACAACTTCGGCTTGAACGTCGTCGGTTAGCAGCATGTGCGCGGCTATTTGCTCGCTCATATGGGCCAGCCACTCCTGACTGATCGCCGCGCGCCGCCCTGTCCGGTCTCGCCACCCTGCAACGGCGTGCATTGGCGTATAGTAGTAGTGGCCGGAAAAGCGCGCTCCTGTCGCGCCGTTCTGTACCCAACTGACATACGGAGTTGGCGAGTTCGGGCTCAAGTCGGCGCATAGGACCAACCAGTCGCGCGCGTCCTTTCGGATGCGCATGAGTTCAAAGACTTTCATAGCGTTTTGGCCTCCTCTGACGAAACGCCAATGTGGCGCTTCTATAAACGCGAAGGGGCGACGCCCTTGCGAGCGCCGCCCCTTCGTTAGTAGTCGAGTTCCGCGCGCTTCAGTCGGCTGCGGTATCGCCACAGCACGGAGCCAAAGCGCTCGACGTCTTCAAGGTGGGCGTCGTAGACGCTTTCATCTTCATAGCATTCCGCATCCGGCCCACCGTTTTCCAGCGGGCTAGGGCGATACGCCCACTCGCTGGGCGCGCCCCCTGCTTCGAAGTGCAGGCGCTTGGCGATCGAGAACAGCCAGCCCAAGGTGTTGCCCCACGGGTCGCCGCTGTCGTTCATTTTGAAGTCGGAACGCAGATCCTTGTACGTCAACATGCCGGTCTCCTCTGTTTTGAGAGCAAAGCGCCCTCATAAAAGCAAAAGGGCGACGCCCTTGCGAGCGCCGCCCTCTGCTTACCGAGCTTCCATGCGCTCGATCAGGTTGAAAACTGGCTTCATGACCGGCTCTAGGCTCACGCTATAGTTGCTGATCACGTCCAGACCATCGTTCCCGTTGTTGTGGATCAGGTGAACGAAAGAGCCTTCCGCGCCGTCTTTTTGGCAGGCCAGCAGCGTGTCACAACACGCGCCGACTTCCTTGAAGACCTTTGCGGGCTCTTCCGTCCATTCCGTCACCGGCTCGCCTTCCTCTTGAACCTGGATTTGGTAGCCGTTCTTGAACAGCTCCTTAACCAGCGCCTTCACGATAATCCGCTCGGCGAAAATGAGGTTTTTGAGTTCGGTTGCCTTGGTCAATGCCTTGTCTCCTCTCGTTTCGGGCGTGCGCCCTTACCTAAAGCAAAAAAGCCCGACCTTTCGGCCGGGCTCTTCGCTAGGGGATTTTCTTGCTCTCGCCGACCTGGGCGTCATCCTCAAGCCATTCCCAGGGGATATTATCCCGATGCTCGTAGGCGTTCATCGCCGCTACGTTGATCTGATCCGCGTCCGCTTCCGTCTGGTCGTCATCGACCTCGACGAGAACCTCGATTTTGGCGGCCTCCCGGACGTCTCGATAGAGCTGAACTTGGTATGTGAGCGTCTTCATGGTGTCGGTCTCCTTTGGCGAGCGCCGCGACGCGCAGCTCTCATAATAAAAGGGCCCTGCGGCACGCGTGCCGCAGGGCCCTCGTTGATCAGTCCGCCGCCTCCAGTTCCGCCAGCCGCTCGACTAGACGGAGCCAGGCTTTGCGGTATGCCTCGGCGACGCTGCGCATCTCTTCCGCCTCTCCGTCGTTGCCTAGCCGGTCTAGCTCGCCCGCCTCTTCGAGGCGCGACGCCGCGGCTTCTTCGATGGCGGCTAGGATAAGCGTTCTTGCGTGGTTGAAGTCCATTTCAGCCTCCTCTGATCAAGGGCCGCGACGTGCGGCCCTCATAATAGAGAAAGCCCGCCTCAGCCGGAGCTGGGCGGGCCTCCCTTAGTTGACCCGGAAGGCGTAGAAGCCCCCCGCGATTTCGTCCTCGTTGTGATCCCAGTGGGCGAAATGGTGGCCCCAGCCGTCAAGCTGGGCGTAGCGCTCTGCGAGCTTACGCGTGTGACCCTCCGCAATGATCGCTTCGCCCAAGGCCTCAAAGGCCTCTTTTGATTGCGCTGCTTCGATGAGCGCCGCCGGCCAGCCCGTGGCGTCGGCGATTGCCCAGTCCGAAAAGCAGCCCAAAACATAGGCTTCGCTTTCGAGTTCTTCGACCATGATATCAAGCAATTCGCTTTCGCGAATGAAGCGGTAGCCGCTCACCTCGAAGTCATGCTCGCCGCTGCGAATTTCTTCCGCCGCTTCGCGCCAATCGTCACCGACTAGCTCTTTGATCTCACGGCATGCTGTTATGCTAAGCATTTGTCTAGGTCTCCTCTGCTAGGTCGGGCGCGGCCCTATAGGCCTTGCAAGCCCTCCGGCCGCGTCCTAGGGCGTGCGCCCCTACCCAACGCAAAAAGCCCGACCTTTCGGCCGGGCTTCCTGCTTAGGCTAGAGTGCGGCGCGCCTCAGCGATTGCGATGCGCACCATGTCGGGAAAGTAGGTGCAGAAGCACACGCCCTTGGCGCGCGTCTCCAGCGTGTTCCGCCATTGTGGATCGGGGTTCCGGTGCTCCTTGAAGAAGTCTTTGGGGTCATAGTAAGAGCTTTCGCCGAGGTGATCGGCTCCTAGCTCCTTGCCGCTCTTGCGAACAACAACCCGCGTATCAAAGAGCATCAGCTTCCCGTCTTCATAGTCGCGCAGAGCTTCTTCACCGGCCCACGAAAGATCGGGGCATTCACTCGGCGTGATCTCCGCAACAATCTCGAACTGAGCGGTCTCAAACCGCCACATTTCTTCCCAGTGCATGGTCATGGTCTCCTCTGTTGCCCATACCCTAGAAAGCGAAAACCCCGCGCAGCGCTGAGGCTGGCGGGGTTTTCTCTGATTAGCTGGCGGGCTGCGCCCAAGCCTTGCGGCGATGGTTGCGCTGAACGTCGCGAGCGTGCTTGACGGCCGTTGCCTTGGTTTTCCACTCGCTCCGGCCTTTGCTTTCCAGCCGCGCGAAGCGGCGTTCACCGTTAGGGCCAGGGTCAAGCTCCACTACAACTTCCCAACTTCTCGCGGGTTTGATCTTCATAGCGTCCTCCGATCTCATCAGGCGCGGCCCTACCGCGCTACGCTTTCGCGTTTCGAACTTTGAGGAGTGACGGTAGCGGCCGACATAGGGCGACCGCTCAAGGCCAGAAGATCCGCGACACCAAGGCAAGCCATAGCTTCGCACTTGGGATCGCTCGTCCGATCCTGGCTCGGGCGGCCTCTGTCTCCGGCTTGACGTTTCGCTTGATGACCTTTTCGGCTCCCCGAGGGGACTAGCTAACGCGCCGTTGGAAGTACCAACCGTCAAGGACCAACATAAAGCCGCAGCCTCATATTGCAACCCTAAAATGCAGTGTTGAGCAAAAAAAGTTGGCGCGCTCCGGTTTCCCGTGTAGACACAATGTCATGAGCACCCCGCCAGATGACACACCAGACCTAGAAGGCGCGCGCGCTGCGATGTTCAGCGCCCAGCTTTATTGCGCCACGCTGGCCGCGTCTGGCGGCCGGGGCAGCTACAACGCGCATATCATCAGCCTGAATTGCGAAAAGGCGCTAATTCGCAAGCGCATGGTTTGGGTCGCTCACGTAGTTTTCTTTCTACCAAGCGCCGACTTCTATCCAGAATGGCCGGTTGATCGCTTCGAGACGTTTGTGGCGTTTGACCTTGACGCCAGCCACGAGGTTGATCGCGTGGCCTTGCTGCTGCTCGACCGCTTGAAAAGAGCCGATAGCAAAAACGCTCGCGCGATCAGAGAGCAGCACCCATCAGCAGCGCCGCCTAAGAGAAGGCGCAAGCGAGCCTGAGACAGCATAGGAGCGCCGCCAATGTCCTACCATCGCCGCGCCCTTGACATCTCAGCCGACCGCATCGCCGACGCCCTCATAGAGCTAGACACGCTCATAGATGAACTCGGCCTGCAGGCAGAGCCGCGCGTTGATGACGCGGGCGTGTTCCTCGTCGTCAAGCTCCCAGGCGTCCGCCCTCGCTTCTGCCGCATCACTTGGGCGCAGCTCCTGAGCGACCACGTCCGCTACAACCGCTTCGAAGTGCTGGAAGCCACGGCGCGGCATCTGCGCATCGAGAAGTTGCAGAAGGTGACGGCATGACAATCACGCTCGCTGACATCAAACGCATACACGCCCTTGCTCAGAAATGGGCGGACGAAGGCCCGCGCACGCTCACGCTTCACTTCTCGCCTGAGCAAGCGCGGCTTATCTGCCCATGCCTCAAGTGCTGGCTCGCCCGCCGCTTCAAAGTTGGAGAACCATGCGCATGAACTGGTTCGAATTCAACCTCGCCGCAGCCATCTGGAGCCCGGAAGACCGCAAGGCGCTCAAAAAGCGCGAACCGCTCGCCGCCGACTACGCAGATCACCGGGGAAGGCCAAACGCCCCCAAGGGCGACGACCAACCCGCCGCAACCACCCAAACCGCCGCAACAAAGCCGCTCAAAACCAAGGACAAAGACCAATGAGCCGCAACACACTCCCCGCAGTCGTCAAACGCGACCTCATCAAGTCCGTAATAGACCAAGACCCAAGAGCGTCCTGGAGACGCAAGGGGAGAGGGAGAAGCGGTAGACCTCACGAGTTCGAACGCCTCGGAGGAGAAGACGAAGTCCTGCGGCAACTCGAAGACATGGCCCGCAAAGGCTACACATGGGCGCAGATCTGCTCGACATGGGACATCTCAAGGCAGACGTTTTATCGATGGTGTAAGCAGAATCAACGATTTGGTGACGCTGTGCAACGCGCGCGCGAGCATCGCACCGCCGCAGACGAGTGGAAACTAGAGCAACTTATCGCGACCGGCGGCAAGGCTGCGGCCGTCCAGCTCAACGCTATGCGCCTGCGCCATCGACACGACTACGGCGAGCAGCAAGAGGCGGCTACGGTCCCAGAGATCGAGGTTGTTAGCTTCCAGCCAGCGGAAGCTGTGGATGCATCCTTCGCCGAGTCTCGCAAATCCCCGGCCTGATACCCGGTCAGCCACGGAAATCGCCTGGTATCGCCCAATCGCGCGGGACATATCACACGCCATCAACGGCTGAGCCTGCAATCACCGTCTCATTGTGCATCAATCAGCTGTGAGAAAGCGCCATGCAGTTTATTGCAAGGGTATCAGTGGCTTGCGCCCTGCTCATTGTCTGGGCAGCGTATCCAGGGCTGCGCCGGGGCAGCGCGGAACGTAAACGCCACGTCCCCAAGAGGATGCGTTAGCCAGAGCGATCAAGCCTTGCGGCCCTGGCGCTGGGCAGGCGCGCCCCCTCCCCCACCCCTCTTGTGCTCGCCGCCTGGAGGCCAGGGGCCCCACCAGGGACCCTACCCACGCCCGCGCTCGCCGCCCCGTCGGGTCCCTCCTTATATGCTTTTGTGGGGCCCCACGCCCTCTCCCCTGGCCCTGCCTCTCGCTTTCCTTTATGCTCTCCTCGCCCCTATGGAGGTCCTTATGCCTAGAAGTCCGTCGGTTGTGGGGCTTGAGGCGTTTATCGCCTGTGAGCGTCGTCACCCTGACTCTGAGCCTCTGAAGTGGGCTCTGTACGCCTGTGAGGTCAATTGGCTGGGGGCTGGAGCAGCCAGCCCCTGCCTCGATGCGGATTACCTTTCGGCTCGGAAGAGGTACCACGGCCTTCTTGTTGCGGCTGGGTTGCTTGATCCTAAGCTGGCTGATTGACCTGGGCCCCGCCTTTTTCCCTGGACCCCCGTTTTCTGTTATAGGGCCCCATGTTTACCAGCCACTTCCTTGACGTCCGCAACCTCGACGCCTGCCTTCGCCATGTTTTGCGGGATCTTCCTGTTGAAGACGTTCGCATTGAGTATCTTCCTTCCTGGAGGACGACCCAGGTTTATACTTACGTCGCGGGGGCTGCTCCTATCTTTGGGGAGATTCGCGATCGCGAGTTGGCTCACGGCCAGGTTGCGGCGGTTGACGCTCTTATCCGGCGAGTTCGGTCTGACGCGTTGCATCGGCTGGCTCTCGTTTGGGCTGATCCGGTCTGCTAGGAGGGATTCTATGGTCGTTGTTTATTTAACCGAGCGGCGAGACGCCCCGCGCCTTCTGGCTGCTTCTCTCACCCCGCCTTTTCCCGCGGGGCCCCTTGACATTCTGTCCATCATGATTGATCTGTCGCTCAGGAGCTGAGCAGGGAGATTGTCGATGGGTGAGTGGACGCCGCCGGAGCGGATTTGGATATGGGACGCGGATCTTGAGGGAGAGAACCTGACGGCGGGTTGGAATTCGTCGGGGCCTATTGAGCAGCCATACGGATCTGACCTGCTGTATCTTCTTGCCACTCCAGAGCGCGAGGCGGCGCCTGATCTGCTGGAGGCGTTGGAGGCTGCGAAAGCGCAACTCTGGATCGCAGGAATGGCGGCGCTCAACCCAGACCGGCCGGAGCATGCAGACCGGTTCAACTGGGTTGAAGCTCAAGACGCACTTCGCATGATTAACAGCGCCCTTTCCAATGCCAAGGGAGACGCCAATGAATGAGGATTGCATCATCAACGTTACCGGCCTCGCGGATGCTGATCTGCACTTAGCCGCTGAGGTTTTTTTGGAAGCGGCGCGTCGCACTGACCTTACGCCAACCGAGATCGCCATCGCCTTAAACAACCTCGCCAACGTGAGGATGGAACTAAAGCGACGTCAGAAAGAACAGCCCCATCCCCGCCACCTTGAGGAAGCGGATGATTGACCCCGGAAGATTTTTTCGGCCGATCGAGTTTGAGCGCTTTCTTCGCGCCGCCGTGCCAACTGCAGAAACGGTGACGATCAGCCACTCCCCTTTTGAGCTGTCGCACAACATCGCCCTGAAGACGACGGACTCGCCGCGTGTGTTCACCGCATGTTTGCGCGAGAAGGAGCTTAAAAACGGGCATGACCGCTTTTGGCGTGAGTGGAACGCCGCCCTTGAATCGTTGCGCGACAACTGGCGGACTTGCACCTCCCGCAGCTGGGAGGACCCAATCGTATGACCACCCCTTTCATCCCCGACCCCTCAGACACAATAGCAACCCAGATGCTCAAAGCGCTTAGACACGCGGAAGCGGAAGGGGTGGTGATCACGGCGCTCTACCTGACGGAAGAGGACCACGACGCGTTCGCGCCGGACAGGGAGTCAGGAATGCCTCTAGAGTTCAACAGCGTTCCTGTGATGGTCAGCACCTGGTCCGGCTACACCACCGATACCATGAGCGTCCGCCTGTGGCGGGGGAAGCTCACCCGTTCCCACCACGCGCCTTGGATTCTGCCGCCGCCAGATGCCGGCGCCACCGATTGGGCTAGGACGCGGGCGAAAATCCGTGAGCAGCTTTCCAAGGAGATTAAGGACATCACCGGAATTGACCGCCCGCTCGTTTTCGCCGAAACCACGCCCCGCGCCCCCCTCTCTCTCGGCCCCGGACGCATCACCTGGGCAGGCGAAGAGCCGAAACCAAAGTCCAGGCGCGAAGATCTTGAGAGAGAGCTGCGCGAGACGGCCGAGCAGGTAGAGTTCCTTTCACAATATCTCTCGACTCTCGCGACCGAGATTGCGGAGATCTGGCAAAAGGAACGCGATGACGACTCCTAGCCCTGGGCCCCTGGATGGCGACGGGCGATACGACGTGATGCGGGACCCGAGGCTGTGGGGGGACTGTGCGGTTGAGCGGTCCTGGGCCTGGCCGACGGTTCCTGCTCCTCACGAGCATCGCAGGACAGAGCGCTACGTTCGGGGCGGGGACCTGCTTTGCAGGGTGATGGATGCGAATGCTGAGGTGGTGAGGCTTGAGCGGCTCGCTTTGCTGGCTGACTGCGTCCGGGCGGCGTTTCTGGAAAAGTGGGCCTCGGGGCAACAGGTGCGGGGCGAGTTCTCCTCTGGGATTGCGCGCGCCGCGAAACCCGGCCAATCGTTGGGCGTTGAGAGATCGAGAGTCCAGCGAGAGGAGCGAACATGAGAGACCTATTTATCGCCGTTACGGCAGCCAGCGTCGCGGCCTATGCCGTCGCCTTCGCCCTTCCGGCGTTTTCGGAAGACAGCTACGGCGGCACGTTCGTTGAGGTCGGCGCCGGCGCGGCCCAGACCGACACGACCGGCAAGCCGGTTGGTCCTGCGGCCGCCTTTCTGAGCGCCGTGGGCGTCAGCGGCGGCGGTGACATCGACGAATTGGGCGCGCAGCTTTCGGTCGGCGTTCTGCATCGTGAGCAGATCGACAAGCGGTTCTACGTCGGCGCCGGCCTCGATCTGACCTGGACGGACAGCGAGGGCTCGACGAACTGCCAGACCGGCGCGCCCGCCGGCTGGGGCGCGACCTGCGACCGCTCGGATATGTGGAGCGGCTCTCTGACTGCCCAGGCTGGCGTTGATGTCGGCGCTTTGCTCTACATCAAGGGCGGCGTCGCCCTCGGCGTCTGGGAGGACAGCGCGACGATCACGGCGCCCGGCGGCTCGCTGACGATTCACGATGACGGCCCGCTCTTCGGCTGGGTGATCGGGGGCGGCGCTCTGGTTCCGCTGACCGAGCAAACGCTGCTCGGGGCCGAGGTGACGTATACGGACTATGAAACGCGATCTGGAAGCCTGCTCGGCGCGCTGGACGTGACAGAGACGGATACCGACGTTTTGGCGGGGCAGGTCAAATTGCAGGTCAAGTTCTGAGATCGCGAGCAGCCGGATAGCCTCCGGCAGGGTGAACGGGTACGCTGCCCGCCGGTTGTCAGTCCCGGCCCCGTGCGATGAAAAGGCAGCACCACCAGTCGCAGTCTCTGGCATTCTTTTGTTGCATTGGGTCTGTCAGATGCCTGGAATAGGGACGCCGCCCACCGAGTCGCAGTTGCGCCTACCAACTGCGACTCGGCCCCAGCGACGAAAGGGCGGCATTGGGGTCGAAAACCCCAAATTGCCCGCGTAGCTCAATTGATGTTCCCTTCTTGCGCATGTTCGTGAAACGTGGGCAAAAACGCGGTTTTTGAAACATATCGAGTTGGCGGGCGACGGCCCGCGGGGAGAGGATGCGGATATCTGGCCGTAGCGATCCTTCGGCGCAGGGCCTGACGAGGGGCGGGGCAGACTCGCATCGCGCAGGCCTCTCCCGCTAACCTATTGCCAAGAAGCTAAAAATGAGCTAAATTGGTCGCGCTTTCTGAGGCAGCCCCGTTCGGATTGGGGTCAAGATCCACGCCGCCGGGCGCTCCGCGGACCCTGTCAGTGAAGCGGAGCGTCCACCTTACGAATTGCTTTGCCTGCGCGGGCGTTAATGGCTAGCGCCGTTGCGCCCGCGTCGCCCGACAGGCCCGCCGCCCCGCCTGTGCGGAGAAAGGGGCGGCAACGATGGAGAGGTCGCGCTAAAGCAACGCGTGGTGGCTCCGGGTGGCGCTTGATGGCGTAGCGCTCCGGGGGGACGACCCGCTCACGTAGTCATCGTCAGTGAGCAGCCGGGGTAGCGTCCGGCCCTCTCCCGCTGAGATCCAGAGCAGTTCGGACAATTGGAATCCGTTCTGAAAAATTAACGGGGAAGCCAGCGCCCCGCTGGAGAAAAGACTGGCGCCAGATATCTAGATTCATATCTGCACGACGCGGATATGTATGGAGAGGCGGCGGTTTCACTGAAGGCATCTTTTGATTGCCCGAGGGTTAACCGATCGTTCGCCGCCGTCTCTCCGCCAGATTTTTGAATATCGCCAGTGAAGCTCAATCGGCTTTGTGTTTCAGAAAGCGGCCCATTGTGATACTCAACGGGCGGTGAATGGTGTAAAATTTACACTGTGCGGCATGACCAAAGAAAGGCCCGCCTTGAAGATCGCAATTGTTGGCGGGGCCTGGACCTCCAAGCTCGCTCCCTACGACGACCCTTCTTGGAAAATCTGGTGCATGGCCTGGCACAGGCATCAGCGGGCGGACGTGCTGTGGGAGCCTCACGAGCAGCATATGTACGAAGGCCCGAGCCCAAGGCCGGAGAGACAGCTTTGGGTCGAGAAGCCAGCGCCCTGGGAACCTGAAGAAGTCGAGTTCGTGGTTGCGCCGGCCAGCCGATGGCCAGCGTTTCCGGGCTTCAACATCGTTGGCCTGGACTCGCTACTGGAGCGGATGGACCGCCGCGTCCTCGATAACTCGCCGGCCTATGCGCTCTCCTATGCGATCTCCCTGCGGCCAAAGACGATCGGGCTCTTTGGAATACACCAGAGAAGCGAGCCGGAGTACCTGACGGAGCGGGGCGGCGTTCTGTTCCATCTCGGGCGCGCCATGGGCATGGGCATCGAGGTTGTGATCCCGGAGCAGAGCCCGCTTCTTCGCTCTGTGTGGCAAGCGGGGCGCTACGGCGTTACGCGGAAGCTGGATAAGGTGAGCAAGTAAAGGCCGGCCGCAAAATATAGTTGACATACTGTCCAGTGCTGGCACTGTATCCCTGCCGCGTTGGCCCGCCAAATCGCCTTCGACCCACACCTCGGGGCGGGTCGGCGCGGCCCCAAAGGAGGAGCACATGAGGCCTGGATACGTGATCGACCTTGGTCGCTGGGCTCGGGGCGCGCAGGACAGCACAATGCTGGTGCGCTGCGACAAGTACGAGGACATGCGCAATTACATCGCCGGCGTTCTGCGAGACCTTCGCCGCACCGGATGGCGGCGCCTGGCGCCGCCGGAGATTCGCTGATGAACGCGCCGCTTTATCGCCTTTGCCGGGCGCTCTACTGCCGTCAGGAGATTGAAGCCGGCGTCGGCGCGGAGGCTGTCGCCGCGCACTTCCAGGTTCAGAAGGAGACCGTGCTGCGCTGGCTGCGTTCCATCGGGTTCTTTTATGGCGCGCAGGTCCCCGCCTTCAAACGGAAGATCTTCTCCAGCCTGCATGACCTGCCCTCCAAAACGCTCACCGACATTCTGTTTAGATACCACAAGCGAGGCGGCTGCATCGAAGGCATTTCGATGGAGCTGGGAATCGATGCGTGCGTTGTCCGGGACGCCATAGCCATGAATTTGGACAAATGCTCAAGTCACGCGGAGACATGATCGCCGCCCTTCCGCCCGGCTCCTGGCGCCTTATCCGCGTCAAGGGCGGTGGCGTGATCTGTTGCTGCCCAGAGCAGCCGATTCACATTATCACGTCTGCCGGGAAGGTCGAGCGCCCGGGCCTTGGGTGTCAAAGTCTTCGATTCCAGGAATCAAAAAAATGAGCAATGTCATCCCGCAGCGCGCCGTCATGACCATGACCGGGACCGTCGCCTGGCCGCCGGAGCCCCGCAAGCACGAGCGGGGCGACTTCGTCACCTTCACCATCCTGGTTCACGAGACGTGGAGCGGCGGCGAGCGCAAGCAATACTTTCGCTGCGCGGCCTTTGGACCCGCCGCAGAGCCCGCAGCCGACTTGCGGCAGGGGGACCTGATCACGTTTCGGGGAGACGCCCGTCGCCGCAAGTACGAAAAGAGAAACGACGACGGCGAGATGGAGACGGTCACTGACACAGAGTACCACGCCAGATTTTCCGACTGCGTCGAGGTGAAGCACAAGGCGTCGGCCTCGGCGCTAAGTCTGCCGGATGATGAGTTGCCGTGGTGAACATCTTGTGATACGCTTTTAGCGTTCATAGTTGTTTCCCTCCTGACCTCAAGGGCCCCTTTCGGGGCCCTTTTCTTTTGGGAAATCATGAACAAAATCACATTGCCCTGGGACGGCTGGCGCCCTCGCGACTACCAGATCCCAGCCTGGAACTATTTTCGAGCCGGCGGGCGCCGCGCCTGTCTCGTATTCCACCGCCGCGCGGGCAAGGATGAGATCATCCTGCACAACTTTGCGGTCTCCGCGTTCGAGCGGGTCGGAAACTATTGGCACCTGCTCCCGACGCATGTGCAGGCCCGCCGGGCAATGTGGCAGGGCGTCAACCCGAAGACAGGCCGGCGGCGCATCTTCGACGCGTTCGGACCATACGCGCCAGGCCGTGGAGGGCCGCTGATCAAGTCGATCAACGATCAGGAGATGATGGTCGAGTTCGTCAACGGCTCAACGTATCAGGTGTTCGGCTCCGACAACTTTGACAGCGCCGTCGGCTCTGGTCCGGTCGGGATCGCCTTCTCGGAATTCGCTCTCGCCAACCCCGACGCCTGGACCTACTTCTCCCCGATGCTGGTCGAGAACAACGGCTGGGCCGCTTTCATCTCGACGCCTCGCGGCGAGAACCACCTATACAACCTGTACACTGAGACCAGCGGAGATCCGAGCTGGCATACAGAGCTTTTGACCGTTGACGACACAAGGTTCATTAGCCAGGAAGAGCTGGACGCCGACCTTCGGTCAAAGCAGGCGACGCTTGGGAAGGCCGCCGGCCTCGCCAAGTGGGAGCAGGAATGGCGCTGCTCATTCACCGCGCCGACCGACGACAGCTTCATCACGTTCGAGTCCGTGCTGATGGCGCAGAAGCGGCGGCACAGCTTCGATGACGTAAACGACCGCGAGCGCGTGATCGGCGTCGATGTTGCGCGCTATGGCGACGACCGCTCGGTCATCTTCAAGCGCCAGGGCCCGCTCGCGTACGCGCCGGAAATCAGAATCGACATCTCCAACACTGACCTGGCAGGGCTGGTCGCGCAAGCCGCCGCCGACTTCAAACCGCATCAGATCAACGTCGACGCCGGGCGCGGCGAGGGCGTGATCGACCGGCTCCGGGCCATGGGGTTCAAGGTCAACGAAGTGAATTTTGGCGGGACGTCAGGAGATCCGCATTGCGCCAACAAGAAGGCGGAGATGTGGAGCCGGATGCGCGCCTGGATCGACGACATCGGCCAGCTGCCCGAAAGCATGGATCTGCGCCGCGACCTGATCACCCCGAAATACGCCTTCAACGGCAAGGACCAGCTGACCGTCGAAGGCAAGAAGGACATCAAGAAGCGCGGATACCCCTCGCCCGACCTTGCTGACGCGCTGGCGCTTACATTCGCCGCGCCCGTCATCGTCGGCGGACAGGACGCGCGCCACCAGCCGCAGCTCGTGGTCAGGCGGTCAAACGCCGAAACCAAGCAGGCGATTGGACGTTTTATCCACCACAAGAAAAGAAGGATGTGATCGTGGGAAAAGTCCCAAAAGTACAGCAGCAGCCCATTGAGAAGCCGCCGCCGCCGGCCGACCCGGTCGCGGAGAAGCAGGCGAACAACCGGCGCGCGCAGGAAGAGATCTCCAAGAAGCAGCGTGATGGCTCCGGCCGTCTGGGCGCCAACCTGACGGCGTCGACCAAAGCCCGCACTTCCTTCAGCGGCGACCGTCAGGGTCGCTCTGGTTTGAGCTAAGGACCCGCGCCCATGGCCAGCAACGCCGACGAGTTGATCCGCAAAATCCAGCGAGCCTTCGCGCGGCGCGCGCCCCTGGACGCCATCCGTCAGGAACACGCCCTCCAGTTCGCCCCCGATCTCGCCTACTTCACGGAGGACGCGACCGAGGGCGAGCCCTACACCACGCACATCCTCGACCCAACCGGAGCCATCGCCGCCCGAACGCTCACTGGGCAGATCGGCGCGATGCTGCGTTCGGGCGAGTATTTCGAGCCCGGACTTGGCGACGGCCGTCGACCAAACATCCGAGCCAAGCGCGTGTTTGAGCATATGGGCCGCGTGACGCGCGCCATCCTCTATGAGTCTCGCGCCGGCTATCGGCGAACCGCGACCATGGCCGACCGCAACATGGTGCTGTTCGGCGAAGCCCCGATGCTGATCGAGGACAGGTACAACCCGAGCGACCCCGGCATTCGAACCCGCGCCATTCATCCGTCCAAGATGGCGTTCGAAGACGACCTCGACGGCGTCACAACCATGCACTTCCACCGATGTGACTACACCTACCGAGGCTGCGCCAAGCTGTTCACGCGCAAGCTCGGCGAAGGGCCGGAGTACGGCAACTGCCACCCCGAAATGCTGCGCCGCGCTCGCGACACGCCCGACCACATGGCCAACGTCACGCGCGTCGTCATGCCCCGCAAGGATTACGAGTTCGAGTACAGAAACCCCGGCGGAAATCTCGAATGGGTTTCCATCTATGTCGACATGGAAAACCGGCAGATAATCAGGGAGCGGCCCCTTCGGCACAACCCTTACGTTATTCCGCGCTGGCAGATGTTGCCCGGAAAGCCCGACGGCTACAGCCCCTGCACAATCTTCGCCTCTCCTCTCGACGCGAGGATGCAGCAAATGTATCTTTCAATGGTTGAGAACGCGGAGAAGCAGGCTGATCCACCCGTCAAAATCACCGCTGACGCCGTCGTGCGCGGCGGCGTCGACCTTCGGGCTGGAGGGGTCACTCACGTCTCAACCGACTACGATGAGAAGAGCGGCAAGGCCCTTGAGCCGATTCAAATCGGCGGCGACATGCGGATCGCCATGGAGGCTATCCGAGACGCCAGGCTCACCATGGGCGACATCTTCTACCTCAATCAGCTCCAAATGCCGGAGGGCGTGCAGAAGACGGCCTACGAAACGGCGATCCTTCTCCAGGAGTGGGTCCGAAAGAACCTTCCCCTCATCGAGCCGCTGGAGGATGAACTGAATGTGCGCGTCCTCGACCGCGTGTTCGAGATCGGGCTCAGCAACGACGCCTTCGGCCCGGCGGAGGAGTGGGTGGGAGAGCTGCCCGAGGAGGCCAGGGGGCGCGATGTCAAGTGGGAGCTTTCAAACCCGCTGCGTGATGCGCAGAGCGCCAAGGACGGGGTTGAGTATCAGCGCACCCTGGAGTTCCTGGCCCCCGCCATGCAACTCGATCCGGAGGCCGCGCAGTCCATCAACCTCACCCAGGCGCTGGAAGACGCGGTCGCAACGACAGGGCGCTCCCATTGGATTCACTCCGATGAAGAGAAGCAGGCGCGTATCCAGGCGCTTCAGCAGGCCCAGCAAGCTCAGCAGGAGATGGAGATGATCAAGGACGGGTCCGCCGCCGTGAAGAACGCCGGCATGGGGCTTAGCGCCATGGCCGGCTCGCCGGCGCAGTCGGACGCGCGAGGCCTTGCTGAGATGCTGAGAGGGCGCGGCGTTGGCGCGTGATCTTAAAGCCGAGCACAGGTCCCTCGCCGAGTTCCTTCAGGTCGACTGGGCCACGCGCTATAAGGACAAGCGCCAGCCTGTCCGCGAGATCCAGGAGCAGGCGGCCGAGGTCAAGGAGAAGTACCCGCTTCTCTGGGCCGCCATTCGGGACGCGATCTGCGAGGTCGGGGGGTTCCCCGGACATCCGGACCCGCTGGTCGCCATGGCTCTTTGCGGCCGGAGCATGGCCTTCCATGAACTTGAGCGGCTGGCGAACGCCCCCTCGATTCAGGCCCTTGTCGGGGAGCTGGCTCATGAGCCAAGAGAGAAGTAAAATCGTCGCCGTTGACTTCTCTCCGCCGGATCACGAGGCGCGCCTCGAAGACTTTAAGAGGTCCCTGGCCTCCTTTGAGGATGTGCTGCTGATCGGCGTGGAGCACGATGGGTCACTTAGGTTCAACGCGTCAATGTCGAACGCGATGCTGGTCTTCACCATAGAGGCCCTAAAAGTAAGGCTTCTAGCCAACCCAAGCCCTGATTAAGGAATTTTGATAGCATGTCAGAAGAACAACCCAACGCCCCGTCAGGCGGCGCCGAGGGCGGAGCGGAAACCTCGCCGACCCCGGAGCCGCAAAAGTCTCCCGAAGGGGAGGGCTCTTCGCAAGAAAGCTGGTTTCAATCCGACCAGTGGCGCGAGGGGATCTCGGGGGGCGACGAGACGCTCGCCAAGATCGCCGGCGACTTCACCGACCCAACGCATCTTCTGAAATCGCATTACAAGCTCCAGACGGAAAAATCTGAACTAGCGCGCCGCGCCGCCCTGGCGCCTCCGGGGGAGAAGGCCAAGCCGGAAGAGATCCAGAAGTACCGCGAGGCCGCCGGCATCCCAGAGGCGCCGGAGGGCTACCTCAAGGACTTCGACCTGCCAGACTCCATCAAGGGAGAAGAGGCGGGGCTGAAAACGTTCACGGACGTGTTCCATAAGCACAACCTGCCCGCTCCGGCGGCCCAGGAGCTGATGTCCACCATGGCCGACATCAGGCTCGCCGAGACGCAGCAAGCGTTCTCCGCCGCCGATAGGCACTTCGAAGAGTTCATGGACAAGCGCGTCAAGGAGGTCGGCTCGCGCACGGACGCGGAGCAGCTCCTTCAGGCCGAGAACCAGTTCGTGATTGACGCCGTCGGTCAGGAGACCGTCGACCGGGAGAGCGAGTACCTGGCCTATGACCCCCAGACCGGCAAGTGGATCGGCTTCGTGGGCAACCTAGACATTCTGCGCGGCTCAATCTCCTCATCCGCCAGGGACCAGCTGGGAGACACGCTCGGCGCGCCCCCAGGCGACCCGGAGCAGGTGATCAGTAAGATCCAGCCGCGCTACGAAGAATTGCAGGCGAAATACATGGATAGCATCAACTCCGGCGGGCCCCCGCTCTCCGAGGCTGAAAACTCCGAAAAGTCTCGCCTTGCAAAACAGCTCTCCGCCCAGGAGCAGAGGGCTAAAAAGCGCTAAACAAAGTTAAACAGCGTTAAGCGTTCCCTAGACGCCAGACCCGCAAAAGTAAAAACGCCCTCGCGCCCTGCGCTGGGGCGTTTTTTATTGCAGCGGCATCAATACAGCGTCGACATCAACTCAACCTTACCGAGGATAGACTATGTCTTTTGATCTTCACTCGGGCATTCTCGATGTCGATGACTTCCGTCGCGACATCCAGCACGTTTTCCAGCAAACGGAATCCGTGCTGCGTGCCAACGTCAACAACACCGTGATCGCAACCGGAACCGGGACCTACTTCCCGCTGATCGGCGCAACCTCGTCGATGAACGAGCGCTCCGGCGACGGCGAGATTCCCTTCAGCACGCGGACCAACAGCCGCGTGCAGGTCACTCTGACCCCTAAGTATCTGAAAGACCAGATTCTTATGGAGGACCTCCAGTACAGCCAAGTGGAGCCGCGCACGGCTGTTCTTCAGTCCCAGCGCATGAGCCGTGATCGCGAGTTCGATCAGACCATTCTGACCGCTCTCGACGCCACGACTCAGAGCTACACGCTCAAAAACGGCTCCTACCTCACCTGGGCGGATATCCGGGCGATGCGCGCGCAGCTGCGCCGGCAGAACGTGCCGACCGACGGCGTGATCTTCCTGCTCAGCCCTGACCAGTTCAGTCAGATGATGAACATCGAAGAGCTGACCAGCGGCGACTACTCCAACGATAAGCGCCTGGCCAATCCTATGGGCGTCTGGAACGCCTTGGGCATGACCTTCATCGAGCACACGGAGCTGTCCGGTGTCGGAACGTCGACGGCGAAATGCTTCGCATACAACAAGATGGCTGTCGGGCACGCCCTGCCGGGCGGCGTTGCGGCGGAGCAGATCAAAATCCAGGAGGACGGCCCGAACTTCCGTCACCTGATCGCGACCTCGCTCTTCCACGGAGCCGGGATCATCCAGAACGAAGGCGTGATCGAGTTCTCCGCCGACGACGAAGCCGCCCAGGCCGACTAAGCCATCTAAGCCATAGGAGCTATATATCATGCCTAACAACTGGAGGCTTAAAAGCTGCGCCCCGACCGCTGATGGGCAGCAGATTTTTGAGCTACACACCACCATCGCCGACGGCGCCACGCTGGATACCGCGGGCCAAATCACTGACGCTCCGACCTACGGAAGGCGGGGCGACAAGGTGATCTGGAAAGCGGGCTGCACCGCTGTCAGCACCCTGGCCCAACGCACAGTCGCCGAAGGCTCTTACGGCGAGGCCAACCTCTCGGCGGACGTCACCTCCGCCGGCGTGGTCGACCTGACCAATGTCCAAGTCCACAGCACGGATACCGACTAATGACAAAACCCACAGTAAGGATTTCTTCCTCTGTGGTGATCCCCGCGCGCGGTGCGCGCGGGGAGTTCACCGCATTCATCCCACCGGAGCACGAGCTTCTGGACGTTCTGACCCCGGAGTATTTCGGGAACATGAACGCCGGGAGCATGAAGCCCGGAACAAAAATCACCGTGACCTGCAAGAGATTCCGCTGGGAATTCGATCTGGTCGTCACCGGCCAGGCCCGCCCCGGCTACGTGCCGACCGCTCTAATCGGCCCCATCAAGCAGATCATCCCCTGCGGGCGCTATCGTCAGGCGATCATCGACGCCAGCAACAAGGTTGATGTCGACCCCGGCGCCGCCCCGCAGCGGGACCTGCCCGACGGCTACAAGGTCGAGTACGCGGGCGCGCATGGTTGGCGGGTCGTCGTGGACGGCGAGGTCGCCACATACAAGGGCGATAAGGCCGTCCGCCTCGGCACTCGCGAAGACGCCATCCGCGTCGCTCACGAAATCGCCGCATAAACCAAAGGAAGCCGCCTATGTCTCTCGTCACGCCGGCCTCGACGCCGGACATCATGACGTATCGCCTCGCTGCCTTGGAGCTGAAGGCGGCGACCCCGGCCTCCGTCACGTCCGATCAGGAAGTGGTCCGCAAACTCAACGAGATCTACGATCACACCATTGAGTTTTGTGCGCTTCAGCACGACTGGCGCGACTTCCGCACCACCGCGCTGATGACCGGGGTCTCCACGACAGAGTACCAGCCATACGCTTACGAGTACACCAGGCCGACCGGCTATCTGCGCGTCTCCCGCGTGCGCCGGCCTGGCGCTGGAGACCGTGCGCCGGAGCCGTCATGGGAGCAGCATGGCGGCGTTCTCTATGGCGACGAGTCGACCATGGAGATCATCTACGTCGACGACCGCAAGGCCTATGTCACGAGCAACTGGAACGCGCTCTATCGCGGCTTTGTGGCGAAGAGGCTGGCCCTGGAGTGCGCCCCTAAGCTTGCTGAGTATCGAGGAGATGTTGACAAGCTGATGGACAAATCCGTCATCGCCATGAAGGACGCAATCAACCACGATCTTTCCGAGACGTCCTACAAGCGACCGCCTGTGGGGCGGTGGGCCAGGGCCCACTTCCGCAACCAGAGCATCCTGGGCAACCTCTGATGGCTCAGCAAAATGTCGCCATCCGGCGATTCAACACAGGCATCGTCAGTCCAACGGCGCTTAGCCGGGTTGACTATGAGGCCATGTCCGGCGCCCTTGAGGAGCTGGACAATTACCTCATCCTGCCAACGGGAGCCATCAGGCCTCGACCCGGCTTCGAGCGTATGGCGACCGGAAACTCCGCCTGTCGATTCCGAGAGTTTATCTCTGAATTCAACGACAGCTCGGCGGGAACCTACATGCTGGAGCTGCGCGCCAGCACGGCGTATGTCTGGAGCGACGGTGCGCGCACCTCTCGGCCGACCCAGAACTACAGCATCACCAACGGGGATTTCAGCTCGGCGATCTCAACGGGCTGGACGGCGACGACGCCCTCCGGCACGTCCGCCGCCACTTCCGCCGGCAATCTGATCCTGACAGCTTCGACCACGGACGTTCCGACCGTCACGCAGGGCATCACCCCAACGGGCGGCGACTATCACGCGGCGACGATCGTCATTGCGCGCGGACCTGTCTATTTCCGAGTTGGCTCATCCGCCGGTGAGGACGACGTCTTCGGGGAATCTCCGCTCGACACCGGCACGCACCACCTGCAATGGCCGGATCAAGGCTCCAATGAGGAGTTCTTTCTCTACTTTTCCTCCGAGACCCCAAACGTTCAGAGGATCGTCGACTCGGTCACGGTCGCGAGCGCCGGCGACCTCGCCGTAGCGCACCCCTGGGGAGCGAGTGATCTTGACTATGTCCGCTTCTGTCAGATCGGCGACGTGCTCTACTGCGGGATGCCGGATCATCAGCAGAGGCAAATCGAACAGCGTGCGAACGATAGCTGGTCGGTTGTGAACTACGAGACCAGCGTCGGCCCGTATCAGAGCCTCTTCGAGCACCGAGAGCCGCTAAGCGCGTCCGCCACCACCGGCAACATCACCGTCACATCGTCGGACGACGTGTTCCGCTCGGCTCATGTGGGCTCCATCTGGCAGACGACGCACAACACTCAGACTCAGACCGAGACCTTCAACGGAGCCGACCAGCAGGGCGACTACATTCGCATTTCAGGCGGCGAGGATGACGACCGCACGATCGATGTGACCATCGACAAAACGACCGGTTCCGGCAACATGACGGTCAAGCTCCAGCGCGCGTTTGGCGATCCGACCTCGTGGGTCGACTGGTCCGGGCAAAGCTGGGCGGGAACAGCAGACGTCTCGACGAACGTCGACGAAACAAGCGACGATCGCATCGTCTTCGTGCGCGCCGTCGTCGCCACCGGCGACTATACTTCCGGCTCCGCGACGGTCACGCTGTTCTCCGCGCAGGGTGAGACGCTCGGCACGTTTCGCGTCACCGCGTACAGCTCGGCGACGTCGGTCTCGGCGGAGGTTCTTGACGAGATCGGCGACACGGCGGCCACCACTCTCTGGCGAGAGCCTGAGTGGTCCGACTATCAGGGCTGGCCGTCCGTGCCGATCGACCACGACGGGCGCCTCGGATGGGCCTCCGGCATCCGGGTGTGGCTTTCGGAGACCGACAACTACTACTCGTTTGACGAAGAGATCGAGGGCGACAGCGCGCCAATTCAGCGAACCGTCGGCGGACCCGTGTCCAACGTCAAATGGGCTACCAGCGTCGGTCCGCGCATCATGATGGGGTCGTCTCTTGAGGTTCGCGTGGTTGAGGCTAACGAGTTCGAGGAGCGCCTCGCATTCGACAATGTCAAGATCCGGCCCATTGAGGACATCGGATCGCACCCCGTTCAGGCCCGGCGCATCGACAGCGCCGTGCTCTATGTCGACAGGACCGGCTATCGGCCCATGGGGGTCGGTCCGGGCGAGTTTTCCTCCAGCTTCAAGACGACGCGTTTCGACTTTTTGATCGAGGCCCTGATCGCTTCCAAAATCAAGGAGATCGCCGTCCAGCGGCGCCCGCATACGCGCGTATGGTATCTGACCGAGGGCGGCCAGATTTACGTATTTACCTATGAGCCCGGAGAGGACATCCAGGCATGGGCGACCATTTCCAGCCCTGGCATGACCTTCAAGGCCCTGGGGGTCGAACCCATCGCCGGAGCCAAGTCGGATCGGGTTTGGGTTGTGGTCGAGGATGAAGACGAAAACGCCGTTGTCTGGCGCATGGCCGGGGAGGACGGCGTCGGGATCGGCGATGTCAACTACATGGCGGATGATTACGTTGAGTACACGGGTCTGGGTTCCGCAACCCTCACGGGCCTGTCCCACCTCAATAACGAGTACCTGGCGGTCTGGGCGGACGGCGCGCCTGTCGAGGTTGACAGCATGGTCTCCTCCGGCTCCTGGGTTCACAGCGACACCGTGACCAACGCCGTCGCCGGCCGCCCCTACAAGGCGCGTGCGAAGTCCGTCAAGCTGGCCTATTCGGAGCAAGGCACGTCGCTTCTGCGCCGCAAGAGCGTCCAGCGCGCCGGCGTGATCGGGGCTGACATCTGCCTGGATGGACTGGCCGTCGGCGTCATCTCTGACGGACAGGAAGGCCTCCCCTTCGTCGAGCCGATAATTCGGGGCGAGCCGATCGCAAGAGGCGTACTGCACGCCCAACTAGATTACGACATGGAGAACGTGCCAGGGTCTCCGGACACCGACTGCCGCCTCGTCATCGAGCAGACCGCCCCGTATCCCGGCACGATCTGCGCCGCCGTCATGAGGCTCTCAGGTGAGTCGTGAGGCTGAAATCAGGGAGATGACCAAGGCGGACATGACGCGCCTTGGTTGGAACCCGCTCTTTCCGTTCTGGGGCCGGTGCGGGGTTAGGAATGGCGCGATCATTGGCTACTGCGTCCTGATCTGGGCGGAGGAAGACCGGCCGCCGATCCTGTTTCTCAACTTCCTGTCGCCGCGCTCTCGTCCTTGGTGGGTTAGCTTCGAGTTCATGGCCTTCGTGCGCGACATGCCAACCGACCGATTCCTGGCCTACCGCGATCCGGTGGAGCGGCCGGCGGAGCGCTTGTTTGAATTTTTTGCATTGCAGCCGACCGGGGAGATGAGCCCCTGGGGAGAGCTGTACGAGTTTCGGAGAGATGAATGGCTCGCTACCAAATCACCTTCCTTTGTGCGGCGGTTCTGGTCCTCGCAGGAGCGGACACCGCCAGCGCAGGCCCCCTTGCCGCCATTGGAGGCGCCGCAGCTGGAGGCGGCCTCTTCGGCGGACTAGGCGGGGCCTTAAGCCTTGTCAAAACCGCCTTCGGCATATTCACGACGCTCGCCGGGGCCGGCGGCGGCAATGACGCGGCGGCCGCCGCGGCCGAGCGCGAGGCTGAGCAGCGCCGCGTGCAGGCGGAGTACGCGCGCCAGAAGGCCGATGTAAACGCGGCGCACGCCCGCCTCCAGGCAGACGAACAGAGAAGCGACCTGACGGCCTCGTTCGGCGGGTCCGGATCGACGCCGGACAGCGGCGACTACCGAAAGGCCGTGCAGCGCAATCTGCATTACGGAGATCTCTCTGTCGGCCAGGAGATCCAGGCCGGAGAGGCGGAGGCGGCCGGGTTTGTCAATATGGCCAACGACGCAAGGGCAAGGGCTCAAGACTACCGCAACGCGGCCAAGGTGGAGCGGCGCAACGCAGCGTTTAGCGCGGTCGGATCAGGGCTCGGCTGGGCCATGAAGTATTCTGGCGGCGGCGGCTCCGGCGGCTCCGGCCCGGTTACGATTTAAGGGGGCCGGCATGGTTAAGCTGCCAGACGGACGCGATCTCTATAAGCCCAGGTTCGGGCCATACAACCCGGGCTCGCCCTCCGTTTTGGGGGCGACGGCGCGCGCGCAGGCGCAGACCGGGCGGGCGCTCGGCTCCATTTTCGATGGGCTGGAGGCTCATCTTGGGCAAATGGAGAAGGCCAAGGCGACGGACGCCTACAATCAATTCCGCCTCGACGTTGCTGATACAATGGACCGTCCGGCGAACGCCTCGGCAAACGACGCCGGCGGCTTTTACTCGCACGCGCGCGGCGGACGGGCGGCGGAGCTTTGGGAAGGGCAGCGCCAAAAGCTGAACGCGCTGCGCGATAAGTACCTTGAGAACTTGTCCGGGGATGCGCATCAGGACTTCATCAATCGATCAAACACTTTGCTTCTTGCCGAGCGCGAGAAGGGCGACGCCTTCGTGCGCGGGCAAGAGCTTGCCTTCATCGACGGTCAGTTTGAGAGCACTATCAAGCTGGAAGGGGAGGGGCACGACGCGGCCGTCTCCGCTGGAGATTGGGGCAAGGCCGCCGCCCACCGCGAAGCGCGCTATAACGCCGTTCATGAGCGCGAGTTATGGAAGTCGGGGTCGAAGCAGGAGGCCGACCGGCGCGCCCATGCGTTCCGCTCCCGCGACTTGCGGGTCGCCCTGGAGCGCGCCACCGGAGCCGGCCAGGCGATTTCGGCGCGAGACGAGTGGGTCGCCGCCCTCAAGCGTAGCGAGCTGACGAACGAGGATGCGGAAGCCTCGCGCAAGGTCATCAACAGCCAGCTGGAGGCGGAGGAGCAGAAGCAGGCCAGCGCCTCGGTCGTTCCCGGCGGACCCGCTTTTGAAGAGCGCCCGATGTACCTCTCGGGCGACGGCAAGCTTGTCACCCATGGGGAGATTCAAAAGCTGCGGGCGCTGGAGGCGGAGAAAAAGGCCGAAGCCCCAACGGATCTGCGCGGCGGTATACAGACCGCCGCCGCCGAACTTGGGATCGACCCGATTGATCTGGCGACGGTGATTTCCTACGAGACCGCCGGAACGTTTGACCCCAAGAAGGGCGGGCCGACAACGCAGTGGGGGCGGCATCGCGGCCTGATCCAGTTCGGAGAGCCCCAGGCCAAGGAATACGGCGTCGATTGGAACGATCCGATCGGATCGCAACTCGGCGCTGACGGCGCGATTGTTCGCTATCTTAAAGCCGCTGGCGTGAAGCCGGGCATGGGAATTTTGGACGTCTACTCTGCCGTCAATGCGGGCCGGGTTGGGCGGTACGGCGCTTCGGACGCCAACAATGGCGGCGCGCCGGGCACAGTGGCCGACAAGGTTAACAACCAGATGAGCGGCCACCGACGAAAGGCCGAGAAGCTTCTGGGCGGCTCCGCCTCGGGAGCTGCCGTCTATCGCGGGGGGCTGGAGGGCGCCGAGACGTCCGAGTTGACAGAGTCGCCTGTCTATCGCGGAGGGCTGGAGAGCGTCGAGGCGGACGATCTCATCCGGCAGGCGGCCGACGAAGGCGTCGAGCTTCACGACAAGAACCCGCACGTCGCCGCCGCTCGCGCCGCCGGTGTTCCGGATGATATCATCGCCGTGATTGTCAGCGGCGGCGACGATGACTTGATCCAAGAGCAACTGGAGCAGCTCACGAAGGCGGCGGGCCGGGTTGAGGAATACGCAGGCAGGCAGGACTCACCGGATTTCGACGACCTCTACGGACCGCGCGAGCACGACACATACGAGGCGCTCAAGGAAAGCTATCGCCGCATCGACGCGCTCCCCCCTCGCTTGCGGAAAGGGGCGCTGGCGGGCGTTTCCGATTGGGCCAGGCGTCAAGAGCAATTGCAGAAGGGCCAGCTAAAAGACGCCCGCTTGAAGATCGACGAGATCATCCGTCGAGACGCGGAGCGCGGCGTTCAAACGTCGTGGGACGACGTCCCCGTGGGGCTACAGAAAAAAGCCGGCAACCTGCCCGACGCGCACAAGCATTACGCTGCCGCGTTCGAGGCCGTCTGGGGGAGGAAGCCCTCGAAGATCGCGGGCGGTCAGGTGGTGCCGGATCTCAGCGCGGATGAAAAGGCGGCCGAGGCCCAAAGGCTGCGCATTCGGCTAAGGGACTACCCCGCCAGCGCCGTCCAGGAAATCGACGACTTCGGAAAGGCTCTGCCCTACTACGTCGGCAAGGAGGCGGCCAAGGAGCTTCTCAAGTCGCGCGACGCGGCGGAAACGGTCGAGCGGGGCGAGGTCCTGACAAAAGGCGTGATCAACACGCTCGCCTCCCTGGGCTTGCGGGAGAAGCCGCGCGCCGACGACCCGACGAATCTCCGGTTTCAGCGGACCGCAACGGCCCTGCACCATATGGTCGCCGAGCACATGAAGGCCAACGATGGGCGGATGCCGCCTGATGCGTTGCTTCAGCGGTTCGCCATCGACGTCGCCACGAACACAGAACTGTCCTTCGGCGCCGAGAAATTCGGCGAGGCGCTTTTTGAAATAGACGAAGGCGACGTTGTTCGCGACGGCGGGGTCCTCTCAGACGGCATGTCTGCGGAGGACCGGCACGCCCTCAGCGCCGCCGCCGGCCGCAGCTTTGCTGACGACAGGGACAGGGCTGCGTATCTCCGCCGCCACCTCGCCCGTCAGCGCGCCGCCGCCATCGCCGACTTCTTTTATCAAGAATTCCCGGACCCCCGCCGAGAAAAGGCGCGGCCCGAGCCAAAGGCCAGCGGCGGCGTTGTCGACTACGAGCGCGCTCAGCGCCCGAACCCTGACTCCGTCGGTCCCTAGGAGACTTCATGAGCGACTATGATTTGACCGACCCGCTTCGCAGCTCTCGCGAGGCGGTGGAGGACGTGCGCGTATCCGTCGACCCCGCGGGCGCGCCGCGCCCTCCCGAACTTGATCAGGGCTCCATCTTCTCCGGCGCCGGCATGTCCGAGCGGGAGGACCCCGGCCCCTCGCCCTATCTGAGCGACGGCGCGGGAGCCGAGCCGCCGACAGAGGAAAATCGAAAATATCTGGCCGAGGCGAAAAAGCGACTTGCCGAGCGCGAGGAGTTTGAGCGCCAGCTGGCCAAGAAAGAGTTTTTCCCCATTCTCCAGCGCCCCGGCAACCTCATGCGGATGGGCGTCGACCAGGCCAACAAGCTTCTGGCCATGGAGCCGCGCACCAGGGAGCTTGCGGATCAGCTTCAGAAGCTGGACTCGGCGCGCGCAAAGGCTGAGTGGCGCGAGTGGCTTCGGCCGAAGCTGGAGAAGTACGATGCGCTGATTTCAGAGCGCCAAGAGCTTCTTCGCCAAATGCGCGAGGGCGCCCCCGGATTCAGCGCCCGGCCTGAATTCGACCCAATGCTCGGGGAGTTTGGGGCGCCGCCCCAGGAGGCCGACCGCGTGGTCGACCTCACCGGGGAGGCCGCCAACCTCGCCGAGTATATGCGGCCGGCGCTTGAAAGGGCGGGCTACGAGACCGACTGGCTGAGCAAAGTCGGTCCCGGCTTCATGCAAAATTTGGATGAGCTGAGCCTCACTTATCAGCGGATGCCGGGGGCGGCCTATTTAGAGGGCGTCGACCGGGCCTTAAGCGACGCCGTTTCTTACGAGATGGGCGGGCTCGACGAGGGCGCGCCAACCATTCGTCTGCGCGCCCCGGACCCCGGCGTCGCCTCCGTGCGCCCGGAACTGGGCCCGCAGCTCGGAGCGAATGAGGACCTTGATGCAGCCCCCCTTGTCCCGCTCTATCGCCGCTGGGTTCGCTCCACCGGGCGCAAAGACGCCCTCGCGGGGAGCCCGGAGATCACCCTAAGCGGACCCGACGCTGCGGAGTTTCTGGCCTTTGTGCAGAAGGATGTCGATCGAGACCGGGCGTCGATCAAGGAGATCGACGACGCGCTTCAGAAGATCGATCTGCTCCGCGTCGGCGCCGAACTCAGCCCGTTTATGGGCTCATCCGGCGTACCGGGATTTTCCGCCAAGGAGGCCTATCAGGGCACCGTCTCCGCTGCGGAAAATGCGCCGACGCTGCTGCTCGGGTTTGGCGCGGCGGGGGTCGGGCTGAAGGCGCTTGGCGCCGCGATCGCAACCGCGCCCGGCGGCGTCCGGGGGTACAGCCAGGGCTACCGCGCCGCTGTCAAGGCGGGCGTTAGCGAGACGGAGGCTCATATCCTTGGGGCGCTCTACAGCGCGGCCGAGGTCATCCCGGAGCGCGTCGGCTTTGGACTCGGCGTCGCGCGCGCCGATAAGCTCTTCCTCGCGACGGCCGGGAATCGGCGCCGCGCCATGGTCGAAGCTCTGCACTACATGGCGACCGGCGTGATGACGTCCGCTGCGACCGAGCCCCTGCAAGAAGCCGCGACCTCTATTGCCCAGAGCCTCGCCGACATCGCCATCTTGGACGACGGCTCGACCCTGGAGGAGATCGCGAAGCGCGCCTATCAGGACGGCAAGATCGGGCTCTGGGCCGGCGTCCTGCTGGGCGGTGGCGGCGCGACAGTGGGCGGCTCCTTGAAGACACTGCGGCGCTTCACGGACAAGGGCGTCAAGGAGGCCGAAGACGAGGCGATGCGCCTCGCGGCAAGAGAGCGCTCCCAGCGCTCGGAAGAAGACAAGGCGCGCAAGATTCTGGACGAGATCTCCGCTCCGGCGGAGGGCGGAGAAGCGTCCGCTGAGCTAGATCGCAGCACTGAGATCGCATCCCGCCAGACCTTTCCTTTTCAGACCGCCGTGCTTGGCCGTTCGCGGGAAGAGATCGAACGGGCGCTCGACGACTGGGGGCTTTTCGAGGCGGAGGGTCGCCGGAGGGGGTTGGATGACGAGGCGGCGAAGGCTTACGCCGATCTTTCCCTCGCGCTCACGGTCGATCCGGAGTCTTCTTTCGCCGGCGAGCGCGCGCAGAATATCCGCGTCGCGCTGATCGGGCAGGTCGCCGGCCAAGGCTTCGCTTGGGACGGAACGCCGCAAGAGGCGCTCAACGCCGTTGTCGAGGCCGACCCCAGCGGCTTCCAGCAGAACGCGCAGCGCATCATCGACACCGCCGGAAAGGCGAGCCAGTCGGCTCCCGCCATTCGCTTGGGCTTTATCAACCACCTCGCTGATCAGGGGAAGGAGCTATACAAGAGCGCCGACGCGGATCAATTCGAGGCGACTGAGGGCGCGCAGGATCTTCTGCTGGCGCAAAAGGGCTACGGCGAAATGATCCTCAACGCCGAGGATCTGGTGAAGTCCCTTACCCCGGAAAGCGACGAGGAGGCGACGGCGGCTGACCGCGAGTACGCCGACAAGTACAACGTTCCGCTGCGCGAGGCCATCGGCAAGAGGCGGGCGCGCGAGCACCTGGAGGGGAGTCTTGGTCTTGAGGAGACTGCGGTTCGTCAGGCGATCGAGCAAAACGGCGACGTGACCTTCCGCACCTCTCGCTGGCAAGCAAGGGTCGCCAATCAAAAGAGCGCCGAGCTACAGGGCCTCGACCAGTTCATCCGCCGGCACGGCAAATTCGCCAGGGGCGACGCCTCCGTCGCCGATGTCAGCCGGGCCAGGATGAGGGAGGAGGTCGAGGCCTCTGACGTCGCGGAGAGGCTGACGCCGGATGTTCTCAGGGACATTGAAAAGGAAGGCTCCGAGGCGCACCGGATTTACACCTCGATCGTCGGAACCCTAATTCTGAATGGCGACAACCGATTCACGGCCGAGCGCAAGGCGCTTATCGAGATGGCCATGCTGCACACGGGCGTCGCCAACATCAACCGCGACGGGCAAGAGCGCCTGGACGCGCTGAAAGGGCTTGAGGCGCCGGGACGGGACGTCAAAGCCGAGCGCCAGGCGGCCGAGGTCGCCGCCAGCTACACGCTCTCTCAAGCGTTCGCCGACTGGATGGCCGGCTTCGCCGAGAATACGCGCTCTCCCTTTGGGTTCAGGGGGGCGATGCAGGCGTCAAAGTGGGCGCCGCCCGGCGAAGACGACTTGCCCCAGGATGGCGAAGAGGCTGTTGACCGCGAGCCGCGCCTCCCCTCCGGGGACGCCGACTTTGTCTCAACGCGAGGTCAACCTGGGCGCCCCCTGAGCCCCGAGCCGACCGCGCCCCGTGATGTTGGCTCAGAGCCCCTGCCGGCCAAAAGTTTCAACTTTCAGCCGTTCACGATGGACAGCGGAGAGGTCCTTGACCTTGATGCGCTTCGCGCCAACCCGCGCAAGCTCGTTAATGCCTTGAGGGGGCTTTCGGCGGCCGAGCTGCGCCGGCTCCGAGAGGAGAACGGCCTGAAGGAGTCGGTCGTTCCAAGCGGCGCCGTCGTGGTCGAGACGGATGTCTCAAAGGCGAAGTGGGTCAACGCGTTCCTGAAGTTTCTTGCAGGAGAGGCGCGCGCCAACGCCGCCATTGACGGCGCGCCAGAGCGCGAAATGGGGCGGGCGGCCGACGAGTCGATCCGAGACGTCCTGTCAAAGCAGCCCTTTGCAACTCCGGAGGCGGTCGACGCCCTTCCTGACGCGGAGGACGGCGCCGCGCTTTCCGACGTCGCCAGGGAGTCTCTCGACGCGGGCGACTTCAGCGTCACCGACCGCCCGAAAACCCTCCGGGCCAGCGAGATCAAGCGCCCGAACCTCACGCTGAGAGAAGACGCTCGCGGCGATCTCTTCTCGCGCGTTCTGGGAAAGGCGCGGTTTTACGACCTGTCGGCGTCGGATCAGCAAGAAGTCGTCAAAAGCTTCTGGGACGAGTCGACCGGCGAGGCGGATCAGAAGAACCTGATGCCCGAAGGGGCGACGATCGAGACCGCCCTCGGGAAGCTGATCCTTGAGGCCCGATCCGGCGCGGAGCGTGACGCTGTCGCCTGGAAGATAAGGGAGGGCGTCGAGTCAGACTCGCCCATCCCGGAGGGTTTCCCCTTTGAAGAGCGCGTCGAGGCGCGTCTCCAAAAGGCGATTGATCGAGCCGTTTCAAAGCAGTCCCCATTAGGAGACGCCGTCGCCCGCCCCGGACCCTTTGTCGTGGACGCCTACGGCTCTCTGATTTTCGCCTCCGATAATTTGAGCGCGGATTGGGCGTATATTAGCGCGCTCGATCCGGATGCGGAGATTCCTGCCTATATTCTGCGACCCTCAAAGCCGCTGGATACGATGGAGGGGGAGGTGCGCCGCTGGCTTGAGCGGCAGATAAAAGAGGCGTACCCGAACCCCGGCGAGGCCCCGATCCGGATCGCTGCTTGGGAGGGGTACGCCAGCAGCCGGGGCGGTGATCAGGTTGACGCGCCTGTGCTCGGCCAGGTCGCTCCGGGCGGAGTCGTCGCAGGCGCCGCGCCCCTCACCGATCGCCGCGACGGCCCCGCCCTGTCCGCTCCAGATCCGAACCTATCGCGAAAAATAAACCAGCCGATTTGGGATAAAATCGGCAGGGCGGCCTATGGGTATCTTTCAGCCATCGCCAAGCGTGGCGGGTCGGTCGGTTCTCGCCCTGGCCTTGGCGCGGTTCTTATCGACCGGCGCGGGGCGAACAAAGCCAAGGCGCCGGGACGCCAGACGAACGCCTATCTTCTCGTCAAGTCGCTGCCCGAGCTGATCTCATCGGGGCGCGAAGTTCAGTTTGAGCAGGCCGACGGGTCGCGATCTCCGCGCAACCCCGTCAACACTGATCTGGTAAAAGGAAGCCAGTCGCCGGCCCAGCGGAGCGAGAATCAGCGGCGGGCGGACAACAAGGTTGCAAAGGGCGTGCGCGCCTATCGCGCTATTGAGGCCGCCGGGCACGACGCGAACGGGCTCCTGCACGTTGTCCGGATTGATCTGGAGGAGCGCTCGACGGACAGCGCCGAGGAGACCGCGCTCTATTTCCACGGCATGACGGCTTACCTGCCGGAAAGCGCCGAGGCGCAGGCTGTCTTGGAGGGTATGGGCGCTGACGTCCCGTCGGCCGAGCGCTCAGCGGCGCTTGACGCGTTCTTCGGCGACACTCCGTCAGAGCGCCGCACCCTGCTGCACACCGCGCGGCGGGCCGGGGATCGGGAGGCGTTGGATGCGTTCCCGGGCGAGCTTGGTCCTCACCTGACCTCGCGGGGCCTGGCGGAGATCTACGCCGGGCAAATCAGAGAGGGGCGCCGGGGTCTCGACAACGAGGCTATCGAGGCTCAAGTTTACGAGGCCTACGCCAGACTGGAGAACCCCCTTCGCGTTCCGGCGCTAGAGGAATTCTCCAACACCGCCGACGTCGCGCGCGCCGCCTATCTCGCCGGGGCGATTGACAAAAGCGTGCTCGCCCAGGTCGAGGACGTCTATGATTTCGGCGAAGACTCCGCCGCTAACAAGACATATCTTGGATCTGCGCGCTTCGTCCGGGCGGCCGACATCCTCCGGACCGCCCTTCTCGATGGGGGTTACGACGCGCTGGTGTACACGCTGCGCGGCGCGGAGGTCTACGTGCCCTTGCTCCCGGCCAAGAGCCCAGAGGCGGAGCGCTTCGACATCGGCGCGCCGCAGCTCCTGGCGCAAAGAAGGCCGCCGCTTAGCAAGGATGCGCTGATCGAGCGCGTTGTCGAAAGAATCGAGGCGAACCTCGCTGCCCAAAACCGCGCCATGGAGTTTAAGTTCGGAGAGCCCGTCCAGACGCCGGAGAGCGTTGAAGCCGAGGCGATTCTTGGGCAACTTCGCGCCGTGGCGGACGAGGATTTATCGAGCACTCTGGAGTCGGCCAGGGCCCAAATTGCGTCGGCTGAAGAGATTATGGCCCAGGTTCGGGAGACTGGCGTCTGGAGGGATGGCGACGAGGCGCCGACGCCGTTCGACACCGAGCCGGCCGGCCTCAACGGCGCGGTGATTCGCGAGATTGACGCTTTCCTCAATGCGACAGCGCCAATTTCCTCCCGCGACTGGCGGCTTCGCGCCACCACTCGACTGATCAACATCGCCGAATCCATGGTGGAGGATGACGACGGAAAGGTCGTCGTGGCCGACTTCCTGCGCGCGGTCAAGCGTCAGGCGAAGCGCGAGCAGCTGGCCGAGGTGGAAGATATCATCCCGCGCGTTGACGACTTCGTTGAGGCTCTGCGCGACGCGCGGAGGCGGCAGGGACGCAGCGCGGGGGCTTTTGCGGGCGCGTCTCGCCGGGTTCAGAAGGAGGACGCAGTCGCGGCGATGCGGCTGCTGGCGCCGGCATACAAGATCGCCACGCGCTACGACGATGAGGCGCGCGGCGTCGAGCGAGGCCTGACTGCGCCGGGCTGGGAGCGCGCGATCGAGTTCTACATCGCCGACCCGGCCCTAAGCGGCCCGATAATTCGGGAGTTGCCGTCCTTCTACATGGACAGCCACCACCTCGACAGCGTCTCCGCCATGGCGCGGCTGTCCCTTCGGCGAGACCAGCGCGGCGTCCTCGGGCTGCATATCGACAATGCGCAATCCGAGCTTGATCAGCACCTCGCCGTGCGCGGTCCGCGAACCGCAGAAGAGCAAAAGATCCTTGATGGATACAATAAAGACATTGCGTCTGGATACTATCTTGATAGTAATGGACGGCGCGCAAGGTTTACAGACGCTGAGTGGTCTACTGTAGACGACCTCCTTCGCCAAAAGAACCCGAGCAAAGACGCAATAGATCCGGTCCGGGCTCTTTACGAATACGAGAAGACGCGCCGCGACTACCTTGCTACGCCTGTCCCCGGCGCGCTTCTTCGCGGCGGCGCCTGGAAGTCCGCCCTGATAGAGGCGGCGCTCCAGGCGGCGGTGGACCAAGGCCTTAACCACGTCACGCTGATGACGCCCGAGCGGGGCGCGGCGCTTGTCGGGTCCAGCGACACGGCGGCTTACGCGCGTTTCTATGGCGAGGCCGGTCAGTTCCGGCAGATCCTGAACAAGCTCCTCGCGCCGCACGGCGTCGTCGAGGGCTCCGCGCTTCCCGCCGGACTCGATAAGACGATCTTCCGCTGGGCCGATGGCTATTCAGACCTGGTAAGCGAGAGTCGCGGTCACGGGCTGGCGCTTCTCCAGGTCACGCTTCAGCAGATTGAGGCCGCCGCCGCTGACGGCAAGATCGGCGACCCGAGCCTCGCGGCGGAGGCGGCCGAGCTTTTGGATCAGCTTCGCCAGATCCACGAGTTTGACGCAGCGCGGCCATACGCTCAAGACAACGAGTGGATTCTGCGGGTTATCGACGGCGCGTTCGGCGAGGCCGCCGGGGCGGCAATAAAGGAAGCGCTTGTCAGCGGGATCGACCTGGCCGACGGCTCCCGCATCGAGCCGGTTTTGGTTCAAGAGCGAACGCCGTCGCCTATGTGGGAGTTGACGCCGGCGGCGCGTGAGCGCTTCCGCTCTCCGGTTGAGATTGCGCAGACAGACCGCGAGAAGCGCCTGGCCGGCTGGACAAGGCCGCGCCTTGACGGCTCCGGCCGGACAATCGGCGCCGAAGTCGGGCTCACCGAATGGTCGAACCACACCACCATGATTGAAGAGGGCGCGCACAGCGCCTTTTTAATGCTGCGCTGGCACGCCAGTCAGCCCTGGGCGTCAGAGCAGACCAAGCAGCGCTACGCTCTTTGGCTCAAGTGGCTGGGTCTGCCGATGGAGCAGGAGCACTACCTCGACGACTACGGCACGCCGGACGCTCCGGGGCGCGGCGAGGTTTATCACGAGCGCGTCGCCAAGGCGGTTGTGCGCTATCAGTACACCGGCATCTCGCCGGTCCCGTGGTTGACCGAAGCGCTTGGCTACGTCGGGACGCTCGTTCGGGAGCACGTCAAGGCGTTTGCGATTTTCAACTTTATGTTTGGCGCCCCCGTCAAAGGCGAGGGCGGCCGGACCGCGCGCGAGACGGACTTCGTGCAGAACGATGTGGACGCGCGCCAGCTTATCGACAGGTTTCTGGCGACCGACGAGTTGCTCGCAAAGGCGGCCGAGGAAATGCCGATGCGCGGCCTCTTCGCCAACCACAAGGCGGCGGGCATGTCCAAGCTCGCCTTCGACACATATCGCCGGCAGGTCTACAACGCTCAGCTGGAGTACGCGCGCGTCGGCTTCATGCTGGCTCTAAGCCGCGTCGCCGACACAGACCAGGAAGAAATCCACAAGCGAGAATTTGATCGAGAGTTCGAGCGGGCGATGGCCGAGCTGAACACCGAGCAGGGATCCGTGTGGTCCATCCTCGATCGCCTGGAGCGCCGAGCCCCGGGCAAAACCAAGAACCCTCACAGCACAGACGAAGACGTCCAACGCGTCGCCTGGGCGGCGGGGTACGACGGCAAGGCGAGCGAGGGGCTCGACGCCAACGCCTATCAGCGGGGCCAGCAAGCGCGCGAATCCGACGACATCGCCTCAAGGGCCGCGCCGCCGGTTCGCATTTCCCTGGCCTCCCTGCTCAACACCTTCCGCGTCGGGTCCGGCTCCGAGGCGTACTCCACTCTGGAGGAGGGGCTCAAGCGGGAGCAGGCGAAAGTCGACGGGCTGATCGAAAGCCTGGCGGCCTTGCAGGAGCCGGGCCGAGACCTGATTCGCGCCATCCGAATTCAAGGAGGCCTTGACGCAGCGCTGGTTGGGGAGATCTTTGGGGAACCCGTTGGTCGCCTTGACGAGGCGGCGCCGGGGCTGTTCCGCTCTGACGGCGCAGGGAAGTCGCTCGCCGAGCTTGACATTGAGGCTATCGAGCAGCTCCTCGCCGACGGCGCCGCGCTTCCAACGGACGCGAGCGGCAGGCCTTCCTTGCCCCGGACGGAGAGCGGCGGCCTTGATCTCACCTTCTTGCGCGATGCGCTTCTGGCGGAGCTTCGGGTCGACAGCTCAGTGGCCGCGGAGAGCTACGCCGAGGAAATAAAGGACGCCGAGGGGCGGGCCGGCCGCTATCAGGCGGCGATGGGCTATTTCGGTCAGCGCATGAAGGAGAAGCGCCGGGCCGCCTCCTTGATCGCGGCCCTTCCGGGCCGGCGCCGGGCCTGGAATCGGGGACCGGCCGAGACGCCTCAACTGCCGCGCTGGCTCATTGACGACGTGGCGTGGACCGAGGACGGGGAGGTTAGCCTGGACGCGGACGGCCGGGTCGAGGCGATCGCGCCCGGAGAGGTTAAGAAGCGTCTCCCGAAGGGCGTGGCGAGCGCGGATGACGTTGGCTGGGCGGCGGTCAAGCTCGGCGTCAAGGCGCAGACCACCGACATCGCCGGCGAGAAGCTGGTCCAGAAGCTGATGACTTACCGCCCCATGGAGGATGTGGCGCGCGAGCGAGCCCGAGAGCGGTCTTCTCACCTTGACCCGCGCCGCGCCATGACGCCGACGCGTGAGGCTGGGGTGGCGCTTGCCGTGAGGTCCGACCTTCAGGTCGAGCTGATGAAACGCGAGCTGCGCCACTTCAAGAAGTTCTCAGACGCCCGCGGAATTTCCATGGAGAACGCCGAGGCCGTTGCGCGCGAAAAACTTTCACGCATGACGGTCAAGGAGGTTCTGGCCACCAAGCAGTTTGAGCGGGAGGAGGTCCGGGCCAGGTCGCGCGAGGCGGAGATCGCGGCGATGATCTCCCGCGAGACCGAGGCCGCCGCGAAGGCCAAGGGGGAAAGCGCCCGTGTGCGCGCGAACCTCAAGCTTTCCGGCCATTGGCACGAGCTGACCCTGGCGCGGTCAAGCACCATGGAGGCGTTCTACAAGCGCCGCATTTCCGCAGAGCTGGTTAAGAGAGTCTCCTTTCTCAAGGGCGAGGCCCGACGCCTGCAAAAGCACATCGCCCGGCTCTACTCGAAGGACACGAAGAAGTTCCGCTCCGCCAAGAGCAAGGCGTTCATCGAGTATTTCGACATCGCGCCCGACATCACACTCCAGATTGAGAGCGTGCTTCAGACCTACATCCTCGCGACGGAATCCAAGAAAAGCCGGGCCGAGCGCCGCGAGGCCGTCGAGCAAATGATCGCCGACGGAAAGCTTGATCCCGCCGAGGCGCTGCCGAATTTCCAGTCTTGGCGCGAGGCGCAATTTGCGCGCCTCGGGGGAGAGGAGGGGTTCGCGCCCTTCCTCGTTGACAACTCCGTTTTTGAAGACGACCAACTGGTGGCCAAGGTCGGGGAGGGAATGCGCCGTTCGTATCAGGACGTCACGGTGCAGGAGCTTGAAGCGCTGTTTGCTGTCCTGAAAAACCTTGAGTTCCTTGGTCGCGAGAAGCAGCGCCTGGCCGCCATTGGCCGCGCGCGCGAGACGGACAAGAACATTGAGACCATCACCGGGAACTTAAGCAAGCGCCGGCGCGGCAAGCCCCAGGCTCTCACGGTAACGGAGGACAAGACGTGGGCTCAGCGGGCCGGGCGCTGGCTGGCGCATGTGCCGGGCTCCTTCGTGAACATGGCCGCCTACATCAGAGACTACGTCGACGCCGGCCAGGATATAGGTCCGGCCTACAAGATCTTCGTGCGCCCCTTCCAGCAGGCGGAGGTCAAGAAAATCCGCTTGGTGCAGGGCATGGCGGAACGCCTTCGCCGAGCCTTTGAGGACAACTTGTCGCCGGCCGAGATCCAGGAGATCCGCCGGCTGCGCGCTATTCCAGGCGTCACGGCGCCGGACGGCGCGCCGATCGAAATGAGCCGGGAGGACCGCATCGCCTTCGGTCTCAATCTTGGCACCGAGTCCAATGAGCAGGCGCTGCGCGAAAGTCCGATGTTTGAAAAAGCGGAGACCTTCGACGCAATCAAGGATTCCATTTCCGTCTCCGAGTGGCGCGTGATCGCCGATATCCATGTGCTCCTCAAGGAGTTCAGGCCGATGATCGCGGAGCTGGAAAAAAGAACCACCGGGGTCGCCCCTGAGTTCATCGCGGACAAGGAAATCCGCACCGGAAAGACGGTGAACGGCCAGGAGCTGGTGCTGGAGGGCGGCTACGTTCCCCTCGCCTATGACGGGGAGACGCTGTTCTCCTCCCCGGCCGAGGTTGCGCCAAACGAGTCCAGCCCCCTTCTGAGCGGCTTTTCGGGCCAGGGTAGAGCCATGACGCGCCAGGGCTACCTGATCTCGCGGCGCGGCAAGAGGAAGGAGCAAAACGTTCTCCTCGATCTGCGCCTGATCGACATTCACATTCGAGGCGTGGCCCACGACCTGGCGTTCCGCGAGGCGGTAATGCAGGCCAATCGCTACTTCTATGACCAGCGCTTCCAGCAAGGGGTGAAGGACTCTGGCCGCCCCTGGCTCTTGAAGCGGCTGGAGCGGCACATCCGAAACATGGCCGAGGGCGAGATTTCGGCGGCGGGGCCGGTCTCGGCGGTCATCGCCCGCCTGAAGGCCAACTGGACGACGGCGCTGCTCTCTTTCTCCGCGACCACAATCGCGGTGCAGGCGACGGGCCATGTGCAGAGCCAGCTGGTTGTTAAGGACGCGCGGAAATACTTCCCGGCCATGGCCAGCGGCCTCTCTATGGTCGGCGCCGCGCTACCCTCCAGTTTCACTGGAGACTACTCCGGGACGAGGCTTGGAGACGAGGTGTTTTCGGAATCGGAAATGATGCGCTTGCGCGGCGAGGTGTCCAACAAGGACGTCATGCAGGCGATGTCCTATGTCGGGGCGAACAAAGGGTACTACATGCGCGCGCCCCGCGCCCTTCGAGACCGCCTTGGAGACGATTTCACCTACTACATCCCTCGCGACGTGATCGAGGGAACGCTGCGCGCGCTTCAAGTCGACAGCATTGCGGGGCCGCATAGGTCCAAGGAGGCGCGCGACTGGGCCGTGCGCAACATGTTCTTCCTGACCGTGAAAATGCAGCAAACCGTTGATGTTCCCACTTACTTGGCGGCCAAGGCGGAGTTTCAGGCGCTTCACCCGGAGCGCTCTTATGAAGACGCGGTCGCGTATGCTGAGCAGGCGGTCACGCGGGCGCAAGGCGCTGTGCTGTTCGCCGATCAGTCGCCCTTCCAGCAGGGCTCGGTCGACCCCAATCTTCCGCAAAACGCCTGGCAGAAGCACGCCGTTTTCATGCACACCTATTTTGCGACAAAGTCCTCTCTGTTTCTCAACGCCATGAACGACTTGCGCTACGGGCCGCCGGAGCAGCGCGTCTATCTGGCCATGCGCATGGCCTACACGGTGACGATGCTCTACTACGTTGAGGCCATGGCCTACGTGCTTGTGACGACCGCCCTCAAGGGCGGCTTCTCCGCCGATGAGCCGTGGGAGAAAATCTGGGCGCAGACCTGGAAAGAAACCGGCGGCAACGTAACGAGCCAGTTTTACTTGACGGGCGACCTCTATCGCGCCGCGCTCGGCTACGACTACAGCTCCGGCGCCGTTGGCCCCGTGCTGACGGCCGGCAAGTTCGCTCAGCAGGTCATGCAGGGCGACCTTGACGCCCCGCTCCTGAAGAAGGGCGTCATGACACTCTCGGCAGTGTCGCCGCTGCCGGGCGTTCAGATCAGCCGCATCCTTGACGCCGCAATGCAGGAAGAGCCGAGCGCTTATCAGTTCATCGGCGGCAACCTGCCCCCTCAATAAGTAAACATAAAGTTAACGCCTGGTTTTTTAATCCCCGGCGGCTCTCCTTTTGTAGTATAAGCATAAGGTCTGCCAGACGCGCTCAACGGGAGCCCAGGGTATTACTGATCCATCACGAGCGCTTATCTGAATAGACGGAGTTGAAATGGCGAATCTGACCCATCAGTCGGCCACCGCCGACAGCGGCACGGCGTACACAGAAGCTCAATGGAGCCAACTTCTTGAGGCGATGACCGCGCTTGATCCGTCGACCTATCTTGATGGGTCGAGCAAGAAGACGGTTGGCTATCTTCTCTCCGCCGTGCAGTCCGTTCTCGCCGCCAAGGGGCTGACGGCGGCAGACTGGGCGATGAACGCCGAGGACTCCGCCGGCCTGTGGGTCGCGTTGATCGAGGCCAACAAGCGCGCGATCGCTAATGTCGCCGCCGGGTCCGGCGCTACCGGGTGGACGTATCGCTTCGACGAGACAACCTCCGCCGCTGACCCTGGGTCGGGCAAGTTCCGCTTGAACAACGCGACGCCCGTCAGCGCGACCGCGCTCTACATAGACGACAGCGACGGGAACGGGGCCGACATCTCGACCCTTCTTGACAGTTGGGACGACATCTCGTCGAGCACGGTGCGGGGCGTGATCCTTATTCGCGGTATTGACGACCCGACAAAGTGGCTGTTCGCGAATGTCACCGGGTCGGTGACGGACTCGACAGGGTATCGCACGGTCGCGATCACTGGCGTCGACGGCTCCACTTCGCTGACAAACAACGCAAGTTACTCTATTTTCTTTGCCCCCGGCGGCGCGAAAGGGAGTACGGGCGACACGGGCCCGCAGGGAGACACGGGTCCGCAGGGGGCGACGGGGGACACGGGTCCGCAGGGGCCGGTAGGGCCTGGCTCCGGCGACATGCTGGCGTCGACCTATGACGCCGCCGCGATCGCCGAGCAACTCGTCGGTCTCACGGCGGCGCAGACGATGACGAACAAAACGCTGACCAGCCCCGTCATCGGAACCGGGCTTGAACTCGGCCATGCCTCAGACACGACGCTGGCCCGCATAGCGGCGGGACGCGCATCGATCGAGGGCGCGGAGATTGCGACGCTCACCGGCACGCAAACGCTGACGAACAAGACGCTCACCAGCCCGGCGATCAATGTGGGCTCGGATGCGGAAGGCGACATCTACTACCGGACAAGCGGTGGTGCGTTCGCGCGATTGGCGGCGGGGTCCAACGACGAGGTTTTAACGCTGACTTTAGGCGTCCCGTCTTGGGCGGCGGCGGCGGGCGGCGGCGCGACCGCGCTCATCGCCTCCGCCACCGCATCGTCAAGCAGCGCGGTTAGCTTTACTGACCTCTCCAGCGACTATTTTAAGTATGTTCTGGAGGTCGATGCGTTGCGCCTGTCTACCGGCGCAACGGTTCGGCTGCGCACATCAACGAACAACGGCTCCAGCTATGACAGCGGCGCCAGTAATTATGAATATGTCCAAACGCGCAATCAGGCGGGAACGCTCAGCGGGTCGCGTGAAAGCGGAAACAGTGAAATTGACCTGACCGGGTCGGCTACTTCGGGAACCGGAGAGTTTCTGATTTATGGGTCAGTCGAAATATATAATCCGTCAGCCACCACATTCACAAGTATACGAAGCCGCTTCCGATGGTACCACGGGGCCAGCGGCAAGTCTGTGGATTGGACGGATGGCCATAGGGCCAGCGCTGCCGATGTAGACGCGTTTCAAATATTCCCAGACGGGGGTAACTTCACGAGCGGCAACTTCCGCTTGTATGGACTCAAGGCGAGCTGATGGCTGATTTAGTTGTAAATACGCAGACGGGCGCAATCACGACGCCGACGCCGTCTTCGGAGGAGCTGGCCTCGCGCCAGGCGGCGACGCCGAACAGCGCTCTGGCTGCGCGCATCACGCTGTCGCGCGTGCAATTCCTCGGAGCCCTGGCGGCGACGCTGAGCCAGCCGGTCGAGACTGTCGCGACCTACATCAAAGCGGCGATCACGACCGCTGAAGGAGCGTCCCAGATCTCGGCGGAAAACGCCGCGTTGGCGCGGTTCTTCATCGACAACGCGAACTCGTTTCCGCGCGTTGATCCCAGCCCGTCCGAGGCGGCGCTTCTGGTCGCGGTGGGCGCCATCCTAGGGCTGGATGAAGACGCGATCGACTCGCTCTTCATTGCTGCGGGCTGAGCCAGTCGTGGCGGCTGCAGAGGCGTGTTTTAGCCCGCGAGGGTTGCCCGCAGAAGGCGCATTCGTTTGGCCGCGCCCAGCGCGGCGGGAAGCGTAGAAATTTGATGAGCCAAGACATGGCTGAAGCTTAGAGGATTTCAGATGGATGAGGAAGCCCAAGACGTAAAGAGCACCGCGCCGGACGTGATGGATCTCCCGAGCGCTGCCGGGGCGATCACTGTCGGCGTGGCGCGCCTGGAGGAGACGCGCGATGAGATTCGCCGCCTCGTCCAGGAGGAAGATCACATCCTCAAACAACTTGAACTCGCGATGAGGGCGCTGCGAGATGGCGGATGAAATTCTCGCCCGCGCACGCATGCTCGCCAAGGTGGCGCCGCCGCGCAAGGCGGCGGCGGGTTATCGAACAGAGAAAACCTTTGTTAGGCAACCGGCCGCAGATGTGCAGCCGTTACAGTTCACATCGGCGCCGCCGGCGGATCGCCGAGAGGCGATTGCGGCATTGGCCGCGCCCCTGATCAAAAAGTTTGAGGGCTTCCGGGCAAACGCCTATTTGGACGATCTGGCCAAGCCGCCGCTCTGGACGGTGGGCTATGGCACGACAAAAATCGGCGGGGAACCAGTCGCGCCGTCGACCACGGTCAGCGAATACGAAGCGCTCGAACATCTGAAAAATGACATGGCTTGGGCGATCGAGGTCGCCCTGACGATCGAAAGCAGGGCGTCGGTTAGGCTTACCGAAGCGCAGTGCGCGGCGCTTACCTCTTGGGCGTATAATGTTGGCAGCGGCGCGGCTCTGCGGTCAAAAATTGTGACCGGGCGCATCCGTGCGGGCAATTTACAGGGCGCGGCGGACGGCTTGCTGGCATGGAATAAGGCCGGGGGGCGCGTTCTGCGCGGTTTGACGCGCCGCAGAGAGGCGGAGCGCGCGCTGTTTCTGTCCGAAAGCGTTTCCTCCGTAGAGCCGGTCGACGCCGCGCGAGCGACGCCAGACGCGCCGGAGAAGCCGTTGGCTAAGTCCACATCCGTCTGGGCTGGGCTGACCGGCGCAGGCGCCTGGGGGCTTGATCTGATCGAGACGAAATTCGCGCTGTTCAGCAAGTTGACCGGTCTGCCGGGGGTGGCCGGCGCCGTGCTTATGGCGATCGCCCTTGCCGCCTTCGCCTGGATGATCGCCGAGCGGGTCCGAAAGCACCGCATTGGCGGGGAGGTGGGGGGATGAGTTGCCGGTCTCTCCCGACTGTCACGCCCATCCTGACGTTTGTCGCCGCCTTGCGCTGCGGCGTGAGCGTCCCGTTGGTGGACGCTTTTAGGGTCCGTCTTGAACGGGAAGCGAAACCATCCAGACCCGCGAGAACCATAGGAGTCGCCTCATGCTCTGGTCAATAGGCGTCTCTCTTCTTTCCCGTTTTTTCGGCGCGCGCGCGGAGACGGCGCTTATAGCTTCGTTGGCGCTAGTCGCCGCTATATCCTGCTATATCTTGCTAGATTCCTACGTCGAGAAGGGTAAGCGGATTGCGCTGGCGGAGATCGCCGAAGCCACCGCCCGCGTCAACGATAAATTGAAAGAGGATGAGGATGAAGCGCGCGCTGTTGGCCCTGTTTCTGATGCTCTCAGCGGCGGGATGTTCTTCTCCAGGCCCTATCCGCTCGGAGGGGGTACGGATCAAATCACCGGAGCCGATCCCTC